>Ga0335081_10013460_pt1 | contig 13234 bp, 17 predicted proteins | sample Lox_Sample_35_FD_206713 | JGI IMG/M metagenome (GOLD analysis project Ga0335081, IMG submission 206713) | Soil microbial communities from Loxahatchee National Wildlife Refuge, Florida, United States - Lox_Sample_3.5 | ecosystem: Environmental > Terrestrial > Soil > Wetlands | place: USA...
ATGGGCGTCGCCGAAATTCGCAGCAAGACGACCGGCGCCGGGTTCAGATATACGGTCGCCGCTTCATGGCTGCCGAAGCTCGACGATATGAACAAGACGCTCGACGCGGTGGGCCGCTTCAACGCGGTGATGAATGCGCCCGACCTGTTCACCGTCGAGCCGTTGCCGCCGGCGCAAGCACAGGCCAAATAACGCGCCGCGGTGCTAGGATGGCGCCGCCACCGCGGGGAGACAGCGATGCAGCGCGTGACCATCACCATCGACGACGAACTCGATACCGAGCTCGAGCGCTACATGCGCACGCGCGGCTACGCCAATCGCTCCGAGGCGATCCGCGATCTTGCCCGTGCCGGGCTGCAACAGGCGGCGAGCGAGGCCGGCGGGGCGCGGCCGTGCGTCGCGGCGCTCATCTACGTTTACGATCATGCCGCGCGCGACCTGCCCAATCGCCTGACCCGCGATTTTCACGATCGCCACGATCTGGCGCAAGCAACGCTGCACATGCACCTCGACCATGAGTGCTGCATGGAGGTCACCGTGCTCAAGGGCCGCGGCTCCGAGGTGCAGAAATTCGCCGATCACATCATCGCCGAGCGCGGCGTCCGCTATGGCCGGGTGGTTTATCTGCCGGCGGACGGCATGCACAGCCATGGCCGTGGCGAGACGCATCACCATGGACGGGCCCGGCGCATCCGGCATTACGCCGGATGAGTTCGGCTCACGAACTCACTGATTATCCACGATAAAATCAAAATCTGTGAGGCGGGCATTAACGCCGCGCTCCGATGTTCATCGAATGGCGACGGTTGGCGTGCTAAGGGCCTTTCGCCAGCAGCACAAAATGCAATGGCTTGGAGGCCGGCCAAACGACCGGCCGCGAGTGAGACCTATGGCGAGCGAGCCCGACACCGGCACGGATCAGCGAGCGCAGGCGCTTGTCGCCTCCTATGCGCGCGCCGGCTATGCGCGCATCGACCCGCCGGTGCTGCAGCCCGCCGAACCGTTCCTGGATTTGTCCGGCGAGGACATCCGCCGCCGCATGTTCCTCACCGCCGACCCGCAGGGGCGCGAACTGTGCCTGCGTCCCGATCTCACCATTCCGGTGTCGCGCGATTACCTGGCGTCGCCGGCGGCCGGAAAGCCCGCCGGCTACTGTTATCTCGGTGTCGTGTTCCGTCACCGCCACGGCGCGGCGGCCGAGTTCGTTCAGGCCGGAATCGAAAGCTTCGGCCGCGCCGACAAGGCGGCCGCCGACGCCGAAATGCTGGCGCTCGGCATCGAAGCGACCACGCAATACGGCGTCGACGCGCCGCAGATCCGCATCGGCGACGTCGGGCTGTTTTCGGCGTTTGTCGCCGCGCTCGATCTGGCGCCGGCGTGGAAGCGGCGGCTGATCAAGGATTTCAACCGCAAATCCTCGCTCAAGCACGATCTCGATCAGCTCACGCTCGCCGCCAGCAACGGATCGAAGGATTACCAGGGCGTGCTGGCGGCGCTCAACGGCTCCGATCCCAAGGCGGCGCATGCGCTCGTCACCGATCTGCTGTCGATCGCCGGCATCGCCACGGTCGGCGGCCGCTCGGTCGCCGAGATTGCCGATCGTTTCCTCGAACAGTCGGCGCTGAACGCGCCGACGCGGCTGCCGCGCGACACCCGCACGCTGATCGAGCGCTTCCTGTCGATTGCCGGCGACCCGGACGATGCGGCCGGCGAACTGCGCGCGCTCGCGGCCGACGCCAAGATCGCCCTTGCGCCGGCGCTCGATCTGTTCGAGACCCGCACCGGGTTTCTCGCCGCCCGCGGCGTCAACGTCCGCGCGCTGAAATTCGCCACCGATTTCGGCCGCGGCTTCGACTATTACACCGGCTTCGTGTTCGAGCTGCACGGCGCGCGAACCGAGCGGCCGCTGGTCGCCGGCGGCCGTTACGACGGCCTATTGTTGCGGCTCGGCGCCCGCGACGCCATTCCGGCGGTCGGCTTCGCCGCCTCGATCGACGAGCTGGCCGGCAACGGGGGCGTGTCATGAGCGCACCGCTCATTCTTGCGGTGCCGTCGAAGGGCCGCCTGCAGGAGAACGCGGAGAACTTCTTCGGCCGCGCCGGGCTCGCGCTCGTCAAGCCGCGCGGCGTCCGCGACTATCGCGGCACCATCGCGGGCGTCGACGGCGTCGAGATCGCTTATCTTTCGGCCGCCGAAATCACCGTCCAGCTCGCGCAAGGAGCGGCGCATCTCGGCATCACCGGCGAAGACCTGGTGCGCGAGATGATCCCGCAAGCGGATCGGCGCATCGTGCTGATCACCGGACTGGGCTTCGGCTTCGCCAATGTGGTGGTCGCCGTGCCGCAGGCCTGGATCGACGTGCGCAACATGGCCGATCTCGACGACGTCGCCACCGCGTTCCGGCTCAAGCATGAGCGCAAGATGCGGCTCGCCACCAAATACGCCAATCTGACCCGCGACTTTTTTGCCACCCACGGCGTGGTCGATTACCGCATCGTCGAAAGCGCCGGCGCCACCGAAGGCGCGCCAGCCGCCGGCACCGCGGAAATGATCGTCGACATCACCACCACCGGCGCGACGCTGGCCGCCAACGGGCTCAAAGCGATCGAAGACGGCGTCATCCTGCGCTCGCAGGCCAATCTTGTCGCCGCGCGCGCCGCGGCCTGGAGCAATGAGCAGCGCGAAACGGCGCGGCTTTTGCTCGACCGCATCGCCGCACAGAAGCGCGCCGAAGCCTTTGCCGAAGTGCGCACCCGGTTTGCCGGCATGAATGAAAAGCTGTTCGGCATCGCCCGGCAAAAATTCGGTATTGCCGCGCCGTTCGGCGGCCCGACCTCGTCCGGCATGCTCACGCTGCACTGCCCGCCGGACAACGTGCATGCGCTGGCGAATTTTCTGCGCGACAACGGCGCCGAAGCGATTTCCGTGTCGCCGCTGAACTACGTCTATACGCGCGACAATCCGCTCTACGCCAAGCTCGCCGGCGAGCTCGACGCGGACGCGCTATAACGTCTCGCTGCAGCCTTTTCTTGGTAAATGCGATCGGCGCCTGCTCACTGCGGCGCAATGGCGGCGAAGTGCACGACCTTGGCCCATTTGGCGCTGTCGGCCGCGATCAGCCTGCCGAAGCCGGCCGGCGTCTCCGACAGCGGCGTGTTGCCGACCTGCGCAAGCTGCGCCTTGAACGCCGGATCGGCCACGCTGGCATTGACCGCCGCATTGAGTTTCTCAACCACCGCTGCCGGGCAATCCTTCGGCGCGGTGATGCCGTTCCACGAATAGGCCTCATAGCCGGGCACGAAGGCGCTGATCAGCGGCAGGTCGGGCAGCGCGCCGGTCGCCGAGCTCACCGCCAGGGCCTTAAGCTTGCCGGCGCGGATGAACGACAGCGACGAGGTCAGATTGTCGAACATCACCTGCAGGCGTCCGGCGAGCAGATCGTCGAGCGCCGGCGCCGAGCCGTGATAAGGCACATGGGTGAATTTGGTGGCGGTCAGCATCTGAAACAATTCACCGGCCACATGGGTCGAGCCGCCGGTGCCGGCCGATCCCATCGCGATCTCGCCGGGATGCGCCTTGGCGTAAGCGATGAATTCGGGGACGCTGTTGGCCGGAAACGCCGGGTTGATCTCCATGACCATCGGGCTCCTTGCGAACACCGCGACCGGCGCCATGTCGTGGGCGAAGTTGAAATCGAGGTCGGGAAAGATCGAGACGTTGATGGCGTTTGCCATGCCGGCAAGCAGAAGCGTGTAGCCGTCGGGCGCCGCGTGCACGACCTGGTCGGCGGCGAGGTTGCCGCCGGCGCCCGGACGGTTCTCGACGACGAAAGGCTGTCCCAGCCGGTCCGACAACTGCTTGGCGATCAGCCGCGCCAGAATGTCGCTGACGCCGCCGGCGGCGTAGCCGACGAGCAAATGCACCGGCCGCGACGGATAATCGGCCTCGGCCCGCGCCCGCCGCGCCACTGCCGGGGCCATGGCGGCGCCGATGGCCGCCTGGATGCCGCGCTGCAGGAATTGACGGCGTAAAAGCTTCATGATGCACTCCGCGCGGCTTTGAGCGACGTTCCCACGTCGTCTCGCCATATGCAATTCACATACCGCGCCGCAATTTTCCTCGCATACCGGAACCGGGACACGATCATGGCAGTTTCACGCATCATCCGAAATGCGTTTACGGCAGTTGTGCTGACAACGGTTGCCTGCGTCGCGGGCGGCGCGCAGGCGGCCAGTTATCCGGCCGAAAAAATCACGGTGATCGTGGCTTTCGCGCCGGGCGGCATCGCCGACACGCTGGCGCGGCTCATCGGCCAAGGTTTGAGCGAACGGCTGCATCAGAGCGTGGTGGTGGAAAACCGCGGCGGCGCCGGCGGCAATATCGCGGCCGAGGTCGTCGCGCACGCCAATCCGGACGGCTACACGCTTCTCGCCACCACCACCGCGCTTGCCATCAACGAGACGCTGTTCGTCAACAAGAAATTCTCAGCGAGCGATTTCAAGACGGTGGCGATTGCCGCATCGAGTCCGGAGGCATTGGTGACGAGCCCCAATAATCCGGCCAATGATCTGCCGAGCTTCATCAAAGCGATGAACGGTCGCACCATCAACATGGCCATACCGGGCGTCGGCACCGGGTCGGACGTCGAGGCCGAGTATTTCTTCAAGGAATTGGCCAAAGCGCCGGTGCAGCCGATCCCCTACCAGGGCGGCGCGCCGGCCATCAATGCGACTGTGGCCGGCCAGGTCGATCTGATGGCGACCACGCTCGGCGGCGGCGCCGCCGCGCAGATCGCCGGCGGCAAGCTCAAAGGCCTCGGCGTCGCCGCCGATAAGCGCGCCGCGGTGACCCCGAACGTGCCGACCTATGCCGAGCAGGGCTATCCCGCCTTTACCGCCGCCTCATGGGTCGGCTTCTTCGCGCCGGCCAAGACCGATCCGCAGATCCTGCAGACGCTCAACACCGCCATCAACGACATCGTCAAAAGTCCGGCGGTGGCAAAGAAACTCACCGACATGGGATTCGACCCCATCGCCGGCTCGCAGGCAGATGCCGACGCCATGTTCGCCGCCGAAGTCAAGAAATGGGGCGGCATGGTCAAGACTTTGGGCCTGTCGGTCAAATAAACCCTGCGTCGGCCCGGTCGAGGCGACCGGCCTTCAGGCCGTGTGGCCGTCAAACTCGCCTTCCTTAGGCAGCTTCTTTTCGCGCTGCGGCGTCATCGCCGCGGTGTCCGGACGATCGGGTTCGCCGCGCGGGCCGAGCTTGCGGCGCGCGATCTGATCTTCGGTCTCGCGATCTTCCTCGCGCGTCGCTTCGCGGATCTTGCCTGTCATCTCAGCCTCGCGGGGGGCTTTGCCTCACAGCGGACGATGCATGCGGCCGAACAGCCAACCGAGCCCGAGCGCAATGACGACCGCGGTATAAGGCTGCGTTTCGATGGTGTTGCGCAGTGCTCGTTCGAACGACCCGGCAGTGTGGCGGGCCGCACGGTTGGCGCTGTCGGCGATGTCGGCCGCGCTGTCGCGCGCATGACCGTAAAGCTCTTGGGCCGCGTCGGAAACCTCATCGGCGACGCCGCTGGCCTGCTTTTTGGCGTCGCCGAAGGCGCGCGTGAAATCGGAAGCGGCGGGACGCGACTGAGCCATGGCTAATCCTCGGCGGTTTAGGGGCAATCTCGGCCGATAACGCGCGGCCGCCGATTAAGTTCAGAAGCCTATATTTGCGGCGTCCTGCGCTCCTTGGCGCGCAGCAGGCGCCAATTCCGGGCGGGCGCCGGTTTTTTTGTCGGCACCCGGGAACTTTCGATTTCGCGGCCGAATTGAACGCCGAGACTGTCCTTTTAAGCAGGGCGACCCATGGGCCTGATACTTCTCATAGTCATCTTGGTGCTCTTGTTTGGCGGCGGCGGCGGATATTGGGGATACCGACGTGGCTACTACGGCGGCGGCGGGCACGGCCTGGTTTGGCTCGTGGTCCTCATTGTCGTCCTGGTGCTGTTGTTCGGCCACCACGGCGCCTTCGTCTGAGCGCGACCGCTCGCGAACCTTGCGCCTGGCGGAACCTGCGGTAACGCGACCGCGTTGCCTTGTCCGGAACCAACCACGCGGGAGGTAGCCGTGCCAATTTTGCTCGGATTCATTTTGGGGATCGTCGTCACCGTCGTCGGCACCTACGAATACGACGCATCCACCGGCCGTGCCGCCAATGGCCTGTCGGCCAGCACATCGGGCGCGCAGGCTCCGCTGGTCAACTGGGGCGTCGTGACGAATGACTGGCAGAATTTGCAGACCCGACTGCGCCGGCATGCCGAAAATCTCGAACACGCCATCAAGCGGCACACCAGTTGATCGGCCGGCGTGACTCGTAAAAAAGCCCCGGTCGAAGTGCGGCCGGGGCTTCGCCTTCGAACTCGTACGACCGCGCCAGTGCCGCTTGCCGGGCAACGAGCTTGATGAAGAAGGCGCAAACAGCGCGTTCGGTTGGGCCCGGCTTGGCGTCGTTACTCTCAACACCCTACATTTCGCGCTGCAACCGCGGCGCGATGCCGCCGTTGGAAGGCCTTACGCCGCGCGTCGCTCCGCTTCCTCGCGATTTTCCAGCACCACGGTCGCCGCCGCGGTATTGGAGATCGGGATGTGATAGTTGCGGTGCACTTCGCGTACCTGCCCCGTCAGCGCGCCGCGCATCGCCATCCAATTGAGAAACTCGACGCCTTGGGCTCCAGCCTCCTCGACGAAGTCATGGATCGAGTAGCGCGTCAGCGCCTCCGGCTCGCCGGCAAGCTTGTCCATGCAGAGCCGATCGAACTCCCTGTTGATGAAACCGGCGCGCTTGCCGTCGAGCTGGTGCGACAATCCGCCGGTGCCGACGACCATTACGCGCAGGTTCTCCGGATAAGAGGCAATGGCGCGGCCGACCGAGCGGCCGAGATTAAGGCAGCGCTTGAGCGACGGCAGCGGGTGCTGCACGGTGTTGATCGAGATCGGCACGATCTTGACCGTCCATTTCTGGCCCGGCCACATCAGCGTCATCGGAATGGTCACGGCATGGTCGACCAGCATCTCCTGACACATGGTGACGTCGAATTCGTCCGCCACGAGATTATTGATGATGTGCCAGGACAATGCCGGATCGCCCGCCACCGCGCGTGACACCGGAATGCCCCAGCCTTCGTCTTCGTTCTTGTATTCGCTGGCGGCGCCGACCGCGAAGGTCGGCATCTTGTCGAGGAAGAAATTCAATCCGTGATCGTTGTAGAACACCACGGCAATGTCCGGCTTTTCCCGGGCCAGCCAATAATGCACGTAATCGAAGCCCTTGAAGAACGGCTTCCAATACGGATCGTTCTGCTTTTGCTCGGCAATGGCCTTGCCGATCGAGGGCACGTGGGTGGTGGCAACGCCGCCGATGATTTTGGCCATAAAAGCGCCCCTTATCTGCCCGCCGCGGCGAGCTTCTCCTTGAATTGTTCGGTCGTGGTGCCGGTCTGTTGGGCGCCGATATCCTGCACGCCCAAGCCGAAAATGCCGGCAAGCTTGGCGAGGTAATAGACGTTGCCGCCCGCCGCGATCATCGCCAGTACGTTGCGCTCCTTGACGGCGGCACGCTGCTCGGGCGTGAGACCGAATTTGCGGCAATAGCTATCTTCGTCGTTGAGAAAAGCGGCGCGGTTTTCGGCGCTATTGAACGAATAACACATGCGGTTGAGCGCATAACCTTTGCGCGCCTGCTCGCCATCGAAGATGGTGGTGCCGGGAATATCCTGTTTCATGGCTCAAGCCTCCTCACGCAGCGTGAATGGGCTCCCTCGCCTCTTTCGTGGCTTCTTTGGGCGCGGTGAAGCCGACGACCGCGCGACGGGGCGCACGGTTTTCTCCACCCGTCGGATGAGTGATGTTGCGCGTCTGATAATCGCCCCACGCCAGCACCGCGGCGAACAGGACAAACGCACCGACAATGGCGCTCAGGCAGAGAATAGCAACGACGGACATGGCGAATCTCCTCGCAGTTCTTGTTGCTCTTGTGCTGCGAAGATTGATGCAGAGCGCCGCAACGCGTATTGACCTAGATCAAAGCCGGCCGAGTGCCATGAGCAATGCCGCGTTCTGCCATGCGCTGACTGCGCGACTTGGCGCCTAGCGATTGTGGCGCACGCGAAACACGACGAAATGCGACAATGAAAAATTGACGACAAAGCTCGCCAGGATCGCCGCAGCCTTCGCGATATAGACCGGCAGCGCCAGAACCTGGGCGGCGAACACCAAGGCCGCGGTGTTGGCGATCAGCCCGACCACGCCGGCCAAGATGAAGGTCAGATAACGGTCAAAGCGCAATCGGCGGCCGGACTCCACGGCGAAGGTGATCGACGAATTCAAGACGTAGGAGCCGCTCACCGCGACGATCCATGAGGTGATATTGGCGGCGATCAGGAGCACCGTGCGCGGCCCGCCGCAGCGGCAAGCCGCAGCCACGGCGTCGAACAGCCCAAGCGCGGCCGGGATGTGCTGGTAGGTCGCGCGCGCCAACAGGAACACGCCGTAATCCACCGCGGTGTTGACGACGCCGACCAGCGCAAACGCCGCGGCCTTCAGGCTGAGGGCCCGCCGGCGCCAGAGACCGCCGAGGCTGGCCTGCATCGTGTTCATGCGGCCTGCGGGACTGCGGGCCGAATCGTCGGGCAATGGCGCTGGCATTTGGCGGTTCCGATATCACGTCCGTCGCCCGCCGGCAGCAGTGGACGTTAACGCATTGGGCAAGCATCGCTTTCGTGCCGCGTCGTCCTGGGACAGCGGACCCGAATTGCGCTATAGAGCAGCCGGGAAAAGGACGTGGAATGGCGCTTATCGCCGACCCCGGAATAATGCCGATGCCGCGCGAACGCCTGCCGGAGCCGCGCGCGCAGGGGCTGACCATTGTCGTACCGCTCTATAACGAGGCGGCGGCTCTGGTGCGCATGCACGGCCGCCTGGTCGAGGTCGTTCGCCGTCTTGCCCTCTCCCGGGCGCTGTCCTGCGAAGTCGTCTATGTCGACGATGGCAGCCGCGACGGCACGCTGGCCGTCGCTCGCGATCTACCCGCGACCGGCCTCGACCTTCAGGTGATCTCGCTGTCGCGCAATTTCGGCAAGGAGGCGGCGCTGCTCGCCGGTCTCGATCACGCCCGGCGCGGCGCTGTTTTGTTCATCGACGGAGACGGCCAGCATCCGCCGGATCTCATCGAACGGCTGGTCGGTCATTGGCTCGATGACGATTGCGACGTCGTCTACACCGCCAAGGCGCACCGCGCCAATGAATCGGTCCTGCGCCGCATCGCCGTCAAATCGTTCTATCTGCTGCTCAATTGGGGCGCGCGGCCGAAAATACCGGAAGACGCCGGAGATTTTCGCCTGCTGTCGCCGCGCGCCGCCAATGCCTTGCGCCAGCTTCCGGAGCGCAACCGCTTCTTCAAAGGTTTGTCGAGCTGGATCGGCTTCCGGCAGATGCGGATCGATTACGAGCCGGCGCCGCGCGTCGACGGCCAGACCACGTGGAATTTGCGCCGGCTGATCGGGCTATCGATCGACGGCGTCACCGCGTTTTCGGTGGCGCCGTTGCGGATTGCCACGGTGATCGGCTCGGTTCTGGCCTTGATCGCCTTCATGTACGGCCTGGGCATCGTCTATCAGACGATCGTCTATGGCGTCAGCGTCCCAGGCTATCCATCGCTGTTCGTCGGCGTCATGGTGCTTGGCGGTGTGCAGCTCATCATGATCGGCGTGGTCGGCGAATATATCGGCAAGATTTTGGAAGAGATCAAAGGCCGGCCGGTCTATTTTATCGCCGAGCACGACGTCAAGCGCGCCGATCAAGAAAACCGGCAAGAAAATAGCCAAGAAAATCATCAAGAAAACCGTCAGGAAAACCAACACGGCGGCAGAGCGGCCGAGCGCAGCTCCCGCACTGCCGCCGAATGAGCGAACAAACGGCACCCGACGGGCCGCGCCGCGTCTATATCTGCGCCGACGATTACGGCATATCGCCTGCGGTCAGCGCTGCGATCCGCGATCTCATCGACCGCCGGCGCATCAATGCCACATCCGTCATGGTGTTGGCGCCGAGCTTTGCGGCGGGCGAAGCTGCGGCGCTCGAGGCCGCGGCGGCGAAGCGCGCGGCTATCGGGCTGCATGTGACGCTGACGGCGCCGTTTCGGCCGCTAAGCGCAGGCTTCGCGCCGACCCGTCACGGCGCGTTTCTGCCGCTCCACGCGATGGCGGCGCGCGCGCTGGCGCACTGGCTCAAGCCCGAAGACCTGGAAATCGAGATATCGCGGCAGTTCGCGGCATTCCAAACCGCATTCGGCCGCGCGCCCGATTTCGTCGACGGCCATCAGCATATTCATGTGTTTCCGCAAATCCGCACCACGCTGTTGCGCGTGATCAAGGATGCCGCGCCGGCGGCCTGGTTGCGGCAATGCGGCCGTTCGGCCGCGGCGCACAAAAGTCTCGCCGACCCCAAGGGCTTTGTGCTCGATGCGCTCAGCGCGCGGCTATGCCGCCTCGCCGCGCGCCATGGCACGCGCACCAATCCGGCATTTGCCGGGACCTATTCCTTCGCGCCGGGCGCCGACTTCGCCAAGCTGTTCCCGACTTTTCTCGACGGTCTGCCGGACGCCGGCGTGATCATGTGCCATCCGGGCAAGGTGGACGCGGAGCTGCGCCGCCTCGACCCGCTCACCGAGCTGCGCGAGCGGGAATACGACTATTTTCTCGGCGAAGGATTTCCGCGGCTGATGGCCGACCGCGGATTTGCGCTGGCCTGATCGCGCTGCGCGACGAAACGAGCGGCGCATGCGCGCTCGTCCGCTTACATGATGATGACCTTGGTGCCGATATGCACCCGGTCGTAGAGGTCCTCGACATCGGCATTGCGCATGCGGATGCAGCCCGACGACACGCGGTGGCCGATGGTCCAGGGCTCGTTGGAGCCATGGATGCGATAAAGCGTCGAGCCGAGATAGAGCGCGCGGGCGCCAAGCGGATTGCCGAGGCCGCCGTGCATGAAATGCGGGATCTCGGGTTGCCGCGCGATCATCTCCGGCGGCGGCGTCCAATCCGGCCATTTTTTCATGGCGGTGACCGTCTTCACGCCCGACCAGGTGAAGCCCGGCCGGCCGACGCCGATGCCGTAGCGCAACGCCCTGCCGCCGTCCTCCACCAGATAGAGAAACTTGTTGGGCGTATCGACGATAATCGTGCCCGGCTGTTCGGGACCGTTATAGGCAACGAGCTGGCGCATATATCGCGGATCGATCGGATAATTCGCCTCGTCGGGCGGATTCGAGGGGGTGTAGGACGCCTGTTGGGCCGGCGGGAGCGCCTGCGGCGGCAGTTGCGGCTGCGGCGCCTGGTAGGCCGGATAGAGGTGTGACACCGGCACATTGATGGTCGGACCGCCGAAAATGGCTTGCAGAAATCCGCCGCCGGAGCTTGCCGCCGGCGGCGGCGCGACAGCGGGAGCGGCCTGCGGCGCGGGCGCAACATAAGTCGGCGGCGCGGAAGAACCGTAACGCTGCGGAGCGGCTGCAACATAGGCCTGCGGCGCTGCGTAGGTCTGCGGCGCTGCGTAGGTCTGCGGCGGGGAAGCGGCATAACCCTGCGGGCCCGCATAACCTTGCGCATAACCTTGCGCATTTCCCTGCCCGTAATAGCCCGGCGCGGCCACGTAGCGCGGCTGCTGAACGTAGTAATAAACCTGTTGCGGCGCGCCCTGCTGCGCCACATAGGCCTGCTGATTGCCATAAGGGTAGACGGTGACCTGAAGCGGATCGGCCAAAGCCGGAAGACAGCTGGCCGGAATACAAAGCGCGCTCAAAAGGAGCGCCGATACGCAGATACGCCGCATTGCTGAACTCGTACTTGGATTTCACGCCGAGCGCGGTTGAGCGCGCTCACGCGACGAGTACGCCCGCAAACATCGACTGTTTGGTAAACAAATTGCGGCTGGGCATCCTTCGTACATTGTTCATCAAGTTAGAGTTGATTTTGCGTCAATGCCGGCCGGTCTTGGTTAATCCTTCGTGGAGCGGAACAATCTCAACGCGTGAACGCCGTATTAAGTGACGAGCCGTTATAGGTTAACGGCGCACGGCCCGGGAAACCTGCGACGGCTCTCTTTCCATGCGCGGGGTGTGACAGTCGGAATTGCAATGGCTGCGCCGCGCAAGGTCTTCCGCATCGAGCAAACCGCCGCCGCGCGGATCAAGCCGCGCATCCGCCATAGCGCAGTGTCGCCTCATCATGGGGAAATCATGCAGGCGCTCGATGCCCTGCAGGCTTTGATGGCGGCTCAACCGCCCGCTGCCGACGTCGCCGCGTCGACGGGCAACGGCAGCGAACCGAGCGGACTGCAAGCGGACCATTTCGTGCGCATCGCGCTTGAGCTCGACGCCGTGGCCGACGGCACCGCGCAAGCGACGCAACGGATACTCGCGGCCGCCGAAGAAATCGATCAATTCGCCGACAACCTCTCCGCCGCGCTGAAGGGACAGATGGAACGGGAATTGGCGCAGGACATTTCCGACAGCGTTCTGCGGATTTTCGAAGCCTGCAATTTTCAGGACCTGATCGGTCAGCGGGTCGGCAAGGTGATGAAGACGCTGCGCGCCGGAGAACCGTCGGCGGCAGCGAGTGCCGATGCGCCGTCGCTGCACGGCCCGCGGCTCAACGGCGACGCCGACCACATGTCGCAGGCCGAGATCGACGCTCTGTTCGGCGCATAACCGCGTTCAGTCCGCGCGGCGGATCAGCAAAAAGCAGATAAGCGCCGCGGCGGCGAATGCGGCCACGACGGCCAAGGCCGCGGCATCGGAAGCGCGATCGGCGACGTAGGTCACGACCACCGGAGCCAGCGCCTGCACGACGAGAAACGGTCCGCCGATGCGGCCGACCAGCCGACCGTAGCCGGCGGCGCCGAACAGAGCGAGCGGCACCGTGCCCCGCGCAATCGTCAAAAGCCCGTTGGCCATTCCGTACAGCACGGCAAACGCGGCGGCAGCGGCGACGGAGAACGGCACGATCGCCAACAGCGCAAAGGCGGCGACCAAGAGGCCGACTGCAGACCGCGCGATCCACAACGGATGCAGGTGCCGGCCGAAGGACAGTTCGAGAATGCGCGCCAGGACCTGGGCAGGCCCGAACAGCATGCCGATGGCGACCACGGTGTCGGGCATCAGTCCGAACCGTTTGAATATGGCG
>Ga0335081_10013461_pt1 | contig 13232 bp, 8 predicted proteins | sample Lox_Sample_35_FD_206713 | JGI IMG/M metagenome (GOLD analysis project Ga0335081, IMG submission 206713) | Soil microbial communities from Loxahatchee National Wildlife Refuge, Florida, United States - Lox_Sample_3.5 | ecosystem: Environmental > Terrestrial > Soil > Wetlands | place: USA: Florida...
GGTCTGCGGCATGGTCATGCCTCCAGCAGGTTCTGGCGCAGGAAGGACAGTTCAGCCTGCACGGCCCGTTCATGCGCGCCCAGGAAGGGGGCGTAGTGCCCGCCGGGCAGGCGGACCAGCTGGCCGCGCCGCGCGCGGCGCGCGGCCCGGGCCGCGGGCTCGGCCAGCGCGGACCGGTCCTGGTCGCAGACCACGACAAGCAGCGGGCAGCTTACCCGGGACGCGGCCCGGCCGGGCCGGTAGAGCCCGGTGCGCAGCGCCGAACGGGCTGCCACCTCGCGCCGCCATTCCGGGTAGCTTTCCGCGTTCAGCGCCCGGTCGCCGTCCAGGGCGTCCGGCGTGGTCAGCAGCGCGACCGTGCCCGGCTCGGCGGTCAGCGGGACCAGCCGCGGCGGGCGGCCGATCAGGCCGCCGAGCGCGTCGAGGATGCCGCGGCTGGCGAAGCGGGCCATCGCCAGCGGCTTCTGGAAGCGGGCGGCGTTGCGCGCGGCGGCCGGGCCGTCGGCGTTCGGGGTCTGCGCGATCGCCGCAGCGAGCCGCGGATGGCGGGCGGCGACGCGGAAGACGTGACCGCCCGATGCGGAAAAGCTCCAGATCGCCAGCTTGCCGGGGTCCACCCCCGGCAGGGACGCCGCGTAGGCGATCGCGGCCTGCCAGTCGGCGAGCTGGTCGCGGATCCGCGCAACCTGGCGCGGGCGGCCGCCGCTCTCGCCGAAGCAGCGGTGGTCGAAAGCGAGCACCGCGAACCCGGCGTCGTTGAAGCGGCCGGCGAACAGGTCCGTGCCCGGCTCCTTGGTCACCGCGAAACCGCCGGTCATGATCACGCAGCCGCCGTTGGTTCCGGGGTAGAACCAGGCGGCGCACTCGGTGCCGCCGCTGGAAAAGCACACCTTCTGCCGGGCCCGGGATGCTATTCCGGGGCCGCGCAGCCACTGCCGTTCTGTCATCTGGGTTTCCTCCGATCACGAGAGGATGACTACGAGCAAGCACATCGCGGGACCGGGCCGCGTGTCGTCACGGAAACCGGTGAGATCTGGCCACGCCGGGGAGCGTCAGGCAGAACCGGCCGACACAAGCATTACGGGAAGCTACGTGTCCGGGAGGGACGTCAGCTCGACGCGGCGGTGAATGCCGAGCTTGGCGTAGACGTGCCGCAGGTGGGTTTCCACCGTGTTGACGGTCAGGTACAGCTGCGCGGCGATCTCCTTGTTCGTTTTCCCGGCCCTGGCCAGGCGGGCGACCGCCGCCTCGGCTGGGGTGAGCTCGCCGGGCGGGGTGACCCCGGCCCGTCCGCCGGCGCGGCGCCACTCGACGCGGGCCTGCTCGGCGTGCCATGCGGCCCCGCAGGTCTCGGCCAGCCGCAGTGCCTCGGCGAGCGTCTGCCGGGCGTGGCCGACCTCGCCGTGCCGGTAGAGGAACCTGCCGTAGTCGGTGAGAAGCTGGGACCTGGCCAGCGGCATCGGCATGTCCCGCGCGATGGCGAGCGCCTCGCCGTAGCGGGCCCGGGCCTGGTCCTCCTCCCCGTCCCGCTCGGCCAGCGCCGCGCGGCCCGCGGCGACGACGACCTTGGGCCACCGGGCGGGCAGCGTCCGGGCGGCCGGCGCCATCCAGCCGATCAGCCGCCGGGCCTCCGCGTCACGCCCGCAGGCCAGGAAGGCCGCGATCGCATCGGCCGCCCAGCCGACCGCTCCGGGATCACGGTGCTCGAGCGCGTCGGCGGTCTGCCACGCCGTGCGGAACGCGGCCGCCGCGGCCTGCGGGTCGCCGCGGCGCAGCGCGAGGAGCCCGCGCGGTAGCTGGGCGACCACCACGCTGTAGCCCACCCTGTCGCCACGGCTGACCGCCTCGTCCGCGCGGGCGGACCAGTTCGCCGCCTCGCCGGGCCGGCCGACGTCGGCCAGGATCACCGCGTGCCAGGCGGTCGCCATCGGGGTGAGCACCGGGACGAGGTCGATGTAGCCGGTCAGCCGGGTGGACAGGGCCAGCGCCTCGTCGAGCCGGCCGAGCCGCCAGCTGACCCTGGCCCGGAACAGCACGGCGAGCGCCGCGGCCATCGGATCGCAGCGCTGCTCGGCCGCCGCGATGACGCCGTCGAGCAGGCGCTGCGCGTCGCCGAAACGCTCCGCGGACAGGGCGAGGGCGCCGTACTGCGTCACGGTGTCCCACCACAGGGCGCCCGCCGGCCGCCAGGTCGCCGTGGCCGCGGCGCTGCGCGCGGCCGCCGCGGCGACGTCGAGCGCGGCCGGGTCGCCGGAAAAATAGGCGCCGACCGCCCAGACCCCGGTGGCCGCGGCGCGCACCGCGGCGCTGGTCCCGGCGGCCAGCTCACGGGCCCTGATGGCCAGCGGCGCAGCCCGCTTCCACCCGTAGGTCACCAGGACCTGGGCGGCGTGGTCGACCATGGCGGCGGCGGCCGGGTCACGCTGCCCGGGGCCGGCCAGCCGCACCACCTCGTCCAGGGCGGTCTCGGCCTCGGTGATCAGGCCCGCGGCCATGTGCGCGTGCGACAGCTGGACGAGGACGGCCAGCCGCAGGTCGCCGGGCAGGTCGGCCCGGGCGAGAAGTTCCCGGTAACGGCCGACGCCGGCCTGGCGGTCGCCGGAGGCGATCAGGGACCGGCCCAGGTCGAAGACCAGCTCGGCCGGCGCGGCGGGCCCGGCCAGGTCGGCGGCCGCCTCCAGGTGGCGGCGTGCCGCGCCCACGGCGCCGGCCGCCAGCGCCTGCCTGCCGGCGCCGGCCGTCACCGCCACGGCCTGCGGGTCCCCGGCGAGCCGGGCCGCCACCGCGTGCCCTGCCGCCTCACCCGGGTTGTCCCCGCGGGCCGCCAGCACCCGGAACGCGGTCTCGTGCAGGCGCGCGCGGACGGGGGAGGCCAGCTCGTAGATGGCCTGGCGGACCAGCTCGTGGCCGAACTCGGCCCAGCCGCCGGCCTCGTCGCGGCCCAGCCCGGAGGCGGCGAACGCCTCCTGCGCCGTGGCCGCGTCAGCGGCCGTGAGCCCGGCCACCTGCGCCGCCGCTTCGGGCCGGAACCGCCGGCCAAGCACCGCGGCGGCCCGCAGGTACCCGCGGGCCGGCTCGCTCAGGCCGGCCAGGTGCGACAGCAGCAGCCTGCGCGCCCACGATGCCTGCGCGCGCGGATCCGGGATGCCCTCGCCGGCCCGCAGGGCGGCGGCGACCTGGCCGAGCAGCAGCGGGTTCCCCGCGCACAGCGCCGCCAGCCCGTCGCGCTCGCCGCCGACCGCGCCTGGCAGCATCGACCGCCGTCCAGCAACGGGTCGAGGGCCTGGCCGATGAGGCCGAACGGCAGCGCCGCCTCCGCGACGTCGGCCTGGCCGGTTCCGGTCCTGAACCGGTCCCCGGCGGCGGCCGCCGCGTACCTGAGGACCGTGGTCTTGCCCAGCCCGGCCTCGCCGACCACGAACAGCGTCCCGCCGCGGCCGCCCGGCGCGTCACGCAGCAGGCCGCGGATCGCGGCCATGACGGCGTCCCGCTCGAGCATGACCGCGCTCACCTGCCACTGCCCTCCAGGCCACCATCGTCTCACCTGCAGGGCGCGGCCCGAGGCGGGACTCCCTCGTCGCCCGGGGCGCTGCCGCCGTCAGCGCCGACGCCGGCGGCGCCGACGGCGGTCGGCGAGTTGCGGCATTTTGTCAGTGCCGTGCGGCAGGATGTACTGGTGGTCAGCACAGCCCCTCAGCCGGCGCGTGGCCAGGGCGAGCCGCAGCCGTTCACGCACCTGAGCGTGCCGAACGCCGATCTCTACCGGAGCCTGCTGCGTACCTTCGCACGAGCGAAGGAGCGCTTCATCGTGCACCTGCGCCCGGAGGACGTGGCGGCCGAGCTACTCCTGGACGCCGACGAGCAGCTGACCCAGGCCCTGGACCAGCTCGTGACCTGGGGGAACCTGAGCGCGGACGTCGATACCAGCCGCGTCACCACGGTGGAGGACTTCCACCGTAAGCGGTCCCTGTACCAGCTCACCGGCGCCGGGCAGGCGGCCGAGCAGGCGATCGCTTTCTACGAGGAAGCCATCGGCCGGCGCGGCCAGCTCCAGTCGGTCGCCCTGGCCGACATCGCCGAGCAGCTCCAGTCGCTCAAACGACTCGCCGCGGACCACGATCCCGACCCGGCCAAGGTCCACCTGCTGCTGCTGTCCGTGGCGGAGCGGTTCTCCTCGCTGGCTGACAACGCGCAGGCGTTCATGTCCGCGCTGCGCCGCGCGATCGACTTCTCCGACGGGGACGTCGACGGCTTCCTGGCCTACAAGGAACGGCTGATCGACTACATCAACAAATTCATCGCGGACCTGGCCAACTCCGGCGCCCGGATCGCGGTCCTGCTCGGCGAACTCGAAGACAACGGTCACGACCGGCTGCTCGAGCTCGCCGCGCGACGGGAGGCGGCCGACGCGGTGCCCGAGGGCGCGGACGCCGCCGAGTCCCTGGCCAATGCGGAAAAACAGGCGCTCGACGCGTGGCGGAACCGGTGGCGCGGGCTCGATGACTGGTTCACCTCGCGGGACGCAGGGCACCCCTCGCAGGCCCGGCTGCTGCGGCAGGCGGCGGTGACCGCGATCAAGCAGCTGATCGACGCGGTAGCCCTGCTCAACGAGCGGCGCTCGGGCCGGTCGGATCGTTCGGCCGACTTCCGCGTGCTCGCCCGCTGGTTCGCCGAGGCGCCCGACGACGAGGCCGCCCACCGCCTGTGGCGGGCGGCGTTCGGCCTGTGTCCCGCCCGGCACCTCTCGGTGACCAGCGAAACCGCCGAGGCCTGGCACGACCTTTCATCCCGAACGAGCTGGCGGGACGCGCCGCCCATCCGCGTCTCGCCCCAGCTGCGGAGGACCGGATCCTACGAGCGGCGCGGCCAGCCCAGCCAGGTGCGGGACCGGTCGGCGGATAGGGAGATCCTGCGCAGGCAGGCGGAACGCGAGGCCGCCGAGACCGCCGCGGCCCGGCGGCGCCTGCGCACCCCGGGACCGGCGCTGCTGTCCGACCTCGACGTGCTGGACCCCCGGGCGTTCCGGCTGTTCCTGGCGCTGCTCGGCGACGCTCTCGCGGCCCGCGTGCCCGGCGAGGCCGAAGTGAAGACCGTGACGAGCGACGGCACGCTGGAGGTGCGGCTCTCGCTGCTCCCGGACGGCGGAACGGCCACGATCCGCACCGCCGACGGCGTGCTCACCGGTCCGGAGCACGTCATCGAGATCACGGACCTGACCCGGTGAGGGCGTCATGATCCCGGCCGAGGAGCAGGCGCAGCGCCGGGCCGCGCTGCGGGCCCTGCTGGCCAAGCCGTTGCTGGTCGCCGACACCGACGGCGAGACGCTCGTCTTGGTCCGGCGGCATCTGCCTGAGCTGCGCGACTGGCTGAACCGCGAGACCGGATGGCGTCTCGTGGCGGATTCCGGGACGGCCCGGCTGTTCAAGACCACCCCGGAACTGTCCGACGCGTCCCATCCGGCGCGCGGCAGGCACGCCGAGCCGTTCGGCCGCCGCCGGTACGTCACCTTGTGCCTCGCCCTGTCGGCGCTGGCCCGCGCCGACGCGCAGACCACGCTCGGCAGCCTCGCCGACGACATGCTGACCGCGGCCGCCGAACCGGAGCTGGCCGGCTGCGGCTTCACCCTGACCCTGGACAACCGCTCGGACCGGTCCGACCTGGTCGCGGTGGTCCGGATGCTGCTCGGCTGGGGCGTGCTGAGCCGGGTCGCCGGGGACGAGGACGCCTACGTGTCGGCCGGGACCGACGTGCTGTACGACGTGCGCCGGCCGGTACTTGGCGTGCTGCTGTCGGGCATCCGCGGGCCGTCGACGGTGACCGCCCAGGCCTTCGAGGAGCGGCTCGCCGGGCTGACCGCGGAACCGGTCGCCGAGAGCGACGAGCTCCACCACCAGGCGCTGCGCCGGCGGCTCACCCGGCGGCTGCTGGAGAACCCGGTCGTGTACTACGACGAGCTCGACGAGGACGAACGCGGGTACCTGCTGTCCCAGCGGCACGCGATCACCCGGCGGATAGCGGAGGCCACCGGGCTGATCGCCGAGATGCGCGCCGAGGGGATCGCGATGGCGGACCCCGAGGATGAGCTGACCGACGTGCGGATGCCGGAGCAGCGTACCGACGGGCACGTCACGCTGCTGGTCGCGGAGTACCTCGCCCGCCGGGAGGAGGCCACGGTTGACGACCTGCACGCCTTCATCCGGCGGGCCGCCGCCGAGCACAAGACGTACTGGCGCAAGGGCGTGACCGAGCCAGGGGCGGAAACCGAGCTGCTCGCGACCGCGCTGGAGAAACTGTCCGCGCTGCGCCTGGTCGCGGCGGACGGGCCCGTGGTCCGCAGCCGTCCGGCGATCGCGCGTTTCGCCCTGGACGAGCCTACTATCCGCCAGCCGGGACCAGCCGAGCCGAGACCAGCACAGCCGAGAAAGGCGACAGCCGATGCTGCCAGCGCCCTGTTCTGACCGGTGGAAGCCGCTGCGGGCCGGCCTGGTCGACATGTTCTACTACGACGCCGAGGAGTTCTGGTTCCACGACGGCCGGCTCCTGCTGCGCGGCAACAACGGAACAGGCAAGTCCAAGGTGCTGGCGCTGACGCTGCCGTTCCTGCTGGACGGGGAGCTCACGCCGCACCGGGTGGAGCCGGACGGCGACCGGCAGAAGAAGATGGAGTGGAACCTGCTGCTCGGCGGCAAGCACCCGCATCCGGAACGCCTCGGGTACACCTGGCTCGAGTTCGGCCGCCGCGGCGCCGACGGGACCGCCGAGTTCCGGACCATCGGGTGCGGCCTGAAAGCCGTCGCCGGGCGGGGCATCGCGCGGCACTGGTTCTTCGTCACGACCCGGCGGGTCGGCGGCGACCTGCGCTTGCTGCCCGCGAGCCGGGTGCCGCTCACCCGGGAGAAGCTGCGCGAACAGATCGACGGGCACGGGCTGGTGTACGACCGGGCCGCCGACTACCGCCGGGCGGTGGACCAAGCCCTGTTCGGGCTCGGTGAGCACCGCTACGAGGTGCTGATCAACCTGCTGATCCAGCTCCGGCAGCCGCAGCTGTCCAAGAAGCCCGACGAGAAGCTGCTGTCGCGCGCGCTGACCGAAGCGCTGCCCCCGCTCAGCCCTGGCCTGGTGACGACGGTCGCCGAGGCGTTCCGCGGCCTGGACTCCGAACGCGACGCGCTGCGCGCCCTGGCCGAAGCCCGCGGCGCCGCGAACGATTTCCACCGGCATTACCGCCGGTACGCCATGGTCGCGGCCAAGCGCAAGGCCGCCGGGCCGCGGCAGGCGCAGAGCCGGTACGAGCAGCTCGGCCGGGACCTCGCCGCGGCCGAGGAGGCGTTCGCCGCGGCGGACGCGCAGCTGGGGACGGCGCGGGCCGAGCTGGGCGAGCTCGAGCAGCAGCGGACCCAGCTGGAGGCGCGGCGCGAGGCGCTGCAGCAGGACCCGGCGATGCGGGACGCCGAGCGGCTCGAGCAGATGCGCGGCGAGGCGCGGCGCCGCGACGAGACGGCCCGCATCAGGGAGCGGGACCGTGACCGGCTGGCCGCCGAGACGCAGAAACGGTCCGTGCGGGCCGCCCAAGCCGCGGGCCGGGCCGAAACCGCGCGCGGCGCGCTGGATGCCGCGCAGCGCCAGGCCGGGGAGGCGGCGGCCACGGCCCGGTGCGCGCCGGGCCACCACGCGGCCGCCGCCCCCTGGGAGCAGGACCTGGTGCGCGCCCGCCACCAGACGCAGGCCGTCGCCGACCGCCAGTCGCAGGCCGTCGGGCAACTGGAGCGACTGCTCGCCGAGGCCGGGGACCGGCGCAGGGCGCTGCAAACGGCGCGCGCCGAGGAGGACCGGCTCACCGCCGAGGTACAGGCCGCAGCCGCCCGACTGGCCGCTGCCGAGCAGGAATCTGCCGAACGAGCCGGGGAACTTGCCCGCGCCTACCGGTTCTACCTCCGCGGGCTGACCGAGCTGCGGATCACAGATCCGGACGAGCTGATCGGCGCCCTGGAAGCGTGGGCGGCGACCGGTGACGGCGCCAATCCGGCGGTCGCGGCCATCGACGACGCGGCCCGGGCGGCAGGTGCCGGGCTCGGCCGCCTCGACGCCGAGCTGTCCGCCCGGCGTGCCGCGCACGCGGATCACGCGCGCGACCTGGAGGGAGAGATCGAGCGGCTGCGAGCCGGCGGCCACGACGCCCCGCCGCTCCCGCATACCAGGCAGCCCGGCGTCCGCGATGACCGTCCGGGCGCGCCGCTGTGGAAGGTGACCGATTTCGCGCCGGACCTGCCGGAGCAGCATCGCGCGGGGCTCGAGGCCGCGCTGGAGGCGGCGGGGATACTCGATGCGTGGGTGACCCCCGACGGGAACCTCGTCGACGGCGACGTGACCGTGGTGTCCGGGCTCTCGCCCGCGCCCGGCCCATCGTGCGCGAGCGTCCTGGTCCCGGCGATCGACTCCGGTGATCCCCAGGCGGGGATGCTGGCCGCGGAGACTGTCCGCGCCGTTCTGGCTGCCATCGGGCTGGGCGGGCCAGGCGGGGCGGGCCGGACGTGGGTATCCGCGGATGGCCGCTGGGCGAACGGCGTGCTCGGCGGTGCCTGGCGGAAGGACAGCGCCGGCTACATCGGTGAAGGGGCCCGCGAGGCCGCCCGGCGGGCCAGGATCGCGCGGCTCACCGAGGAGCTGCGGCAGGAGCGGACGGCGATCGGCGAGCTCGACGCCGCGCTGGCCGCGCTGGGCGTGCGCCGGGAGCGGCTCGCGGACGAACATCGCGCGGTGCCGCCGGACGCCGCGGTCCGCGAGGCCCACACCGTCGCCGCCGCCGAACGCCGGCGGCGCGGCGAACTGCGCGAGCAGCATGCGCATGCCGTTACGGTATGCGGGCAGCGGCAGGAGGAGCTGGCCGCCGCCGTCCTGCGCGCCGAAGAGTTCGCCCGCGACGTCGGCCTGCCGCCCGAGCCGGGCGAGCTCGCCGCGGTCAAGGCCGGTGTCGACGCATACCGGCTGGCCCTGGCCGGTCTGTGGCCCGCCGCCGAGGCGGCGCAAGGGACGGCCCGGGCCGCGGACGAGGCCGCGGCCGAACTCGCCGAAAGCCGGGCGCACCTGGACGAGGCGACCGAAGCCGCAGTCACGGCCCGGGACGAGGCGTCGGCTGCTCAGGCGATGTACGAGGCGCTGCGGGAGACCGCCGGCGCGGCGGTCGAGGAGCTGTACCGGCAGCTTGAGGACGTCCGGCGCGACCTGGAACAGCGCGGCACCGCCGAGAAGGCGGCGCGCCGCCGGGAGCAGCAATCACTCGAGGATCGCGGCAAAGCGGAGGGGAAACGGGACACGCTCGGGACGGAGATCGACGAGGCGGCGCGGACGCGGGACGCCGCAGTCGCGGAGTTCCGGTCGTTCGCCGCCACCGGTCTGCTGCGCGTCGCGCTGCCCTCGCTGGTGATTCCCGACGTCGCGCAGCCGTGGGCGGCGACGCCGGCCGTGCTGCTGGCCCGCGCCGTGAACGCCGAGCTGGAGTCCGTGGACGACGCGGACGGCCCGTGGGACCGGATCCAGAAACGGGTCACCGAGGAGCACAAGCTGCTCGCCGACGCCATGGCCCGGCACGGGCATTCGGCCGGCCTGACGCTGAACGAGGGCGTCATCGTGGTCGACGTTGTCTTCCAGGGACGCAGTCACGACATCCCCGGGCTCATCGCCGCGCTCGGCGAGGAAGCCGAGCAGCGGGCGCGGCTGCTGTCCGCCAGGGAGCGGGAGATCCTGGAGAACCACCTGCTCAACGAGGTGGCCGGGACGCTGCACGAGCTGATCACCGCGGCCGAGGCGGAAGTGCGGGCCATGAACGACGAGCTGGAATCCCGGCCGACGTCGACCGGCATGAAGCTGCGGCTGACCTGGCGGCAGGCGCGGGACGCGCCGGACGGGCTCGACCAGGTCCGGCACAAGCTCCGGCAGACGATCGACGCCTGGTCGGCCGATGACCGGGCCACCGTCGGGTCGTTCCTGCAGCAGCGCATCGCCGCCGAGCACGCCGGCAATCCCGCGGCCGGGTGGGCCGAGGCGCTGACCGCCGCGCTGGACTACCGCAGGTGGCACGAGTTCGTCATCCAGCGGTACCAGGACGGGCAGTGGCGGCCGGCCACCGGCCCGGCGTCGGGTGGCGAGCGGGCCCTGGTCGCCTCGGTTCCGTTGTTCGCCGCGGCGTCGGCGTACTACAAGTCGGCGGGCAACCCGCACGCGCCGCGGCTCATCGCGCTGGACGAGGCCTTCGCCGGAGTCGACGACGACTCCCGGGCAAAGTGCCTCGGGCTGCTGGCCACGTTCGACATGGACGTGGTCATGACCAGCGAGCGGGAGTGGGGATGCTACCCGCAGGTCCCCGGGCTGGCCATCTGCCAGCTGGCCCGGCACGACGGCGTCGACGCGGTCCTCGTCACGCCATGGCGCTGGGACGGGCGGGAACGCCGGCTGGCGGAGCAGTGAAGGGGGCAGGGGAGGCGGGTGGGATGACCGAGGCCGACGCCACGCCGGATCGCCTGGGCGGCGGTGCGACCGAGGCCGATGCCACGCCGGATCGCCTGGGCGGCGGTGCGACCGAGGCCGACGCCCGCCTGCGCCGTCTGTTCGGCGGTGAGCCGCTCGCCTGGCTGGTAGGGCGGGCCAGGGACCGGCTGGAAACCGGGCGCCCGCTGACCGGCACGGTCACGCTGCCCGGCGCCACCCCGGAGCAGCGGCGCGCGGTGGAGCGGCTGACCGGCAGAGCTGCCCGTTCCGGGGCCTCGCTGTCGGTATCGCTGCCGGAGGTCGACCGCATCCTGCGAGACAGCGGCGCCGCGCCGGGCGGGCTGGCCGAGGCGGTGACCCGGCTGACCGGCCCGCTCCGGGATCGCAGCCGCGAACGGGCGGACCTGGCGGCCGCCTGGGCTGCCGCGTTCTCCGCGCTGGACGCCGCCGTGGACGGCCGCGCCGACCTGACGCCGTGGCGGGGATGGCTCGACGCGACCGGCGTAGTGCGCCGTCTCGCCCCCGCACCGGATCAGGCGCGGCTGCTTCTCGCCCAGATCGCGGCGGTGCTCCGGCGGCTGCCCTCGCCCGGCGTCCCCATCGGCCGTCTCGCCGCCGAGTGCTGCGGCGACGCGCACGCCCTGGACGACGGGCGCCCGGCCGGCACGCTGGCGCTGTCGGCGGTCCGCGCGCTGGCCGGCCTGCCGTTCGCGGCCGAGCCAGCCGCCGATTCCCGCCGCGCCGCGTGGGCCGCCGTCGGAGTTCACCTAGATGAGCTGTCGTCCCTGGTGCTGTGCCTTGGCCTGCCCGGCAACCCGCGCACACCCCTGGGCCGGATGCTGGCGTCGTGCCGCGAGGCGGGACAGCCGACGGTACTCACCCTCCGGCAGCTCCGCTGCCACACGGGGCCGCTGAACACGGGGCCGCTGAACACGGGGCCGCTGAACACGGGGCCGCTGAACACGGGGCCGCTGACCACGGGGCCGCTGAACACGGGGCCCCTGCCCGTCGCCCGGGTGCGGATCTGCGAGAATCCGGTGGTGGTCGCGGCCGCCGCCGACGAACTGGGCGCGGGGTGCCAGCCGCTGGTCTGCGTCGGTGGCCAGCCCTCCGCCGCCGGGTGGCGGCTGCTGGAGCTGCTTGCGGCCGGCGGCGCGGAATTCGGCTACCACGGCGACTTCGACTGGGGCGGCGTCCGGATCGCCCGTGCCGTGTATCAGCGGGTGACCTGGCAGCCGTGGCGGTACGACCGCCAGTCCTACGAGGCCGCGGTGTCGGCGGCCCATCCGCTGACGCCGCTCGCCCCGCTCGTCGGCGAGCCGACGGCGACGCCGTGGGACCCGGACCTCGCCGCTGCGATGCGGCACCGCAACGTCCGCGTCGAGGAAGAACTCACCCTCGACGCCCTGCTCCAGGATCTCGGTCCCTAGGGGTAAGTTCGAGCCAGGCTGCCGCCGTCACGACCATGGAGGAGCTAGTGCGTCAGCCCGGGCCGGCGGGATCCAGGCCGATAATCCTGACGTGTCGTGCGAACCTGGTGAAGTCATCGAGATTGATCGTCACGACCGCATCGATGCCATGCACCAGCATGGTGGCCACCACATTCGCGTCATGAACCTGGCTCCCGCCGCATTCGATGTGATCCAGCAAGGCGAGCAGGCGGTCGGCTACCTTGCCGTCCTCTGCGAGCAGATTGGTCCGTGCGCGGAGGGCACGTACATTCGCCAGCGCGTCTGCCAGTTTCAGGCCGAGCCCGTTCCTTTCGGCGGGCCGGGTGGCCACTGCGAGATATTCGCGCATGATCTGCCCGCTGGTATACAGCGTTGTTCCGCGGCCTGGCCAATCGTTGACGATCTCTAGCGCCTGATCGTGTTCTGCCCTGCCCGCGTCGGTTGCTGCCAGCAGCACGTTGGTGTCGAGCATTGCCCGATCGGGGGGCGTGGCCAGGTCAACGGCCCTCATCGCCGTAGATCTCCTCGCGAGACCAAGTTGAAGTTCCGTTTGTCCGGACGGTTTCAAGCCGAATCGGCGGTGGCGTTGTGGTGGATGATGCGGGCTCAGCCGCGGCTGACTCGAGAATCGAGAGGAGTTCCTGCTGGAGCGAGTGTCCATGCCTGCTGGCGCGCTCACGCAGCGCCGCAGCCACGGGCTCAGGCACGTTCCGTATGTTGAAGGCGACCATAACTAATGATAGCGCTATCGGTAGCAGTCTCCCGACTTGGGTCAGCGGCACAGTGGGCTCGCCGCGTCGAGGTCGCACCAGGTACGCATCGCAGCGGCGGCGGCCGGCGGATCGTCCTCCTCCCTGGCCAATAGCCGGTCTGCGGCGCGCAGACCGTCAGACGCCCTCGGCTGCGGTCACAGGGCCGGTCTCCGGGACTGGCCCTGGTTCATAAGAGGTATTCCTGGACAGCCCGCGTATTGTCCACAAGATCGGCGATGTATAGCTCGTCACGCTGCATACAGGACCTGCGCGTCGGCGAGGACCTGATCCCGGATAACCCGGTGCAGGCATTCCTTCGGGACAAGGTCAACAGGCCGGCCGAAGAGCTTCTCCAGCTCCTTCTGCAGAGCGAAATACGACAGGCCGAGGTCGTTGCCGGGAACGCGCACGTAGAGCAAGTCCACATCGCTGTCGGGTGCAGCTCTGCTGAAGTGACACATAAATGGGACATGTGGATTGTTCCAGCATGATTGGCGTATGGAGCAGGCTTATGTGAGCATTTCAGGCACGCTGCTGGCCAGAG
>Ga0335081_10013462_pt1 | contig 13232 bp, 11 predicted proteins | sample Lox_Sample_35_FD_206713 | JGI IMG/M metagenome (GOLD analysis project Ga0335081, IMG submission 206713) | Soil microbial communities from Loxahatchee National Wildlife Refuge, Florida, United States - Lox_Sample_3.5 | ecosystem: Environmental > Terrestrial > Soil > Wetlands | place: USA...
AACGTCCCGGTCTTTGGCTACTACCACGCATTTAATTTCTTTGGCCGCTCGGCCAACATCGTTGCCGCCCTGCCCTATGCGTTCGGACACTTTCAAGGGACTACGGTAGGTGCGGAGCAGCACCTCTACCGCTCCGGTCTTGTAGATTCGGTCTATCGCGTTTCTGTGAACCTCATGGGTGGGCCGGCCATGCCACCGCGGGAGTTCATTCAATGGCAGCAAAAGGTCCTGCTGGGCGTCAGTCTGAAGGTGGCAGCTCCGACGGGCCAGTACGACCCCACCAAGCTGATTAACTGGGGCGCCAACCGCTGGGGTTTCAAGCCGGAATTCGGCTATTCCCAGCGCTGGGGAAATTGGATTCTGGATGGGTACGCCGGAGCGTGGTTTTTCACCACGAATCAGGATTACTTTTCGCACAATGCCAACTTTCCGGGAACGAGATCCCAATCGGAAAATCCGATTGCAGCCTTCGAAGGGCACGTGAGTTACGACTTCAAGCCCGGAATATGGGTCTCGCTTGACGGCAATTACTGGGTTGGCGGAAAAACCAGCGTGGCCGGCGTAGAAAACCCGCTCACGAAACAGGAGAGTTCCCGTATTGGAGGTACCGCCGCCATTCGAATCGCTAAGCACCAGTCTGTGAAATTCAGTTATAGCGACGGCACCTACGTCCGATATGGCGGCAACTACCAGAACGTGTCCATCGGGTGGCAATATTCCTGGCTGGGGAAACCCAACTAAGTGCATCGTTTGGGCATGGCACTGTCAAAACTGACAGTTCAACGGCAAGGAACAGCGGCACAGAATTCATCGCGGGTCGGAGAAGAGAAAATGCAAATTCGGACTCTACTTCTAGTGGTGTGCGCGATGTTCCTATGCAGCGCCATGATGGGGCAAGGTTTTTCAAATTGGAATGCCATGGTTGGCGGTGGGATTGGATTTCCCCAAGGCACGAGCGCAAACTTCGCCAACAACGGAGCAAACTTCGTGGTTGGAGGAGGGCCGAACATAAGGCGCTACCTCGGCCTCGATGCGGAGTTCATGTGGCATGACCTTCCCATCAAACAGAACGTCATTAATGCGCTTGGCGTCCCCAATGCCCAGGCTCGGGTGTACTCGGTCACATTAAATGCGATCGTTCCTATTCCCACCCACGGGAAAATTGGCTTTTATGCCATCGGTGGTGGCGGTTGGTACCACCGGTCTGGTGAACTAACCGCCCCGGCGCTGGTTCCCGGGACGGTCTGTGATTCCTTTCTTATTTGGTTGGGTGAATGTGTCGATGGACTTGTTAAAGGACAAAAGGTACTGGCATCGGCAAGCAGCGATGCCGCTGGCGGCAACATTGGAGGCGGCGTTACCTATAGGTTTGGGTCAGGGCTAAAGATCTTCGGCGAGGTCCGCTACCACCATGCTGGTCACAACAAAGTAGATACGGACCTACTTCCACTCACTTTTGGGTTGCGATGGTAGGCGCCAGCATAGTTCTCTGACGCCTCCCTTCCCCACCTGTCAGATTTGCCAGTTGTGACGATGTGGACCCCACGATAGTTTCGTCCTGCATAGCAAACATTAGACGGAGGCTATATGCGACAGAAATATCTTCGGATATTCGCGGTTGGTGTGTGCCTGGTTGGCTTTGCGACCCTAGTGGCTGCCCAAAGTTCTGGGGACAAACCTTGGACGGTCTTGCAGGCAGGACTGGCAGAAAAAGGGGACAACCGCGTGATCGCGGTGCGGGTTCTTGGGCTGTTAGAGAACAACTCCAAAGCTGAGGAGATTGCACTTGGGGCACTTGGTGACGGAGATGCCGACGTGCGGGCAGCAGCCGCATCCTCTTTGGGCCAAATGCATGCCAAGTCCGCCGCACCTAAGCTGCAAGAGAGTGTGAAAGCTGAGAAAGATCCGGGGGTCGTGATGGCCGAGGCCCGCGCTCTAATCGCTCTGGGTGACGAGCTCGGGTATGCGGTGTACTACGCGGTACTTACGGGCGAGAAAAAGAGCGGCGGGGGTCTGCTGGATGAGCAGAAGAAAATGCTGCACGACCCCAAGAAGATGGCCCGGTTCGGCTTTGATCAAGGAATCGGATTCATTCCATTTGCGAGCATCGGCTTGGGTGCGATCAAGGCGCTGACGAAGGATGACAGCTCCCCGGTTCGCGCTGCGGCTGCCCGAATTCTCGGTGCTGATTCTGATCCAAAAAGCGTCGAAGCCCTGATCGCAGCATCCTCCGATAAGAGTTGGCTAGTGCAAGCGGCGGCCTTGGATGCACTTTCGCACCGGGGCGATCCGAGCGTAGTCCCACAGATCGAATCAAAGCTCGACGATGACAAGCCGGCGGTGCGCCTTACGGCAGCTGCCGCTATCATTCATCTCCAGGATATTCAGGTCCATGCTGCGGGAGAATAAGGAACGCGAGGAGCCGCATCGGCACCAGATCATATTGCTTGCCCTGAATGTGCTGATTCCCTGACGGGGGGGAAATGAAACTGTCGCAGTTAATTTGCAAGCTGACTGTTAACTCTGACAGTAGACCCAGTTTCACTTAAGTCAGACACTATCATCGACGCAGCAGCAGCTCGGAAAATCAGACAACATCGATCCACCGTCAACCGTAGCGAACTCGAACGGCATGCGTCACACAGTCGATCGGAGGTAACGGCCACATGTTTAAACGTTTGTTTTGTTCCCTGGCGATACTGAGTTTCTCTCTGCCCTTAATCGCTCAAACCAGTCCTGCTCAGAACAAATCTGGCATCGATCCCGCCGCAATGGCTGCGCTTGACAAAATGAGTACTTATCTTCGCACCCTCAAGGCATTTCAGGTTCACGCCGTGGAGACGACCGATGACGTACTGGACAATGGTCAGACAGTCCAATCTGATCGTGTCGTAGACATGCTTGCGGTGCGCCCGAATCGATTGTTCGCCGAGATCAAGGGCGACAATATTCATCGCTTCTTTCTGTACGACGGAAAGAACTTCACCCTGTTTGCCCAGCTTGTCAACTATTACGCAACTGTGCCAGCACCGCCTACGATCGGAGAACTCATCGACAGGCTCGACGAAAAGTACGACATCCAAACGCCGCTTGTCGATCTGTTCATGTGGGCTTCCCCCCAGTCGACCGCAGCTCAGGAAATCACAGGTGCAATCGATATCGGTCCGAGTTCAGTGGCCGGCACTACCTGCGAGCAGTATGCCTTCCGCCAGAATGGACTGGACTGGCAGATCTGGATCCAGCAGGGAGACTATCCGTTGCCTCGGAAGCTGGTCCTGACAACCACTGACGACGATGCCCGGCCGAGTTTTAGCGAGGTCCTGATGTGGAACCTGGCCCCGTCATTCAACGACGCGGCCTTCACGTTTGATCCTCCGCGGGACGCACAAAGAATAGCAATTGCGGAAGTCAACTCGGCGCTCAGCAACGCTAAGAAATAAGAACAGGGAGGCTTGAAAGTGAACCGGTCTATTCAACATATACTTTCGATCACACTCGTTATGCTACTCTCGGGCGCGCCGATACTTGCGCAGCGTAGAGGCGGCGGCGCTCGAACCAGCGTCAACGGCGGGAGCGTAAACGCCAACATCAACCGCAACGCGAATATCAACCGCAACGCGAACATCAATTCCAACCGCAACGTCAATGTCAACGTTCACCATGACGTCGACGTCCACGGCGGCTACTACGGTGGTGGTTGCTGCTATCATCCCGTCGCAACTGCCGTAGCAGTCACCGCGGCGGTCGCGGTCACCGCCGCAGCGGTCGGATCGATGGTGAACACGCTTCCACCCGCGTGCTCGGTTGTGATGGTTAACGGGTTCACCTACCAGCAGTGTGGAAGTACGTGGTACCAACCTCAGTTTGTGGGTACGAGTACAACCTACGTCGTCGTGAACGCGCCACGGTAACCCCGTTAGTGTCAAAGACGGTGTGCTTGAGGTTCAAGTGGCCGGTTGTGAAAGTAGAGGAAGCGGCAGGTAGCCGGAAGGCCCTGCGCCATCTTTCGACAATTGGGGGCGAGTGCTCAAACTGCTCATCCGCAACACTCTGGTCGTCATTAGCGTCAAGCTCATCGTGACGCAACTGCAGCGCGATGAGGCGGTGTAACGGCGTTGATAGACCACACCTTCGTGTCATTGACAACCCCGTTGTAAAGGCTGATCATCTAAACGTGTAGCTGACCCCCAAAATGCTTTTCTGTCCCCAAGCACGGAGATCCAGCAGTTCGACTGGGGAAAGGCGGGTCTTGGCGTGCGCTCTGTTCGCGTTCTGGTCGTAGAAGATTTCCTGCCCTTTCGCCAATTCATCCGTTCGACGATTGAAAACAACGACCATGGATTGGAAGTGATCGGTGAAGTCTCGGACGGATTGGAGGCAGTTCGTAAAGCCGAAGAACTAAAACCGGATTTGATTTTGCTCGACATCGGCCTTCCGACCATGAATGGTATCGAGGCCGCTCGACAAATTCGGGAGATTTCGCCGGGATCGAAGATCCTTTTTGTGAGTCAGGAATCTTCTGCTGACACTGTGCAGGAAGCCCTCAACACCGGTGCGTCTGGCTACGTCGTGAAAACAAAAGCCGGAAGCGATCTATTGGCTGCTATCGAAGCCGTTATGCTGGGAAAGCAGTTTGTCAGTGGCAGCTAGGCGATTTCCAACATCCCGCCCGCTCTAAGCGACGGTCAGGAGTCGAACTGCGGCGTGGGTGACGCTCCCTCCGAGTTGTACTCTCTCTTCTCGACGTTACCTCGTGCAAGCATCTTTAATTCAGCTTCCGGTATGCCAAACTGCGAAAACCCGCAAGCCAAGCAGACGAATAGCTTGGGGAACACGAAGATGCTGGGTTTGTCCAGATTCCTGAAACCGAGGAAATGGACGTTCCGCGAATTGGAGAACTTTACGAACTAAGGGCACATCTGTCTGTTCAATATTGAACACCCACCAATGGGCCTGGTTCCTAAGAGGGAAGAACATCGATCCGCAAGACAGAACAGTCCGTAATTGCAGTAGCGGTTATCATGCGGACAGGCTGATCGTCGGCGATACGTCCCTCGCCCAGGAAATCTCCTGGGCTCAGCAGCGCTAAGGTTGCTTCCTTGCCCTGTTTGGAGACCACGCTGAGCCGCACTCTGCCCTCTTGAATGTAATAAACAGTGTCAGCGGGATCCCCTTGTGAAAAGACGACCTGTTTCTGTCTAAAGCGAAGAACGGTTCTGCCGATGCCCGCTCGCGTCAAGAACGCCTTGGGATCAAAAAGGCCGGTCCGTTTTTGCCGAGTTCGGCCCCGTGCCGGCGACCTGCGAAGCGGCGGCATAGAAAACTCTCCAAAAGTCCTACGAGTTTGAAGGATACCCTGACCTCATCATATTACGGCAGGCCAAATTGAAAGCGGGTCGCCTGCTGTCAATTCTGACAGTTCATCGCGGAACGGCCTAAGACTATAAAAAAGACGACACATGGCGTCATTTTCGGGACCCAGAGAAGCTTCTGATGCTCTGCCGAACCGCGATAGGAGAACTAGGGTGAAAAGGAATTATTTCTGGACGCATCTTCCGGTCATATTGCTGTCGCTGGCCTACCAGATTCCCTGTATCGCTCAGACGGCCGACGTCGCCAAGACCCAACCCAATCTGCCGGCACGGTACTCCGCGGTCGCCTTCGGCCAGTCTGGCTCTACCGCGGGCAAGAGCTTTGGCCTCACAATTTATGTTGAGGAATTAACCAGCAACGGAGATATCGACGAACTTGTCGCAACGCTGAAGAACAAAGGCCCGGACGGGCTGGTCGACGCGATGGAGGACATCAAGGATAAGGGCCGGGTGGCCCCTACTGGGTCGGTGGGCACCGGGATGCGCGTCGTCCGCATCCGCCCCAATAAGGACGGCGGACAGCACATCGTGCTGGCGACTAACCGGCCGATCTCGTTCCCAGAGTTGTACAACGGCACGCGCTCCCGCGATTACAAGTTCGGTTTGGTGATGCTCAACGTTGACAAGGATGGAAGGGGAACCGGCTTATTCGCTCCGCTTTGCAAAATCAAGTTCAACAAGAAGAACGAACTGGAGATCGAGCACTACGGCCAGAAGCCGTTTCGCCTCGCCAACGTCCAGATGCAGAAATGAGGCAAAGTTAGAAGGAGGCAGTTTACAGACCACGCGAATATGCAGGGCGTCAGTCACAGGATCCTACTGGTTGGTACTCACGGCTCGTCAGCGACACCACGGAAAAGAGTCGCAGTACCGGCATCATCCGATCGCGCTTTGCTGAGTCCGTAATGCACCCTCTTAATTCTTGTCTCCGTCACCAGCTGAACGCTCTAGGTAGAAAAATGAAGAACCTGTCTAGTAATCATCGCAGCATGTCTACTCCTCATTCTGCCTGGCTAGCTTTGCTTCTCTTAACTCTGACGGGAGTCTGCTTGGGACGAGCGAAGGAAGATGTTATCCAATTCGCAAATGGTGACCGCATAACCTGCGAGATCATCAAGCTCGAGAAGGGCTATCTGTACGTTAAGCTCAGCTATGTGGACGGCACCGTCGCATTGGACTGGTCCAAAATTACCCACGTCGAAAGCCCGCAGGGTTTCGTGGTCGAGGGCAAGGCTGAAAAGCGTTATACGGGCAGCTTGCAAAGCGGAGGTGAGGGAAACACGCCAGAAGATCTGAAGATACAGGTGACGGGACCGACCACGAGCCAGATTGTTTCAGGCAGAGAAGTGGTTGCGATCGTGCGGACCGATACCAGCTTCTGGCAGAACCTGCACGGCGGGATAAGTTCTGGCCTAAATTTCTCCAAGCAGCAAAGCCGTACACAATACACCTTTCAAGCAAATACCGCTTTCCAGCGGCCGAAATGGTCAGCAGCAGCAGATTTTCAATCCAGTTTCAGCGGCGGAGGAGACATCTCGGACCTTCGAAATGACCTGCAATTGACAGGTACAAGGCAACTGCGCTCCCCTCGTAATTTCTATGTGGGAACCGCGGAGTTCCTGCAAAGCGACGAGCAGCAACTCCATCTGCGGACCATCGTGGGCGGCGGTATAGGGCATGTTTTCAGCCAGACGAATAATAGCTTGGTTGCCCTGTATGGCGGAGTAGACTGGAACGGCGAGCGCTATTCCTCGGAGGCGGCGTTGGGCCGGACGGGAGAAAGCGCGGAAGGTATTCTGGGCACCCAACTGAATTTCTTTCGGTTTAAGACTACAAACATCCTCGTCAATGCTCGCTTATATCCCAGCATGACCGACCTTGGGCGTGTGCGCTTTGATCTAAATACGTCTCTGAAGTTAAGGCTTGCTAAAGATCTGTACTGGCAGCTCGGTTACTATCTGAACGTTGACAGCAGCCCACCACTAAATCTGCCGAAGACTGACTACGGCTCCACTTCCAGCCTGGGGTGGACATTCTGATTCCACGGGCAAGAAGTTCCCAGCCTAGACGGGAGCCCTCCTGAGGCTGATTCTGCAACCTTGAACAGAAATGCGCCACCCCTAAAAGAATGAGCCGCCATCTTTGGCAATTCTGTTGAACTGATTGTTTACTGATTCACTGCAGGCGTGGTGCTCAAAATGGGGCCCTTTGCCTCTTTTCCACTAGCCTTCTTCACGTACATTGCCTTTCCATTGACGCGGGCTTGAACGTCCTTGCCTTCAATCCAGGAAAGTTCGTTGTCGGGATCGGTTTTGTACTGACAAACGTAGATCTTGTCGCCGAGTTGGATCGAAATACGATAGGTTGCGACCTCCGCCTTCGCAGGTGCGTCGGTGCCCCCGGAGGACGCACGGGACTCCTGCTTCTCGACCTTAACGACCTTCCCGGCCTCATATTCGTGAGCCGAGGCAGAGCTGACTCCGGATAGCAGGACCAAACACAGGAATGCAGCGCAAACAGAACGAACTCTCATTGAAGCCTCCCTAAGGTGAAATGTACAAACGACAGCTCGTTCCCGGGGGTGCTCTTTGTTTCCGGCCGGAATGCAATGAGGCTACCTCTCCGGTACGCTATTGTCGGCTGTCAATATTGCCAGTGCCGTCGAACGGCCGGCGGAATGGATTTGCCAAGCAAAGCACTTCCGATGCTTGGAAATAACTCGTCAATGCTCTTTCAGAGTCTCTAAGGCTGGCACCCATGACAAGGGTCTTCGAATGAAACCCGGATTACGCGGACTTGCGGACTGCGGACACGAAGCGAGACGTGCGATCTCGGCGCGAAAGTGGGACTAAAGCCTCGACCTGCGTGCCCAGAGAGTGTCTCGATACCACGGATAGTGTTCCGCCTACCAAACGTACCCTCTCGTTCATGCTGATCATTCCCAGCCCCGTACGATTTCCTGGCATATCGGCATCGAATCCGACGCCGTCGTCCGACACACGCAAGACTACATCTTCCTCCGTCCCCACTAACTCCAATCGAACCTTCTTCGCATGGCTGTGTTTTGCGACATTATGCAGGCTCTCCTGAGCGACACGGAATAAGCTCAACGAAATGTCCGAGTCCAATCTCGGTGGCACTTGCCGAAACTGAAAATCAGCCTCGATCTTATGCTGTTCGGAAAATTCGTTACAAAGACCGCGCAAGGCAGGGACAATGCCAAGGTGCTGTAGCTTGGCGGAGTGGAGTTGATGTGAGAGGTGCTGGATTTCCGTCGACAGTACGTGGGTTTTTTGCCACAAGCCCTGTACCTTCTGACGCCCCTCGGACGAGCCCTCGGGAAGAAAAACTTCCAGTTGCTGTAGTTCAATCGCCAACATCGCAAGTTGCTGATTTATGTCGTCATGCAACTCCCGCGCGATGCGGGACCGCTCCTGCTCCTGGGCATTGATCAATCGCCCGGTCAGGTCCTGGATGGCCTGCTCATGCCGCTTTCGCTCCGTGATATCGTGATGGGAGATAACTACCCCGCCATCGGATGCCCTCAGAGGGGTCACTGACATCGAAACCCAGCGTTGATCGATTCCGGAATTGTAGTCATACTCCAATTCAAAATAGTCACGCTTTCCAGCGCATATCGCGCGAACTCCGTCGAGCGCGGCTGCGGCGTCGCGCTCGCCCGCCTCCACGTTAGCCCGGCATACTTCGAAGTAGTTGTCACCGACGTGAAGGTCGAGTGAAGCAATTCGGGCTGTCGCACTCAAGTGCTCCGCCCGCTTCGTCGCCGCGACAATCGTTCCCTTGGAGTCGAGCACTACCACATGATTTCTAAGGGATTCCAGGATCGAAGCGTTGAGTTCGTGGCTCTTGCCGAGTTCCTGCTCTGCGATCACACGCTCGTTCACATCGACACAAGAACCGATGTAACCGGCGAAAGAACCGTCCGCGCCAAGTCTGGGTACGCCAATGTCGAGCAGCCACCGAAACTTTCCGTCATGGGCTCGCAGCCGGTATTCCATTCTGAAGCTTTGGCGACGATCAAACGCCTCGTTATACGTTTCAAGGCACTTCTCGAGATCGTCGGGGTGCACACCTGCGGCCCAACCATTGCCCAATTCCTCCTCAAGGCAACGGCCAGTGAAGTCCAGCCAAGGCTGATTGAAATAGGTGCAAAGCTTGTCGGGGCCGGACATCCAGATGAGTACGGGAGCTGTGTTGGCGACCAGACGAAAGCGAGCTTCGCTCTCGCGCAGCGCCTGTCCCGCCCGCTCGCGCTCGGTGATGTCCCGGAGAATGACGGTAAACAACCTTCTTCCCTCTGCTTTGACCTGGGAGATAGAGGCCTCAATAGGAAATTCCTCTCCATTGGCCCGCATCGCCCATAATGCGCCCAGTGTACCCATGGAGCGATTGGTGACTCCTGTCTCGGCGAAGCGCGCGATGTGCTTATGGTGCTCGCCTCGGAGGCGATGGGGAAGGAAGCGTTCAAGGGGCTGCCCCAGGGTTTCTTTCATAGTACAACCGAAAATTTTCTCTGCGGTGGCGTTGAATACCACGATACGTTGCTGTTCGTCCACGGCGATGATTGCGTCCATAGCCGATTCAACGATGCCGGTCAGCCGATTTCGGCTTTCAGACACCGCCCCTTCCACGTGTTTTCGCTCGAGGGCACTGCCAAAGATGTCAGCGACCGTCCGCAAGGACTGGACAAGATCAGGTGTCCAATGCCGCTCCTTACGTATCGCAGAGAACGCCATAAGTGCGAACGTCTCTTGTCCGCGTTGCAAGGGGAATGCAACGAGCGAAAGAATCCCTCGGACGCGCAGAAATTCGCGCAGTTCGATAGCCTCCTCAGTAGGTTGGTCCGGGGAGGAGATCACAATCGATTTGCCCAGTCGTATTTGGTTGGCAGCTCGTGGCAGTTGATGCAAATCGATGGCAGGAGGTGGCTCGGTGATACCCGCCGTGGTCTGAGTGTGCAAGAGATGAAGAGTTTCCGCTTGGGCCGAAAACTCAAACACACTGATTCGGTCGAGCTCAAAGAATTCCAGCAGCCGTTTAAATGATTGGTCGATTTCGGCATCGACCAAGTCCGCCGGGCGATCGATGAGCAACGCGGCAAACTCCGCAATAAGCGTCTCGCGTTCGCCTCGGTATACCAGTTGCCGTCCGCGGCGTTTCTGAACAATAACCGCGCTAATGAGTTTAGTTATCAAGATGGCTTCAAGAATGACGACAAAAAGGAGTCCGACGATCGGCCATTTGTAGAGTTCCCAGAAGGTATATTCGCGGTTGATCACGATGCTGCTGGCGGGAATTTTATCCATGCCAATGCCCCAGCGCTTGAGTTGCTTCCAGTCGAACTCGTTCTGCCGGAAGCTCGCTTTTACTTCTGGGATCGCGCCCGGGTTCTCCCCATGCACCACACGCAGAGCGACGTCACCGAATGCAGCTCCGATTGCTTCGATTTGTAACAGATTTCCGCCGACAATCCCGCGCCCGAACAAGCTATCAGCCCAACCGTACATGGGCCGATTCGTAGCTGCAGAAAAAGAGCGCAGGACTCGCCCCGGCACAAAACCCTGACCCGCAGCATCGCCGTAGTACGTGGTAAAGACCGTAATCGTATCGCTCGGCAGAGACGCTAAAGTAGAAAGAGTCTCCTCCATTGTTCCGGGCGCAAGGACCCGAATATCTACGTCTTTGTGTCTTTCCCGCAAATACTTCACACCGCTTGAGAGGAAGAGTTGAGCCATCCCTTGATCGGGCGCGGTTGCACCGGCAATCAGTAGCACGTGGCGAGTCCCAGGGTTTTGAGTAAGAGCGATTTCGAGTGTGGGTGCCAAGTCTGAGTCCCAGACTATCCCCGTGGTACCCGGAACTGGTGGCTGTGGAGACTGCCAGGAAAAATACATCAGTTTGGCATTGGGTAGAAGGGTCTTTCGCCTCTGCTGCATGTATTGCAGTGGGTAACTCCCAATTGCCACTACGATATCGATTCCCCGACGGGCGTACTTGTCGTTCAGGAATCTCTCCATCGTTCGCGCATAGGGAGAGCCTTGCCCCAGCCAGTCTTCGTCGAAGGACTCGTCATAAATCCAAACGGGAGCATTCAGCCCTCGTTCCATGGTGGTTCGGAGGCCGTTCTGAAACAGCGTCAATGCTGGACTGTCCTTGTCTCCAAACCACACGATTAATACCTTGACCGACTGCGGGGGGGCCGCACAAAGAGATGGTGCTGGAACAAGCAGAGCGAGCAGAAGGATGAGTAACCCGGAGCGCCAGAGACGGTAGTGGGCGCTTTGGTCAAACCGGCGCAAGACTCGAAATTGAAAGCGAAATGCCATGGCACCTGCCGCAGTAGATTGGGCCGAGCAGCCCTGCCGGCCGCACACCCCGGGCGCGAACCGTGTCTCCAGCACAAGGAAGCCGAGATGTCCTTGGTAGACGGCGCTACCGCTCAACTCCCGACTCCAGACACTCTATCCTAGATGTGTAGTGCGGAGCCAGTTTGTGATGCGCCGCATAGCATTATGTGACGCTTGTCACTATTAGCGGTGGGAGGGGCCTTACCCCTACTGCAGCGGACGAGAAACAAAAACCTGGTGTGCGAGCACTGCCTTTACCGCCAATCCCAGATCGTCGTTCATGCGAGGTTTGATCACATAGCCCCTGCCACCCGCGCCGAATGCCGCGCTCACAAAGGCGGGATCTTCATGCACAGTGAGGAATACGATTTCGCCGGCGTAGCCTTGTTCTCGCAGTCGTTGAGCAATGTCAATGCCGCTGCACTCTCCCATGGAGATATCGAGAACTATGAGATCCGGTTTGAGTTTTGCCACTTCGGCGCAAACACAGTTTCCATCAACGACCTTGGCGATGACTTCATACTCACTCTGAAGAATGTCGCCCACGTGATCGAGAATCGCCATATTATCGTCCGCCATCAGAATCCGCGCACGCGACGGTTGTTTGCCTCGCCGATGGTGATGTGGCTTTGCTGGAGGTTTCGAGATTTGGGTAGGAGGCGCCAATCCTTCTCGGCCGTCGAAAGTTGATTCTGCATCATGCATGAAGAAAACAGTACTCAACCATTCTCTGGCTGCATACTGTCAATAGTTACTGTATTGAACTGCAGGGCAATGGTTTAGCACTGTAAGTCTTGACAGTAGGTAGTGCTCCAGGTCCACGAGGAGTCTCCAAGCCGCAAGCAAGAATTCGCAGGAACGAGAATAAAAGGAAGCCGGGTTCCAATGTTACGCATGAGGCTCGTTGTTGTCTGGTCGCAGGAAGGTTGACGCGGCCATTTTACTTCATGCTCGAAGTACGATGCAAAAGGATGGAAGCGCTATTAGCGCAGATTTTGGCGTGCCGAAGCTGCCGAAGTTAACTGTAACAATTGACAGTGGCGCGCCTATCATAGACAGAGATAGGGTTTCCTGTGCGCGCGATCCCAAGGCTCCTGGCGCTTCAGATTGCCAGGGCCTCCGCCCTTATGACGGAAACAACTTGCCGGTCGACAGGAGTTCAACCGCGCCGGACTCTGCGTGAGTGAACATGAGGAGAGTGTGCCAATGAGCCCAACTGGCCGTCCGCGAGTTCTAGTCGCCGACGATCACCCCTTCATCGCCGAAGCTTGCGTGAAGCTGCTGGAGCCGGAGTTCGAAGTAGTGGGCAGGGTTTCTGACGGGCTAGCTCTTCTAGCCGCGGTTCCGGAACTCAAGCCGGATGTGATCATCCTTGATGTCGGTATGCCCTTGTTGAATGGACTGGAAGCCGGCAAGCGCATTAGGAAGACCGTGCGCGCAGTCAGGATCGTTTACCTGACGATGAACACAGATAAAGGAATCGCTGCCGAGG
>Ga0335081_10013463_pt1 | contig 13231 bp, 10 predicted proteins | sample Lox_Sample_35_FD_206713 | JGI IMG/M metagenome (GOLD analysis project Ga0335081, IMG submission 206713) | Soil microbial communities from Loxahatchee National Wildlife Refuge, Florida, United States - Lox_Sample_3.5 | ecosystem: Environmental > Terrestrial > Soil > Wetlands | place: USA...
CGCTCGCGATCGACCGGCTGATCCGGGCCTGCACCCCGGCGCCCGGTGCCTGGACCGTGCTGAACGGTGCCCGGCTCAAGCTCGGGCCGCTGGCCGGCGTGCCCGCCGCCGGTCCGGTCACTGGCCTGGCTCCCGGCGCGGTCTGCGTACTGCGCGACCGGGTGCTCGCCGGCACTGGCTCGGTGCCGGTGGAGCTCGGTGAAGTTCAGCCGGACGGCAAGCGCCGCATGCCTGCGGCCGACTGGGCTCGAGGGCTGCGGCTGGGCGGCGGCGAGACGGTGCTCGGCTGAGATGGGCGCGCCGGCGAGGAGATCAGGAGGCGCGCAGGCACACGGCCGCCGCTGGGCAGCACCCGCCGGGGCGGGCGTGCGAGCAGCGCAGGGGCCCGGTGGCCGGCCCCGAGGCCGCCGGGCGCAGCCGCCAGGCAGCAGCCAGCGGGCCGACCCCGCGCGCCGCGCCGCGTGCGATGTACTGTGCGCGGTGGCCGAGCGCGGCACATATGCGAACCTGATGCTCCCGGCACTGCTGGCCGAGCGCGGGATCACCGGCCGGGATGCGGCCCTGGCCACCGAGCTGGCCTACGGCACCCTGCGCGGACAGGGCACCTATGACGCCATCCTCACGGCGTGTCTCGACCGCGACCTCGCAGCGATCGATATTCCGGTGCGCGAGGTGCTCCGGCTGGGCGCCCATCAGCTGCTCGCCACCAGGATTCAGCCGCACGCCGCAGTCGCCACGTCGGTCGACCTGGCCAGGTATGCGGCGGGCCACCGGCCTGCGGGCTTCGTCAACGCGGTGCTGCGCCGGGTCGCCAGCGCCGACCTTGAGGGGTGGCTCGGGATCGTCGCGCCGGGCCGCGCCGAAGACCTCAGCGGGCACCTCGCCATCCGCTACAGCCACCCGAGGTGGATAGTGACGGCGCTGCAGCAGGCACTCGGCGAAACGGCGGCCGGGGCGATGACCGAGACCGAGGCGGCCCTGGCTGCCGACGGCATCCCGCCTGCCGCGACGCTGTGTGCCGTTCCCGGCCTGGCTGACCAGGCTGAGCTCATCGCCGCCGGTGCCGGGCCCGCCCGGTGGTCGCCTTACGGCGTCTACCTGAAGGCTGGGGATCCCGCGAACATCGCCGCGGTGGCGCACCGCCGCGCCTGGGTGCAGGACGAGGCCAGCCAGCTCGCGGCACTGGCCCTGGCGAGGGTGCAGGTCAGCGGCGGCGATGCCCGCTGGCTCGACATGTGCGCGGGTCCGGGCGGCAAGGCGCGCCTGCTCGCCGGGCTGGCCGCTGCCCGCGCTGCCCGGGTACTGGCCGCAGACCTGCGCTTTCACCGGGCGCTGCTGGCCAGGAACGCCCTATCCGCGGGCCCGGGCGGTGGCGCAGGCGGCGGCGCCGGCAGCGGCGGCGCCGGCAGCGGCGGCGCTGGCCGCGTCAGCGTCGCGGTGGCGGACGGGACCGTCCCAGCCTGGCGGTCGGCCGCCTTTGACCGAGTCCTGGCCGACGTGCCATGCTCTGGCCTCGGCGCGCTCCGTCGCCGGCCGGATGCCCGGTGGCGTCGCTCGCCAGCGGACGTGGCTCAGCTTGCCGGACTGCAGCGGAGGCTGCTCGCCCGGGCCGTGGACTCGGCCCGGGCTGGCGGCGTGGTCGCGTACGTGACCTGCTCGCCGCATCTGGCCGAGACCCGCGATGTCGTCGCCGCCGTGCTCGCCGGGCGCGGCGACGCGGAACTGCTCGATGCGCCGGCCGTCCTCAGCGAGGTTCCCGACCTGCGGTGCCCGGCGCCATACGCTCGCTACGCGCAGTTCTGGCCGCACCGGCACGGCACAGATGCGATCTTCCTGGCCCTGCTGCGCCGGACAGGCGGCCGCGGCCGGTAGCCCGCCGCCAGGCAAGCTGGATCCCGACCGGCGGTCTCACGGCGAGGCTCGCCAGCGTGAGCACGGCGACGCTGTGCTCTGACGGCACCGGCTGTATCGTGATGGGCCGCATGTCGCCCTTCGCCTGGCCGGCATGTAGCGGATATCGGCCCGCTGACGGGAACGACAACCGGCGTCTGGCTCCCTCACCGGGCTGACGTGAGCGCGCGGCCGCGGCGTCCCGCAAGAGGGCTGCCGCCGATGTCGGCCCGCTGGCCCTGGGCATAACCGGCGCCGTAGCCGGTGCCGCTGTAGGTGAGCCGGGCAGCGCGGGTTACCGGATAGGCCTGCTCGACCTGGCTGCGGATCACCGTGGCGCGGTCAGCGAGCACCACGGCCGTCCGGGAGCCGGAGTCGTCGGCCCGGGAGGTTGCCTCGCGGGCCGCCCCGTGCTCGGCAGCGCGGACCCTGGACGTCACCGCGGTGGCAAATCCGAGCAGCCAGCTGCGGCGCCACGCCCTGGGGCTGCTGCTCCAGGCCGGGACCTGGGCACCCACCAGGCCGTGCCACATCTGGATCAGGACCGACGTGTAGAGGACATCAGTGCGCTCCAGGTCCGAGGCGTAGCCGAACACATGCACGCGGGTACCGGGGCCCTGGCTGGCGAGCATGATGCACTGGCACCGCAGCGCGGAGCCGAGACCGCACAGCAGATGTGCCTTGACCCGCGCCCAGGGATTGTCGATGTCCAGGACGCGGCTGGACGGCCGGTCGGTCTCCGGCTGGTCTGCCGCCAGCAGCGCCCGGTCGATGCCGTACTTGGCCATGAGCTCCGCTGCCTTGGCGGTCAGCGCCTGTGCCTCAGGCGGCGTGACCCCGTCGCCCTCGGCCTTGGCGAGCAGCTTGCGGACGCGATCGAGGAGCCGGTCCGATGCCTCAGTATCCAAGGAATTCCCTTCGGTCAGCGATTCGAATACAGGATCGAACGTAGCCCGTGGGTGCGACACTTCAGGCCGCTCTGCCCGGCCGCCGCCCGGGGCAGGCCGCGCCGCAAGTCTGCCATGCCCGTCCTAGACTCAGCCGTAAGATGAGAATGCAGATTGCGCCGAGCCTGCTGGCTTCGGACTTCGCGCGTCTCGCCGACGAGGCGGCGAGCGTGGCTGACGTTGCCGACTGGCTGCACGTGGACGTGATGGACGGTCACTTCGTGCCGAACCTCACAATCGGCCTCCCGGTGGTCGAGGCGCTGCTCCGGCACGCCAGCCTGCCGCTCGACTGTCATCTCATGATCGAGGATCCCGATCGCTGGGCGCCCGGCTACGCCGAGGCCGGGGCGCGCAACGTGACCATTCACGCCGAGGCTGCGAGATCTCCGGTGCGAACCCTGCGGACCATCAGGAGCGCCGGCGCGCGCGCCGGGCTCGGCATCAATCCGGCGACGCCCGTCGAGCCATACTCCGACCTGCTGCCTGAGGTCGACATGCTGCTGCTGATGACGGTCGAGCCAGGGTTCGGCGGCCAGCCCTTCCTGGACCTGGTGCTGGCGAAGATCCGCCGTGCCCGCGATCTCATCGGTTCCCGCGGCGGATCCGTCTGGCTGCAGGTGGACGGCGGCGTCAGCGAGGAAACCATCGGCCGCTGCGCCGAGGCGGGCGCGGATGTGTTCGTCGCCGGATCAGCTGTCTTCGGGGCCGACGACGCCGCGGCGGCCGTTACGTCGCTGCGCGCGCTGGCGGTCGCGGCGGCGTCCGTCGCCGCCGCGCAGGGCTAGCGGGCCGGGCTGGCTCATGACGGACGCGACGTGGCTGGACCGGCCGCACCGGGATCAGCCCCGGCCGCGATCGGACGGCGGCGCGATCAGCGCCATCGGCCCTGGTCCCGGCTGGCGGCCGCGGCCTGTCGATTCGGGCCGGAGCCATTCGTCGAAGGGGTAACCGACCGCATCGCTGACCGGAAAGGAGATCCGCATGGCTCAGTACGCGATCTTGATCTACGAGAACGAGGCCGGCTACATGGACCCGTCCCCCGAAGTCTGGCAGCAGGCGATGTCAGCGCACCGCAGGTTCGCCGAGCAGGTGGGCGAGAAGGGCGGCAAGATCCTGGGCGGCGAGGCGCTGCAGCCGACCGCAGCGGCGACCTCGATCCGCGGCGATGTGGTGACCGACGGGCCGTTCGCCGAGACCAAGGAGGCGCTCGGCGGCTTCTACCTGATCGAGGCTCGTGACCTTGATCACGCGCTCGACATCGCCAGGCTGTGCCCGGCGCCGTTCGGCGGCGTCGAGGTCCGGCCGATCATGAATACGTCGGGCGGCTGAGCGGGCGTGCCGTGAGTGCCGCGCGCCGCGCCGGCCCGCAGCAGCCGGGCAGCCCGGCCGCTGCGGCAGCCGGACAGTGGATCACGGATGTGGGCGCGGCCGTTGCCGACGCGCACCGTCGCGAGTGGGCATATGTACTCGCCGCGACGGTGCGCGTCGCGCGTGACATCGATACCGCCGAAGAATGCGTCCAGGACGCCTACGTTGCGGCGCTCGACGCGTGGTCGCGTCAGGGCGTGCCGCGCAATCCCGGCGCTTGGCTGACCACGGCCGCCCGGCGGCGGGCGCTCGACGTCCTGCGCCGGGATCGCACGCTGCGGGCAAAACTTCCGCTGCTCGTTGAGCCTGACCCGCAGCCCGGTGCGGACGCCGGCGCGGCGGGCGACGCGATCCCCGACGACAGGCTCCGCCTGATCTTCACCTGCTGCCACCCGGCCCTGGCCCGGGAGGCGCAGGTGGCCCTGACGCTGCGGCTGGTGTGCGGTCTGACGACGGCCGAGATCGCGCAGGCGTTCCTGGTCGCCGAGTCGGCCATGGCGGCGCGGGTCACCCGGGCAAAGAAGAAGATTTCGGCTGCCGGGATCTCCTACCGCGTGCCCGGCGCCGCCGAGCTGCCCGAGCGCCTTGATGCGGTGCTGACCGTCGTGCACCTGCTGTACACCACCGGGCATACCGCGCCGGCCGGCGTGCACCTGGTGCGCGCTGAGCTGGTGGAGAGCGCCACTGGCCTGGCGCGGCTGCTGGTCAGGCTGATGCCCGACGAGCCGGAGGCACGCGGCCTGCTGGCGCTGATCCTCCTCACCGACGCGCGCCGGGCTGCCCGCGCCGACTCGGACGGCAGGCTTGCGCTGCTGGCGGAACAGGACCGCTCGCGGTGGGACCGCGCGGCGATCGCCGAGGGCTGCCGCCTCGTCGTCGAGGCGCTGCGCGGCCGGCGGCCCGGCCGGTTCGCGCTGCAGGCAGCCATCGCCGCCGTGCACGACGAGGCACGGACTTACGCCGACACCGACTGGCGCGAGCTCGTCCGGCTCTACGACGAGCTGATGCGTGCCTGGCCGTCACCGGTGGTGGCGCTCAACCGCGCGGTCGCGGTGGCGATGGCCGACGGGCCGGCCGCCGGGCTGGCGCAGATCGGCCTGCTTGAACAGGACGGCAGGCTTGCGGGCTACCGTTACCTGCCCGCGGCCAAGGCCGACATGCTGCGCCGCCTGGGCCGCAGCCGGGCGGCGGCGCAGGCCTATCTGACGGCGCTCGAGCTCACCAGCAATGCGGCAGAAAGATCGTTTCTCGAGCGCAGGCTCGACGAGGTGACGCCGGCTTGTGCGGCCGCGCAGCATGCGCCGCCGGGCGCGCGGACGCACCCCGGTGGTGGTCAGTAGGGTCTTTCGGCCACAATGTGCAGGTGAACGCCGCCATCGATGACCAGCCGGGGGCCGGGCCACCGCTGCTGTCGGTGTCTGGCCTGACGGTCCGGTTCGGCCGGCTGACCGCCCTCAACGACGTCAGCCTCAGGGTGCGGCCCGGCGAACTGGTCGCGCTGGCGGGCGAGAACGGCGCCGGCAAGACCACCCTGGTGCGCTGCATAGCGGGGGATATCGTGCCGGCCTCCGGTACCGTTGCGCTGGACGGCAGGCTGGTGCACCCGGGCCCGCTTGCCGCCAAGCGGCGCGGTGTCTGTGTGGTCTGGCAGGATCTGGCGCTGTGCGACAACCTCGATATTGCCGCCAACCTCCTGCTCGGCCGCGAGCGCCGCCGCCAGCTGCTGTCCGACGTCCGCATGCACGGCGATGCGGCAGCACTGCTGCGGCGGCTGGGGATCCCGCTGCCGGACACGACGCGCAGCGTCAAGTCCCTGTCCGGCGGTCAGCGACAGCTGGTGGCCGTCGCCAGGGCGATGGCCCACAACCCGCGGCTGCTGCTGCTCGACGAGCCGACTGCCTCGCTGGGGGTGCAGGAGTCCGAGCTGGTCGAGGAGCTGATCATCGGGCTGCGTGCGCAGGGCACTACAATCCTGCTGGCGTGCCATGACATCAGTCAGATGTTCCGGCTGGCTGACCGGATCGTCGTGCTCCGGCACGGCGGGATCACCGCGGAAGCTGCCCCCAGCGAGGTGCACCCGGATGACGTGGTGGCGCTGCTGTCGGGCCAGGAGGTTGACTCTTCGGCCCGTCGCCAGCTGATCCGGCTGCACGGGCTCGCCGGGCGGCTTGTGTCAGCGGATCCGTCTTCGAGCCTGTCGCTGATTCTCTCAGCCCTGGGAACCGCGCTGGGCAGCGAGCGGCTGTGCATTCACCTGCTGGATGGCACGTCGCTTGGCTGCGCCGCCTCGCTCGGCCTTTCGCCGGAGCTGTCGTCGGCGTGGTCCCGGCTGCCGTGCGGGCCGGCCGGCGGGGTGGTGGGCCTGGCAGCCGCCGCGCAGCGGCCGGTCGTCGAGGAGAACGTGCGGGCCAGCGCGGCCTGGGCGCCGTTCAGCGAGCTGGCCACAGCGGCGAGGGTGGCGAGCTCGTGGTCCGTGCCCGTGATGGGCCCCGGCGGGCTCGCGGGCGTCATTACCGTGTTCCGCGCGGTCACCGGCAAGCCGCAGCGGGATGACCTTGACCTCGCCGCGCTCTACGCGGGCTACGCCGCGAGCGCGATCGAGCGTGACCGCCTGCTGGACGAAGCCACCGCCCGCAACCGGGTGCTGGAGACGATCAGGGAGATGCTGGAGACCCTCGCCGGCCCCGTCCCGGTCGCCGACCGGCTCGGTGTCGCCTTGCAGTCGCTGCGCCGCGGCCTGCATGCGGAGGAGGTCGCGCTGGTTGTCCACCCGCCGCAGGGCCCGCCCGGCTGCCGGGCCTGCTCCAGGCCGGCCGGCGCAGACAGGCCGGCAGCGGCGACGCGGCGGGTGCTGGCTGCCGCGCAGTCCGCTTTCGCGCGCAACGACGACGAAGAGGCAGCCGTGCACCGGACTGGAGCCGGCCGTGAGCGGCTGCTGTCGGTGACATTCGCCTCCCCCGGCGGCCCCACGGCGCTGGTTGCCCGCTGGCACCGACGGCCGCCCGAAGCGGACGCATCGGCGCTGCTGGAGGATGCCGCACGTTCGCTGCGGCTGGCACTCGAGCGCGAGGAGGCCTGGTTCGCCCAGCAGGAGGCGCTGACGCTGCGCCGGTCCCAGGACCTGCAGCGCGGCTTCCTGTCCCGGCTCAGTCACGAGCTCCGGACTCCGCTCACCGCGATCCGCGGCTACGCTTCCAGCCTGATGCAGCCGGATGTGACCTGGGACCCGGACTCGCAGCAGCGGTTCATCGCCCGGATTGCGGCCGAGTCGGCCCGGCTGGGGCGCCTGGTCGACGACCTGCTGGACTTTTCCGCGATTGAGTCGGGGATCCTGCGCTTGCAGCGTGACTGGTGTGACATCCCGCTGGTGCTCGACGCGGCCGTCGCATGCCTGCCGCCAGCCAGCGCGTCCCTGACGGAGGTGGAATGCGAGGCTGGCCTGCCCGTCGTCTGGGCCGATCACGACCGCCTCGAGCAGGTGTTCGTGAATCTGCTCGCCAACGCCTTCGGTCACAACCCGGCCGGCACCAGGGTCGCGGTCAGCGCGGTAGCGGACGGCCCGGCCGGGGTGACGGTGAGCGTCGCAGACGACGGCGCGGGGATGCCCGCCGAGGTTGCGCTTGCGCCCTTCGAGCCGATGCGGCGCCTCCGCACGGCGGGGGCTGGCGCCGGCCTCGGGCTGTCCATCGCCAGGGGCATCGTCACGGCCCACGGCGGCCGGATCGAGCTCGAGCAGCCGGGGCACGGGACGTGCTTCCGCATTCACCTGCCGGTGGAGATGCCCGCGGCTGCCAGTAGCGAGACGGCTCGGACCACGGCCCCGGCCGGCCGGACGGCAGGCGGCGGCGCGGGGGAACTGCCCTCGCCAGCCGGCGCTGGCGTGCCGACGCTGACGGGGGGAGCAGGGCCCCGTGCCTGAGCCAGACGCGCACACGCGGGCGCTGGTCATCGAGGATGATCCGAACATCGTCGACCTCATCCGGTCCAACCTGGCGGTGCGCGGCTTCGACACGGTTGTCTCCACCGACGGCGCGCGGGCCCTCAACCTCCTCGAGACCGAATCTCCCGACATCGTGCTGCTCGACCTGATGCTGCCCGAGATCGACGGGTTCGAGCTCTGCCGGCTGATCAGGGAGCGCTCGGCGGTCGCCATCATCGTGGTCTCCGCGCGCGGCGGGGAGCGGGACAAGGTGACCGCTCTGAACATGGGCGCCGACGACTACCTGACCAAGCCGTTCAGCATCGAGGAGCTGCTGGCCCGGATCACCGCCACGCTCCGCCGCACCCGCCCAGCCGACGCTGCCCCTGAGCCTGTCCCCCCAGTCGTCATCATCGGCGAACTGGAGATCGATCTCGCCAGCCAGCAGGTGACCAAGGCCGGGCTCCCCGTGCACCTGACCCCCACGGAGTTCGCGCTGCTGCGAGAGCTGGCCGTCAACAGGGGGAAACTGCTGACGCACGCGCACCTGCTGCGCCGGGTATGGGGCCGCGGATACGAGACGGAGACCGAATACGTGCGGGTATACGTCCGCCGGCTGCGGGCAAAGCTGGAGGCAGGCGGAGGCGCCCCCGTTATTCTCACCCAGCCCAGAGCCGGCTACCGGATCGCCGCGGACTGAGCCGGCGCCGGCCGCTGCCGGCCCTGCTCACCCTCGTTAATAAATTGTTCACAACGTTACGCGGATGTTAATGGGTTCGTTTACCGGTAGCGGCCTAGTGTTTTCCTTAACGCGTTCCAGCCCGCGGTGACCTCATGCGGACCTGTGTTAGTTCATGTCCCGTTGCGGCCCGCCCACGAGCGAGGTGGTTTCGTTGTACTCAGTCACCAAGAGAGTCGGGCTGACGGCCGTGGCCGGCAGCGCGGCCCTGATCCTTGCCGCCTGCGGCAGCAGCACCAGTAGCACATCATCGAGTTCCAGCAGTGCGGCCACACCGACGGTCTCGGTGAACTCGCTCACCAACAGCTTCGGGGCGATGACCGCGCTCAAGCCCCTCGCGGCCAAGGGCAAGGGCAACATCGCAGTGATCCTGCCGGACACCGTCTCCTCGACTCGCTACGTCGAGTTCGACGCTCCGTATCTGAAGGAGGCCCTGACCAAGGCAGGCCTGTCCGCATCGCAGTTCACCGTCCAGAATGCGCTGGGCAGCGACTCGACCCAGTTCAGCGACGCGCAGACGGCGATCACCAAGGGCGCGAGCGTCCTGGTCGTGGACCCGCTGGACTCTGGCGTCGGCGCGCACATCGAGTCCTACGCCAAGGCGCACGGCGTGCCCGTGATCGATTACGACCGGCTCACCCTCGGCGGCACCCGCAAGTACTACGTCAGCTTCAACAACGTCCTGGTCGGCACGAAGATGGGCCAGGGCCTGGTCAGCTGCGTCGCGGCGTGGGGCGTCAAGAACCCGCAGGTCATCGTTATGAAGGGCGCCCCCACTGACAACAACGCGACGCTGTTCGCGCAGGGCTACGACGCAGTGCTCGCCCCGCTCTTCAAGTCGGGGAAGTGGAAGGAAGTCAGCCAGCCCGCAGGCACCTGGGACCCGCCGACCGCGCTGACCGAGTTCCAGCAGCAGTACACCGCGCACAAGAACATCAACGCCGCGCTGATCCCGAACGACGAGAACGGCGCCCCGATCATCCACTACCTGCAGAACCAGGGCGTCAAGCCCAAGACGTTCCCGACCACCGGCCAGGACGCGACGCTGACCGGGCTGCAGAACATCCTGACCGGCTACCAGTGCGGCACCGTCTACAAGCCGATCTATCTCGAGGCCCAGGCCGCGGCGGCACTGGCCATGTACGCCCGCGCTGGCGTCACGCCGCCCTCGAGCCTGCTCAACGGCATCACCACCGACCCGACGACGAAGACAGCGGTCCCCTCGGTGCTGCTGACGCCGACGTGGGTCACGACGGCCAACATGAACTCGACCGTCATCGCGGACAAGTTCGTGCCGGCCTCGCAGCTGTGCGCCGGCAAATATGCCTCGGCCTGCAAGGCCGCAGGGATTTCCGGCTAGGAATGGAGTCGCATGACCAGCCGGGACACCTGCAGTGACCGGTAGCTCGGCAGACGCAGCCCGGCCCGCCTCAGCGGGCCGGGCTGCGTCGGGTGCCGCAGCGCGAACCACCACCCTGGACCAGCCGCTGTTGCAGCTTCGCGGCATCGGGAAAAGCTTCGGGCCGGTCCAGGCGCTCACCGGGGTCGATCTCGACATCCCCGCAGGGCAGGTTACTGCCCTGGTCGGAGACAACGGGGCCGGCAAGTCGACCCTGATCAAGACCATCTCCGGGATCTGGGAACCGACCCACGGGCAGATCGTGTGGCAGGGCAATCACGTGCATTTCCGCACGCCGAAGGACGCCACGGATGCCGGGATCGCCACCGTCTACCAGGATCTCGCACTCTGTGACAATTTGGACATCGTGCAGAACATGCTCCTCGGCCACGAGGTCCGGCGGCACCTGCTGCTGGACGAGGTCGACATGGAGACCACGGCCAAGCAGACGCTGAGCGACTTGCGGGTTACCACCGTGCGCAACATCCGCCAGCCGGTCGGATCGCTGTCCGGCGGGCAGCGGCAGGCCGTGGCGGTTGCCAAGGCCGTGATGCTGGACGCCAGGCTGGTGATCATGGATGAGCCGACGGCAGCGCTGGGCGTCTCGCAGACCGCGCTGGTACTCGATCTCATCGGCCGGCTGTCCAAGCGCGGCGTCGCCGTGCTGGTGATCTCGCACAACCTGACCGACGTGTTCCAGGTCGCCGACCGGCTCGCGGTCCTCTACCTGGGACGGCTGGTCTCGTCCGGCCCGGTCGCAGATTACGACACCGCGTCCGCGGTCGACCTGATGACCACCGGGGCCTCGCATCGGACTTCGACAGCAGGCGGTCCCGCCCCCACCCCTGACAGCGGCCCGGAGGGCTGACCATTGGCATCCAGCAGCCCAGAGTCCGAGCCGGGCGCAGTGACCACGCAGGCCGCGCCCGACGAGGCAGAGGATATCGCGGTCGCGGCTGCGGCTGCTTCTCCCGAACTACTCGCCGGGTCGGTGGGCGAGTACGCGCGGATCTGGGTCAAGCGGATACGCAACGGGGAGAGCGGGGCGCTTCCGGTCATCGCCGGCCTGGTCGTGATCGTACTGATCTTCCAGGTCAAGAACTCGCTTTTCCTCTCGGCGGGCAACCTGGTCAACCTGATGACCCAGGCGGCCTTCATCATCACGCTGGGAATGGCCGAGGTCTTCGTGCTGCTGCTCGGCGAGATCGACCTCGCGGCGGGGTACGAGGCTGCCTGCGGCGCCGTCATTGCCTTGTGGATGCTGGCGGCGGGCCAGCCATGGTGGCTGGCCGTCCTGGCCGCGCTGGCGGCAACCGCCCTTTACGGGGCGCTGCAAGGCGTCATCATCACCCGGCTGCGGCTGCCTTCCTTCGTGGTCACGCTGGCCGGCTACCTTTTCCTGTCCGGCCTGCTGCTGTTCCTGATAAATTCCGCCGGAAAATACGGTCTCGGCGGCGTGATCAACCTCAACAGCAACATCATCAACGACATCGAGTCCGGCAGCCTCAGTCCGGCGGCGAGCTGGATTGTGATTATCGCGATCGTCGCGCTGGCCGGCCTGATGATGTACCTGCGGGACCGCCGCCGGCGCGTCAACGGCCTGGTTGCCCCGCCGATCAGCATTACCCTCCTGAAGATCGCGGTGATGGCCATCGCCGGTGTCGTGGTGGTGCTGGTAGGCAATACAAACAGGAGCCACACCCTGCTCGTCGTCCGCGGCCTTCCCTGGGTGGTGCTGGTCGTCCTGGCGATCCTGGTGATCTACACCGTCTTGCTGGGCCGGACCCGGTTCGGCCGGTACATCTACGCGATCGGCGGCAATGCGGAGGCGGCCAGGCGGGCCGGCGTCAACACGAACCGGATCCGGGTGGCGGCCTTCGGGCTCTGCGGCCTCACGGCAGGCATCACCGGGATCATCTACGCCTCCTATCTCGGTTCCATCTCGAGCAACGTCAACGGCGGGCAGAATGTGCTGTACGCCGTGGCTGCCGCGGTCATCGGCGGAACGAGCCTGTTCGGCGGCCGCGGCAAGATGATGGATGCCGTGCTCGGCGGCCTGGTCGTCGGCGTGATCTACAACGGCCTGCTGCTGCTCGGTCTGTCCGCATCAGCCCAGCTGATGTGGACGGCGCTGGTACTGGTTGCGGCCGTGACCATCGATGCGCTGACCCGCCGCGGGCGCACCCCGGCGTGATGCCCCTGCCCTCCGGAGTCCAGGGCGGAATAGGCCATATGGCAGACTGGTTGCTGCGAGCAAGAGCGTGCTCCGGGGTCGGTGAAACTCCGAGCCGGCGGTGAGAGTCCGCGACCCGGCCGAGGCCATCGGTCGGCTGACCTGGTGAGATTCCGGGACCGACGGTTACAGTCCGGATGGGAGGAAGCACGCGCGCGGCAGGCCCGAGCTGGGCCGGTTAGTCTGTGCATGCGCGTCCGCGCACCCCCGGAGACTGCAGCAGGGTCTGGCAGCTCCGGAGGAGGAGTCGTGTTCACCGGAATCGTGGAAGAACTCGGCGAGGTCGTCGCGGTAGCGCAAGGCGGCGCAGTCCGGCAAGACGGCGCAGTCCGGCAAGACGGCGCAGTCCGGCAAGACGGCGCAGTCCGGCAAGGTGCCGGCTCGGCCAGGCTGACGGTGCGGGCGCCGCTGGTCACCTCCGATGCCGCCCCCGGCGGATCCATAGCTGTCAACGGCGTCTGCCTGACCGTGACCCACGCGGCGAACGGGCAGTTCACCGCGGACATCATGGGCGAGACGCTGGCCCGGTCCAGCCTGGGATCGCTGGCGCCTGGCAGCCGGGTCAACCTGGAGCGCCCGATGCGGGCCGACGACCGCATCGACGGCCATATCGTGCAGGGACACGTAGACGGGACCGGCACGATCATCAGGCGGCGGCCCGCCGGGGACTGGGAAGTCGTGCGGATATCGATGCCGGCGCAGCTAGCTCGCTATGTCGTGCAAAAAGGATCAGTGA
>Ga0335081_10013465_pt1 | contig 13231 bp, 7 predicted proteins | sample Lox_Sample_35_FD_206713 | JGI IMG/M metagenome (GOLD analysis project Ga0335081, IMG submission 206713) | Soil microbial communities from Loxahatchee National Wildlife Refuge, Florida, United States - Lox_Sample_3.5 | ecosystem: Environmental > Terrestrial > Soil > Wetlands | place: USA: Florida...
GCGGTGATGCTCGCGCTGAGCGCGGTCAGCGCATCGCAGGTGCAGTGCGGAGGAGCCGTGCTTGCGGGTGGTGGGCCGGTGGGCGGGGTTCCGGCGGCGGACATTCCGATCTACCGGGGAGCGGCCGCGCAGTTCGCCCTCGGCGATCGCGGCCCGTCGATCCTCGCCGCGATCAACTACATCGAGTCGACGTTCGGCACCTCCACCCTCCCGGGCGTCCGCTCCGGCGCCAACCGCGCCGGGGCCGCCGGGCCGATGCAGATCGGGATCGGCGGAACCGCCGGCGACACCTGGGACCGGGTCAAGGTCAACGGTCCCGGCGATCCACCCGGGCAGCCGCCGAACGTCTATGACGAGGCGGACGCCGTCTATAGCGCCGCGCACTACCTCGAGCTATCCGGCGCGCCCGGTGATTGGCCCGGCGCGATCTTCACCTACAACCACTCCAGCGCCTACGTCCAGCAGGTCCTCTCCGTGGCCGCCGGCTACTACACCCAGGGCCTTACCGGCCAAAGCTTTCCCACGGGCTCCGCGACAACCGTGCGCTCCGGCGCGGTCACGGCGAGAAGCCCATTCGCCGTCCCGCCCGCGAGCGGTGACCCGGCCGGGGCGATCACGCTCGTCCAAGGACAACCTACGATCGTCGCCGCGACCGTCCTCACCGCCCACACCGGCGCGTGGGGTGACGACCTGACCGTCACCACCGACAGCTACGCCGAACTCTCCCCCGGCCTCCCCGGCTCCCAGATCACCATGCAGAACGCCACGATGCTCGGCGGGCTGCCCTACCTCACGCCACTACAGGTCACCAACCCACGTAACGGACGCAGCGTCACCCTCTACAAGCGCGACATCGGCGCCGGCCAGCCACCCTCAAACACGCTCGACGGCTACCACTACCGGCTCGACCTCACCCCCTGGGCCGAACAACAACTCGGACTCACCGGCTCAGCGACCGTGCAGGTCACCCGACTCGACGGACCCACCAACGGACCCGGCGGCGGGCCCGCGTGCTCGAGCGCCAACGTCGCGCCCGGGCAGTACACCAACCCCTTCGCCCACACCCGCAACCTGACCCCGCAACGGATCGACATGGGCGTCGACTACGACGGCCAAGGCGAGATCGACGCCATCGGCGACGCACACATCACCTTCGCCGCCACCGGCATCGGCGGCGGCTGGGTCTGCTCCACCCCCACCAACGGCGGCATCGTGTACCAACTCGACGACGGACCCGACCAAGGCAAATGGGTCTACGTCGCCGAAGACGTCATCCCAACCGTCCGCGCCGGCGAGGCCGTGCGCGCCGGCCAGCAGATCGCAACCTTCGCACCGCCCGGCGGAACCGGATGCATCGAGACCGGCTGGGCCTCCGGCCCCGGCTCCCCGTCACCAATCGCGCTCCAGGACGGCGGCTTCCAGGACGGCAGCGGCTGCACCGCCTGGCGCACCGCCGCGGGCGACAACATGAGCGACCTGATCCACTCACTCGGAGGCCCCTACGGCACCTGCCGCAACCAACCCATCGAAGGCCACTACCCGTGAGCTGCGCCACGTCTCACGCTCGCACCGACCGACACAGCCAAGGGGACGCAGCAGCGTTGCCGACCCGGCGCACGAAGCCCGGCACCGCCGGCGTTGCGGACAGTGTGCTCCGCTAGGTCTGACTAGCACCGCGTCGTCGCGAAGCCCGGGGTGGTCGCCAGCGCGATGGCGCCGCCCCGGCACCGAGCTGATGATCGCTGAGAGGCAAAGCACGACTCCGGGCAGGGCCCGGCGGAGACGCGAAAAGTCGCCACTCCGATCGCGCGGTCCGGCGGGGTCTCGCGCGCGGAAGCGATCGTCCCGGGCAGGGCGCGGTGTTCGCGCTAACGCACCCGCGCGACGCTCCACCGGATGCCGTCGTGTCGCGTTTGCAGGACCTCGGGCCCGGCGACCGAACGGACTGGGTCCTTGTTCAAAGGCGCCGCGTCGACTCAGAGACAGGTCCGGAGGCCCGATGGCAATCCATGACCGCTAGCCGGCTCGTACGAGTGCTCTCACGAGCGTCGTGACCTGTCGGCCAAGAAGTTCAGGCGTCTCGGCGGCTGCGACGGGAACATCCTTTTGCGACCTTCGTGGGTCGAGCACCGCGACACGTAGGTTCTCTGACCCTCCCGAAACTCGATCGAGTCGCACCTCGAAGCGGCGAGCGCGACTTGTGGTTGCCACCCACGTCTCAAGACGCATCGCCGCGCCGCGATGCGTCTTGCGCACGACAGTTTCGTGAGCGGGATCCCACGGAACCGCTCGAGCCCCCCCGCCACGCTTGCTCACCGGTCGAGATCGCGGACTGTGCGGAACACGATCGAGTTCAACAGTTGAGCAGGCTCAGTGACGCCGTCGACGGCCGTCCCGAACGCTCCGCCAGTCCGGTAATGACGCAGCACCGCACGCCAGCGCTCTGCACGCTCTGGCTCGGCGAACTCCACCGCATCGAATTCTTCGAAGAGATCCGTCCAAGTGACGGCGCCCAACCACCGTCCGGAGTTGGTGCGATCCCGAGGTACTAGCGCCTTGTTGGTGATCAGCGCCACATGAACGCTTGCGCCGCGCCTAAGGCCCTGGCCGAACGAGCGGGGTTTCGCCTTGAGATAATGCGCGACCTGCCGGTGTGCTAGCGCCGCATTCAGTTTCCCTTCAACAATGAGCGCGTAGCTCCCACTCCGCGAGTACAACAGCAGATCGGCTATGCGTTCCTTCGCTCGAATCCCGCGGTAGTACCGTGCCTCCGGCACGCACAGCAGTTTGGCCGGCGTTCGGCGACGGAGATCGGGGCGCAAGAAGCCGACCAATGTTTGCGCAAACCTGCCGGCCGCGTAGGGATCCATCGCCAGCATCAGCCCCATGGCCCTCGTCAGCAGCGCCTCTCGAAACTGTCCGGCCACAACTGCTCGCTCGCAGGCGGCGATCTCTTTCGTGGTGCGATCAGGCTCCGAGCCCACAAGCCGACTATCGCAGTCTCGAGATCCGATCCGCAAGGTCCGCGCAGGCGCAGCCATCATCCTGGATTTGGCCGAACTCAGGACGAGAATCCTGCCCCTGGGCGCCACACCTCGGACCAGGCCGACCCGATCGAGGCGGCGCTCGATGTGGCACTGAATGCCGTACCGGGCCTGATCCTCGACCGCTACCGGATAGGGCAGCAGCTGAGTTAGGCTCAGCTCATGAAGGTCTTCCTAAGCTAAGCTGTTCTGGCGGGAGGCGTCGAGCTGTCGCGGATCCCCCACGAACGGCTGCGACGCGCAGTCCGAGAGCTCGATCCAAGCATGCCGGACGAAGAGATAGCCGCTCGCGCGCGCTGGCCACACCCCGTTCCGGGACCGCTGACGGGGAGCAGCTTCCTCAGATTCCACGGTCGCGCGCGGGGCGCGCAGCCTGAGAATCCGCGTTGATAAATGTCCGGCGCGGGAACTGCGGCAGGAATCGTTTACCAGGCTGAGGTGGGCGCGTACTTCGCGGTAGAGATGCTTGCAGGCCGATGGGATACTCGCTGGTCACTCGACGCCGATAGCCAGATCGAGCGCGTGTGGTGCGAGGGACCGGAACCGGTAGATGACGTGAGCCTGCTGGTAACCCCGAATCAGTTGGTCTTGATTCAGGCAAAGCGGTCCGCGGCGCTCAGCGCCAGACCGACGTCGCCGTTGGGCGAAGCCATGCGACAGTTCGTTGCTGTCCAGGTCTCGGGCGGAGCTCCGGCCGAACATCCCGCACGTCTTGTGTTAATGGTGGGACGCCGTGGTAGTCGCCGCGTGGTTGAGCACCTCGGGACGGTTCTAGATCGTGCGCGTGCCGCGGATGTGTTGGACCAGCGTCTCTTGTGCCGCACTGCCACCGATGAGGAAGCGCTCAAGAAGACATGTGACCTTGCTCGGAAGTACTGGCGAGACGCTGTCGACGTGAATCCGTCTGACCACGAGCTCCTCGGATTGCTGAAACGCATCTGGGTGACCCAACTGGACGTCGAGGCCGACGGGACGGATCGTGGACGCGCGCTCGATCGGCTTGGAGCACTTGTTGCGGATCCTGACAACCGCGAAGCGGCGTGGATGGCGCTCGTCCAGCATTTTTCTGTGGCCCAGAAGAAGCAGGCCGGCGGCACACGATCTGCGGTTGCACGCGTGCTCGACAGGCTGCCTGCGACCAGGCTGAGAGGCACCGTTCAGCCGGGGCCCGCCCGGAGCGACCTCGAGCGTGACTATCTGATAGCACAGCACCGCGAAGTCGAGGTACTTCGTGCCGAGGTATTAGGCGCGCAAGTCGGGGAGAACGTTCCCAGGATGCCGCTTGATGACACTTTTGTTCCTCTGCGCGCGGAGCTGTCACTTGGCCACATCCAAGCTCAGCTGCTCGCAGCTCTCCCTCGACGCGAGCGGCGCTTGATTGAACTGCGCCTGGGCCTACATGGCGGCCGGCCGCGCACGCTGCGCGCAGTGGGAAGTATCTTCGGGATAGCAAGCTATCGTGTTCGGCAAATCGAGGTGACTGTGCTTAGGGCTCTCGATGAGGAGCTTCAGCGCTTATTGACGGGAATCCCCGGCGCTGAGCTTCGCACCGGTCGAGCCCCCACTCAGCTCTTAGATGTTCTTCGGGGTAGAGCACTGACCGTCCCGGTCCTCGATCTGATCGCCGAGCAGCCGCGCCTCGCGGTTACCGGAGATCCGGGCAGCGGCAAGAGCAGCATTCTCCGGTATCTCGTCTGGCGGCTCAGCGGCGATGGCAGTGGGGCAGACGAGTCCGTGCGTGATATTCCTATCCACCTGGCATTCTCGGACTACGCGCGATCCCTGGCGACAAACAACGGATTGGAGCTTGACGAGGCGCTCGTCCGAGCCGCAGGCCGGTTCGCTGAGGTCGTGCGCATAGCTCTGGCCGACGGTCGTGCACTCGTGCTGCTGGACGGCCTGGACGAGGTCGTCGAAACGGGCTTGAGGGGACTGGTAGCTCAGCGCCTTAACCGTTTCCTGACAGATCCCGCTTACGATGACGTTCGCGTCGTCGTAACGAGCCGCATCCTCGGATACCGTCCCGAGGGTGCCCTCAAGGACCTGCCGACCGTCAAGTTGAGTCCGTTTGACGATGAGGAGGTTGATGCCTTCCTCGCGAAGTGGTTCGTGGTCCGGCGGCGGGACGAGCCCAATCTAGATGTCGCGATGGAAACGACGCGACTCGCGCACCGTTTATCCGCGGACCAGAGACTCAAGGAACTGGCGCGAACTCCCCTGCTGCTGACGCTGATCGCGCTCGTCGATAAGCGACACGGTGACCTTCCCAACATCCGCGTGAGCCTCTACGCGACGGCTTTCGAAACGCTCCTCCACGTGTGGCCGCTCTATCGAACTCACGCGCAGATCAATCAAGACGTGGCCCCGATGCTGCTCGAACCCGTAGCTCAGCGCGTCTTTGAACAACCCGAGGAAGAGGGGGTTCCTGATCCTGAGGTGGTCCGGTTGCTCGCACGTGCGTACAGCGAAATCGCACCCGTGGGTCACGCCGCGGCTCTGACCGAAGCGCGACAGCTACTTGACCTGATCGAGCAGCACAGTGGTGTCTTGATCTCGCGCGGACGCGACGCACAAGGCGTTCGCCGATGGGCTTTCGTGCACCGCGTGTTCGCAGAGTATCTGACGGCAAGGAAGCTCAGCAGCGATTGGCTTGCCAGGCGCGCGCGGCTCACGTTTCCACCCGAACCGCAATGGTCTGAGGTACTTCTGATGGCTGCGGGTGAGCTTGCTCGCCAGCGTCCTGCGTTTACGGGCGAATTCGTACAGGCGCTCCAGCACATGCGATCGACACCGTGGGAGGACCGCATCGCCCGTGACCTGCAACTCGCGCTAGGCGTTTTCGCAGCTGGAATCAGCGTTGCTGGCGCAGACGCCATCTCCGACCTGTTTCACATGGCTCTGAGGGTCCGCCGTACCACACCCCTCGACCCGCTCCGACGCGACATTGACTCGCTTCTCATGCGGCTCCGGGGGGGGCCATACAGCTACTTGATCACAGGGTGTCTCGACGAGTCGAACGATGCCAAGGAGATCGTCGAGCTCGCCCAGCTCATCGGAGCTGAATTGCTGACAGAGCGCCTAGAGCCACTCCTCTCGGAGGAATCTGAACTATCCGCTGAAGCCGCGCTCGAGCTGAGCATCGCGGATCCCAGCCGCGCCCTCGAGCTGCTCGGGGAACGGACGCCACATCTTGTCGTCGCTGAGCAATTCGTGTCGGCCGGGAAGCTTGTCGCGGAGCAGGATCCCGACCGAGGTGCGGAGCTCTTCGACTACGGCGCGCGGTCGAGTGAACTAGATCGCGCTGCCGATTGCGTGAACGCACTTGCAGCGATGCCCCCGCCGTACGCACTTAGGGGCTTGTGCATCCTTCTAGACGCGCCGGACGTTCTGAGGTTCGTGATCGATGCGCTGGGAACGCTAGGCGATCCAGACACCCCTAAAGCGTTAGAGCTGCTCGTTGCGGATGATCCGTCGCGCCGCTGGGGTGCGGTGGAAGCGCTCGACAAGCGCCCAGATGCGAGCGCAATCGATGCGGTCCGCCAAGTGATGCGCTCTGGCGAGCCGGATCGCCTTGATGCCGCTGCATACCTCTACACAGCCGCTGACAACGCCGACGCGCGTGAAGTTCTCGAGTCCGCACTTAATACGAAGTCGTGGAGGAGTCGTGTGCTTGCGGCGGACGCGCTTGCACGGTCCGCCTGCAGTGAGGCGATCGCGGTGCTGACGTCGGCGTTGACGAACGCTCCGCTAGAAGACCGCGTGACCGCCGCCGAGGTGCTGATGACCCATGGTCAACTCGAATTAGGGTTGCAAACGCTTGTCGACCTCGCAAGCGGCGACTTCGGGCCCGGTGTGCGGCGATCCGCCATAGAGGCATTGGCGCGTAGCGAAAGCGAGGACGCCGTTGACGCTCTCGTGGGATTGCTCGACGCTAAAGACTCCCTGGTGGCAGTCGCTAGCGCACGCGCACTTCTGGACGTCGGCGTTCCGGCCGGCCTCGGTGTACTCGTCGCCCAAACGTCCGATCTGCAGGATCCCGAGGTCGCTCGGATGCTCTACGAGGTTGAAGAAGCTCTTCCGGACGAGATGCTCGACCTTCTCGAGCCTCTGCTACGACATGGTTCAGGCGTGCAGCGGCGGCTCGCTGGCGAACTCCTCCCTTACGCCGATGACGAGGGCACAGTGGCTCTAGCCATCGAGTTGCTTGAGGATAGCGAGGCGGCGGTACGACTGGGCGCAGCGCGTGTTCTCACGTACGACGACGGCACGGCGAGCGAACATGCGCTGGCCGAGCGTCTTGGGAGTCTGCTCGCTGACGATGACCGGCCGTGGGACGGCACGGCGCACGACCCCCTCTTTGCCAGTGTCGCCGACACTGTGTATTACGCGCTCCAACGCCGAGACGGGCTCCTAAAGCGCGCGCTCAACTCCGCTAAGCGGCCCGGATAGCCGGTCCAGAGCTGTGCTCCACCGGCCGCCGTCTGCAGGGCTCGACTCCGGTGATCTGCCTAATCATCGTCAACAGAGCGATAGGGTGGCCAAGAGCGCCGATCAGACCGGCCTGCAACCGCCTGCATCCAAAGATCGGGCGCCGCGGCTGCAATCTACAGCCAGTTTAGAATCGGGCCGTCTCTCCTCTGGTAGAGATCGTAAGTGGACCCAAACGCGTGCACGAGGTTCGCTCGCCTATCTTCGGCTTCGGTGAAGGGCTAGCCGACGGAGAACGCGCGGATACTATCTCCGACCGTGACGGTACGACGGCTGGCCCCAACGAGGAGACTACGTGAGTGCGGACACCACTGATCTTCGGCCGCTACCTGCCGGCGGCCCGGCCGGATGAGGCATACATCACGACACTCGTCGCTTGGTCCCGCGGCCCGTCCGGGCTCCGCTTTATGAACCAATTGCGACACGGCCTGCTTTGGGCGCTTCCGAGCGCCGTCGGCGTGGCGACGGTAATTATCCTCTGCGTTCTTAGCAACAGTTACCCGCACGATGCTGCTACGCGCTGGACTGCGATCGGAGCAGTACTGGCTGGGGCCGCGCTAGTCATCGCGTTGCTTGGCCTCCCAGTGGCGATCTCACAGCTGTTTGCGGTGAAGCGTGATCTCGACCAGATCACGGGCATCAGTGATGTCGAACGCGAGCTCATCGGAAAGATCGAGGAGGGCGCGATAATCGCGCTGAGTATGCACGATATGGAGGAAGGTCATCTCCTGGATTTCGTGTCCCGCGGCCTCACGGTCGGCACCTACCCGGATTGGGTCGAGAATGTTGAGCAGTTCATACGGCGTAACGGCGGTCACGCCGGCCCTGCTGAGCAGTATTTGTTTGAGCTTGCCGGACGTGGCGAACCGGCTCGCCAGGAACTTGAAACGAAGCTCGTGTACCTCCGGGACAACGTGCTGCCTAAGGTGCGAGCCGGTTACTGGCTCAATCGGTCCGCGGATTCAGACACATGACTAATGGCGGCGCCTAGGTAGGAGCTTCGGGGCGGGCCGACAAGCTAGCGCTCCTCGGCCCGGTGACACTGACGCCGGTCAACATGCCCCCGCATCGACGCAGCTGCCGGATCGGCTGCATGACCCGCCGACGACGAGGTCTCGTAGTGGGGGGCATGTGCGCCAGGCTTCGTCGTTGGGCGCACGATTTAGCCGGCGCTGGTTGCGTTGCTGTTGCATGCGGCTGGAGCGACCGTGGATTCGAGATGCTCATGATCGCTGTGGGAGCGAGTGCTCAAAGACAGCAATCTCGCTCACTCGGAACGTCCCTCGGTCGTTCCGGCGCGATCGCTTTCGTCCTCAGGACGCCGCGCGTCGTCTGATCGCTTTGGCGACTTTTTCGCGTCTCCGCCGTGCCCTGCCCGGAGTCGTGCTTTGCCACGTCCGCCGTCGTCACCTCGCCCCCCAGGCGGACGACGCCCTTCGCGACGGAGCCGTGCTGGTGCCTGGCAACAGCATCGGCCAGCGGCGGCGACCGCAGAGAACCCCCGCCGAGCGGCCGGGAGCAAGCGCGTCTGACCACAACAACCGTGCCGACGCCGCCGGGCGGCCGACGTCGAGCGAACGCGGGCTCAGGCGGCGAGGGCGTGCTGGGCGGCGAGCTTCTCGCGGGCGCGGCATTGCGCGAGCATTACGGTTTTGCGCGACCAGCCGAGCTCGGCGGCGAGCTGGCGTTGCGATTTGTCGTTGAGCATTCCGGCGAGCGCCTGGCGCTCGCAGGTTGTCATCGTCTGGCGTGCCGCGACTACGGCGTCGAGCTGCTCGCGCGCGATCACCATCCTCAGCGGGTCAGCATCGGTACTGGTCGATGGGAGCTGCTCGCCGAGCGGTGCATTGAACTGGCTCTCGCCGGGTTCGCGTACGCCGGCTGCCGGCACTGTGTTCTCGAGCAGCTTCAGCGGCGCTTTGGCGCGCGGCTCGTGGTCGTCCAGCGAGCGGGCGCGGGAGAGGATCTGGTGCTTGCGTGCGCCGGCCGCGTCCAATGCCTTGAGCGCCTGGTTGCGGGCGCAGCGGGCGGCGAAGGCGCGGAACGGTCCGCGCGCGGGCTGCCAGGCGCGGATTGCCCGCAGCAGACCGAGCCGTGCCTCCTGGGCAACGTCCGCGCGCTCGCATCCGCACGGCAAGCGCAGGGAGGCGACGATCGCACCGATCAGCGGCTCGTAGCAACGCATCAGCTCCTCCAGCGCCGGATTGTGGTCGTTCTTGGCTGCCAGCAGCAGCGCACGTTGGTTTACCGAGGCCGTGCCCTCGGGACGTGAAGTAGACATGCCCGGGCAGGATCCGCACGGCACTAGGGGTTTTTCGAAAGCTCGCGGGCCGCCGACTCCCTCGGCCCGGCTAGCGCACCGGGGACGGCAGGCGCTTGCGCCAGTCTGCGTGCGGGACGGGAGGCAGAGCACGCCCCGATTCATCGCCGTCGGCCGCGCTGAGTTGCGCGCCAGCTGACGCTGGCGAGGTCCGGAATGGGACCAGACACGCGCCGGGCCGGTACTCGATCTGTGACCCGCGAGAACCGAGGAGACGCCGAGAATGCCCGATCCGCCGATACCAACCCCGACGCGAGACCGCCCTGTGTCGCGGAACCTGTTCGTCGAGGCGGACCCCGATCTCGACACCCTCGCACAGTCGAGGGCCGACGAGTCGGCGCGGAGCGCCGGCGGGCGTCGCCGCGGTCGCGGCCTCGTAGTCCTCGTCGAGCAGCATCGAGCGCCCCACAGTCCGCGAGCGCACGATGCCGAGCGCTTCACCCGTCTGAACGGCAACGTCGCGCGCTGGCGGGCCGCAGCGTGCCGCGCCATCCGACACGCCGACGCGGCCGCCGGACGGCTGCTCCGCGACCTCCCGACCAGGCCCTACCGCGCACTGCTCACCATCGTTGCGCTCACGCTGCTTCTGTTCGCCCTCAGCTGGCTGGTGCTCGACGTCCGCGACATATCGACGGCGCGGCGCGCGGCCAACGGGCGACTGGCTCGCAACGCCGTGGCGATTAGACACCAGCAGGCGAGGATCGGGACTCTCACCGATGAGCTCCGCGAGGTCGCGCAGACCGGACGCGAGTCGCAGACGAGCGCGGCACCCGCGAGCCCGCCGGCCGCCCGTCCGCGGGCGACGACGCGCAACCCGCCGACGGCCCACGGCTACCACCGTCATCGCTGACCGCCATGTCGCTGCAGCCAGAGCCACAGCAATCACCCGCGGCGATGCGCGCCCCGGTGGTCGCGTTGATCGTTCGCCACCCCGAGGGCAGCATCCGCGTCAGCACACCAACCAACGTGCCGCTCGGCGAGCTGCTGCCTGATCTGCTGGAACTGGCCGGGCTACCCGACCACGATGGCTGGACGCTCGGTCCGGTCGGCGGAGATCCCTATCCGCCCGACCGGACGCTGGCGGAGCTCGGTGTTGACGACGGCGGACTGCTGGCCCTGCGCAACCTGCCGGGCCACCGGCCGGCCTACCGGGACAGCGCGACGACACAGCGCATGATCCGGCCGCGGGTCGGCCTTAACACGCAGGCTGGCGGCCGTCCCCTCAGCGATCGCAGCGCCCGCCTGCTGCCGGTCAGGCTCTCGATCCCGGCCCGCTGCCTGACGGTGCTCGGCGCGCTGGCGCGCGGCGACCGAGGAGAGCGTCACCACGACCACGGCGCATTGGGGGTCCTTCGCCCGGCAGGGTTCACGCGACCGGCCCGGCTCTCACCGCTCGCTCGGGCGCGCGAGGCGTGGGCGCACAGCGACTATCGCGAGCGGCTCGAGCTGGCGATCGCGGGTCCGCATCTGCAGCGGTGCGTGACGATCGCGGTGGTCTCGCCCAAGGGCGGCGTTGGCAAGACGACCACGACCGCGCTCCTGGGTTCGCTGCTGGCGTTCCTGCGCCGCGACCGGGTGATCGCGGTTGAGACCAACCCGGACTGGGGTTCGCTCGGCCGGCGGCTGGTGCCCGATCATCCGATCTTCATCGACGAGCTGCTGACCGGCCCGCTGAGCGATCCGGACATCTCCCCGGCGCGGCTTGACGCGCAGCTCGGACGCGGCCCGGACGGGCTGATGGTCGCGCCCGCCCCGACCGATCCCGACCGCGCCGCCAACCTCGACGAGAGTGCCTACCGCACCCTGTTCGCCCGGCTCTCAGCGCTCGTTGGCATGCTCGTGCTCGACTGCGGCACCGGCCTCGACGACCCGCCCGCCCGGGCCGCGCTCGCCTGCGCAGACCAGCTGATCCTCGTCTGTGACGACGAGCCCGACACCGCCAGCATCGTCGCCGAGGCCGCCACCTGGCTCCGGCACGCCGGACCGCCGCTCCTATTGGTGCTCAACAACCTCCGACGCGGCTCCCGGATCGACCTCCCGGCGCTCGAGCGCGCCACCGACTTCGCGCACGGCCTCGCCGTCGTGCCGAGAGACGAGAGCGGCGCCGGGCAACTGCACAACAGCCGATTCACGTGGAGGCATGCCCGGGAGGACTGGCAGATCCCGATCCGGGAGCTCGCGGCCCTGCTCGCAGCCGATTGGCAAAGACTGGAGATCGCCCAGTGACCACTCCTCGCCACCACGGGCGCTCAGCGTGGACGATCTCGATCGCCCGCCGCGCCCGCCGCGCCCGCCTTTCGGCCACCGGGCGGCGAGCCGGCGTGCGCAGGACGGAAATACCGTACGCGGCGAGCATCAACCACGGCTGTGGCGCCCTGTGGCGAGCTACGGTGTCCGCCGTGAGCCCTTCCTCCCCGGACCCAAAGCAGGTGACCGTCAGCGCGCACGCCGTCAGGCAATACCGCGACCGCGTCAAGCCCGGACTCGACTCGGGCGCCGCCCGCGCTGAGCTCGAGCAGCTCTGCGCACTTGGCCTGATAACACCAGAGGCGCCCGCGTGGGTCAACCCCGCCAGACCGGCCGCCTACTACCTGCTGCTCGGCGACCAGATCGTGCTGCCCCTCGCCCCCCAGACAGACGCCTGGGTCGCAACCACCTGCGTCGCGCAGCGCACGCTGACCCCCACGCGCCGCGCGGCGAAGTCCGCGCGCAAGGCCTCGCTCGCCGCCCGCAAGCGCGCCCTGCGCCGGACCAGACACTGAACCACGATGCCGATCGCCGCCCACACCACCGGCGGGCACTCAACGCTTGACCTCGTGCTCGGGATCGCGATCCTGCTCTGGGCACTCGCCAGTGCCACCGCCCTGCTCAGCTGGCTCACACGACTCCCGCGGCGCTACCGGAAGCGGACACCGGGCCACGGCTCGCACCACGGCAGGTTCGGTCGCCCGCTCGGCGGCGGCGACACCGACCCGAATCACACCGAGCACCCCGCCCCAACGATGACCGCGCTCGAACACAACACCGGCTACGAGAGCGGCCGGGGGCCCGGCGCCGGCATCCCCACCCGGCCGGCTGAGCACCATGGCCGGGCAGTCGCGGCAAGACGGTCGTCGGTTCCAGCGCCTCGGTTCTCGCCCGAGACACTCGAGCCGCTCGCCCGGAGCCTCGATACCAGCCACCGGCTCGCGATCGCCGAGGCACGCGTCGCCGAAACGCTTGGCACGCTGCCGTTCGACCGATGGCTCCTCGAGCGCTACGCGCTGATCGCCGGACACCGGATCCCCTTCCTGGTGCTCGGCGAGACCGGCGTGTTCGTCATCTGTGCCCTGACCGGACCGCCGGCGTGGGACGAACTTCGTCTCCCCGCTCAGGTCGC
>Ga0335081_10013466_pt1 | contig 13231 bp, 9 predicted proteins | sample Lox_Sample_35_FD_206713 | JGI IMG/M metagenome (GOLD analysis project Ga0335081, IMG submission 206713) | Soil microbial communities from Loxahatchee National Wildlife Refuge, Florida, United States - Lox_Sample_3.5 | ecosystem: Environmental > Terrestrial > Soil > Wetlands | place: USA: Florida...
TTCCAAAGACTTCAATTTGGTTCGCCAGATGGACGACTGCCGCGCGACATTGAAGATACGTTCCTCTCCTCTATAAGAGTAGGGAAGGGAATTGCACGCAAAACCTATGCCCACCGCCTTGACGACGTAAATCAACTCGTCAATCAACTGTTGCCAGCGATACGGCCACTAAGAATGATGGATATAGGGATCTCCTCAGGAGTGAGCACTCTGGAATGGATCGAGTCTGTAGAAAGTAGGAAAGTGGATTATTACATGTACGCTGTGGATGTCGCGGTTCGTGGAGTGTTGGTAAGTTTGCGAGAAGGCATTGATGTACTAACTGATAGCCGAGGGCGTCCGCTGCTAATAGATCTGAAGGGAAGATGGATACCGTACCCGCCAGGAAAACGCCATCTGGTACGGTTCTTGTTTTCTATTCTCCTGATTAGATCTCTTCTGTATCTCATCGCGGAAGACATTCGAGAGTGCGCGGCAAACCCGAAAAGTAAACTCGTGAAACGGTGGTTTACGACCACTCCGGTTCCGCTGGTCTATTCTGATCTTGGCAAGAATGCACGGGTTACCGTTCTGGAGGGCAATCTGCTCGAGCGTGCAACCCTGCCTAAAAATCTTCATGTCGTCCGAGCGGCGAATATTCTGAACCGCAGTTATTTCAATGAACATCAGGTTGTGAGCATTGTCGACAATCTACGCAGTACTCTCTGCCCAGGTGGCATCCTCGTTGTCTGTAGGACTGATGACTCGGGCCGGACTAATGGCACTGTGTTCCGATTGAGCGAAACCGGATCGCTTGAAATACTGGAACGAATCAATGGTGGATCGGAGATCGAAGCCTCGGTTTGTGCCGCAAAATACCCGCTCGCGCCTGAAGTTACTTATCCCCCCCGCTGACCCTTGGAACTCCTGCGTCCACGATGATGATAACAATTCGAGACTTACGATATCTTAGCGCTTGTAATTGGTGTACTTCACCGGACGCGTCCCATTGGGATGAATTAGCGGTCAGGATCAATCGCAGCTATGAATAATCAGCTTAAGCGGATGATCAGGAAACCGTACTATCAGGTTCGAACCCTGACTGACCGAATGAGAGCGGATAGCGATTCGATCAGCCAGCAACTTCAGCGCAATCTGGTCACGCAATACATGCTCGCCAGGCAGAGTGGCGCCGCACTGTACCCAAGACTCTCCGAATCGGGTTTCCGTGTTTACTCTGAATTCGAAGAAGATGGAATGATTCTATACGTACTATCCACGATTGGTTTTAAAGACAAAAGAGTAGTGGAGATGTGCTGCGGCACTGGCCATGAATGCATGGCTGCCAATCTCATAATCAACCATGGTTTTGATGGCTTCCTCTTCGACGGGAGCGCTGAGAACATTAAGCTGGCGCAAAGCTTTTTCCGGTCAAAGAAAGACTGCTTTTTATACACGCCTGTTCTCAAGAACGCGTGGATAAACACCGATAATGTAAACCGCCTTTTAGAAGAGGCCGGATGCGTCGGTGAGATTGATTTCTTTTCTCTCGACATGGATGGAAACGATTACTGGATCTGGCGAGCGATTGATGTTATCAGACCACGTCTGTTTGTTTGCGAAACGCATAATGTCATCCCCACCGACTGCAGTCTGACCATTGAGTACAGGTCCGATTTTGATTGTCAGCAGAATCCGGGCTTTGAGCAAGATTATCGGGGTGTATCTCTCCTTGCGATGGTCAAACTGTGCAAGGACAAAGGGTATCGTCTGATCGGCTCACATCGGCACGGATTCAATGTCTTCTTCTTGCGGGAGGATGAGGGAACGGATTTCTTCCCGGAGATCAGTCTTGAAGAAGTTCACAACAATCATTGGACGAAATTAGCGCAACAGCGATGGCCTCGTGTCAAAAATATGAAGTGGCTTGAAGTTTAAGATGAAAGATAACTTGCACTCAAACTTCAAACATATCTTCACCGGTCATTACCTTTTGATCTGCACCTGGGGACGATAGGTATGGACACTCTTTCGAAACGAGAACTGCCTTTTGTCAGCCTCGTCATGAGTTTCCGAAACGAAGAAAAGTTTCTTCCCGTTTCATTAGCTGCCATTGAATCGCAAGATTATCCAAAAGACCGCTATGAACTCATCGCAGTCGACGGCGGGTCGACTGATCGCAGCGTGGAAATCCTGAAGAGCAGTCCTATCTCCGTCTCGCGTACCGTTATTGCCACAGGCAAGTCTCTGACAATTCCGGCGGCTATGAATCTGGGCATTCGGAATGCTCGTGGCAGCGTGATCATCAAACTGGATGCACACGGTTATGCAAGCGGAAATTTCATCCGTACAATCGCTGAACGCTTGACGGAAGACGCACGCCTCGGGGCTGTTGGAGGTCACATTGTTCAGCTTGGCGACACACCTGTGGCACAGGCCAATGGCTGGGCTAGGACCTCTGCGTTTGGCCCAGGCAAGGGCCCGTACACGGCGGGGCAGAACGAAGCCTACGTGAGTACTGTCCAGTGCGGGGGCTATCGTCGTGACGTTCTGAACAGCGTCGGAGTATTTGACGAGGAAATCGGAGTAGGAGAGGACGAAGAGATCAACTGGAGAATAGTGAAGGCGGGTTACAAGATTCTATTCACACCGGAGATCCAGTTTTTTTATTTCGCACGCCCAACCTTATCAGCACTCTTTAAGCAGTACCTCTGGTACGGGGACGCTCGCACCTTGGTGTTACGCAAGCACCCTGACTTCCTTCGAATAAAACATCTCGCACCCGCTGCATTGTTGCTGGCGATCCTGCTCTTATTTTCTTCAGCGATCGTTTCTGAAAGTAGTCGCTACCTACTTGCAATATTATTAGGTATCTATGGTCTTGGAGTTTTGACCTCATCGGCTTTCTTAGCCAATGATAAAGGCTGGTCCTACTTTCCAACTTTCGTCGGAAGTTTCTGTGCAATGCACTTCGGATACGCAGTTGGATTCTTGCGAGGCGTTTTGAATTATTGGATTTTCGCAAGACCGGCGAGATTTCCCGTACCTAAGCAGCGTGCGGAAGAACTTCCGATCGACTAAGCGAACGATGAGAATCGTTGCATCAGGTTCAGCGCTACTTCTTCTTGCCAGGCTTGGCATGCTTGCCTTCTGTAGTACAGCCGCCTTTCTCACCTGCCATTTGGGCAGCTACGCAAGGATCAGCGATGTGAATGTGTTTCAAGATGTCGCACAATCCAGTGGCGGGGCACTGGCCTCCAGCGATCGAGAAATCTGACCAATCAAGATTGCATTGGTAAGGGCCACATCCCGGGTTAATGCCAGCTTGCCCCTGAATCCAGTTCCAGAACGGATTGGCGACGCCCGCCAGCGCGTAGGCGTCATCGCTCTCAAGTCTCGAGGGATGCAGTGGGCTGCCGGTGTCACCGACGTATCCGCCATAATGCGCAAGCGCTTCCACAATCGGGTACTGCCATGCTGGCATGTAGCGTTTGAGCAGCCCCAGTTCATCATCCGTGTAGGCAAGGAAGAAAAGGGCCCCGCCCGGCGGAGCCTTATCAACATTGGTCCATGTGCCCGAGAGGTTGCCGCATGCCCGAGCCGCTCCAATCGTCGATGGGAAAACCCGAGCCGCACCCCAGCTGTGGTCAGGCTTCAGCCAGCCGTTTTGCTCACACAACACGTTCAGGTAGATCGCGTGGTAAATGTGACCTTGTATCAATTCCTGAAAACGGATTTGGCCTAGGGGCGCTACCATATCATTACTCGCCCAGGGATTGCCTGAATTTACCCCATATCCTTTAGGATCGTTTCGTGGATTCACCATACTGTCGGAAGGATCAATCCCGATAGGGCAAGGGTCGGCCATTGTGCCAGCATGGTGTTGACCGTTGATCGTCCCGGGACATTGCGGAAACCTGTATACTCCCTGGCCGCCGAACCGATAAAAAGTGAAGTACTTATCTTGAGTTTGATCCCAAACCATGAAGTAGTCTTCACTGTCGGCACCGTTGGTTACTGCCATATTCGGGGCATGAAAGCCCTTGTACAGCGGATTATAGGCTGGGTTAGTAGGCGCGCTGCCTCCGGTTATCATGTATACCGGATCGCTAGCTTGCCCGTAATAAGTCGGAATATCCGTGATGCTGTTGCGACTTCCCGCATGCGTTAAGATCATGATGGGTCCTTGGGTACACCCACCAGCATGGCAATTCGACGCCGTCAGGGTTTGCCTGGCTATCTCGACGTCATCGGACATGCGATGCCGCATCACATCGGCCGGCAGCCGCTTTGCGAAGAGAGTGTTCGGGCTGGGCACATCACTGATCGGCTCCTGGTTAATGACGCTATGGGGAACAGCAGAACTAGTATGAATGGGGTCGGCGGATGCGGACACAGGTTGATCGGTTACGTGAGTGCAAGCGATCGACTGAATCGCGACCAACATCAGGATGGTTCGTGTCAGCATCGAGAACCTCTCCGAATTCCTCATAGCTGTTCGTCGGGTCAATGTGCTTGGATGAACTAAGCGGGCCAACATCTGAGTTGCATACATTATAACGACCGTAACGTTCTGCAAGCACAGCTCCCTTTGTACCAAGTAATTGCTGAATGGTTCTTCCTCTTCCCCAACCTGCCTGGATTGCTTACTAATTAAAGTGAAGCCGTTCAACCCCGTGCTCTTACGTTCGCCTGACGCTCACGCCAACCGCCAGAATTCGTTCGACGTGAATGGTACGGGTCGTGCTTCTTTAAGTGGACAACGCTTGTCCCAGTTCCGACGTACCGACAAATGGGGGCAGCTGGTACGTTCAACGCTATCTAAGTATTTGAAAGAAAATGACTTATGGCCAATAAAAGCTGGGACTGAGGGGGCGAAGCTTCGCCTGTGGCTAACTTGTTCCCTTTCAACGAAAAAAAATGCGCAACACGGAGTTTCTGGCCAGGTAATTCAACCGGCTTTCGTACGCATTCACTAAATCAGTAAAATGCCGCGTATCCTTTTTCTCACATATGCTTACCCGCCGTTGCCCGCTGCCGGATCAATTCGGGCTGGCGGGTTGGCTAAATACTTACCTCAGTTCGGTTGGGAAGTTCTCGTACTCACTGCCAAACTGCCCAAAGGATCGCGTCCTGCCGCTCGGGTCTTGGAGACTGAATACAACGATGTCATCGCTGAGTGGAAGTCAAGATTCAGGATGGATCCAAAACAAAGTGCCCACGCCAAGTTGAAGCTGTCCCTGCCGTCCCAGCCGAACTCCAGTGGCCTTCACACGAATTTGCTGCTGCTAGTCAAAGGCTTAATCGCATTCCCGGATCAACACAGGGGCTGGGTCCGTTTTGGCGTAGAGGCGTTGTCGAAGCTCAAGCCGAGTGAGAAGCCTGACATAATCCTCAGTAGCTCGCCGCCGGCATCCGTTCACTTGATCGCTTCCAAAGCTCGGCAGCTGTTTAATCGGCCGTGGGTTGCGGATTTCAGAGATTTGTGGTCAGAAAACCTGTGGGGAGTGACGCGCCTGCTGCAACCTTTGCACCGGCGTTTAGAGAAGAAAACTATGTGCATGGCAGACGCCTTAGTGACCGTCTCGGAGCCTTGGGCACGGTCTCTTCATGGGCATTATCCGCATAAGCCGGTATATACGATTACAAACGGCTTCGATCCTGACGATTTTGAGAGCCGCGCCAATACTCTGACAGCGTATTTCTCGCTCACTCACACGGGTCGTCTTTACGAAGGCAGGCGCGACCCTACACTCCTCTTCGATGTGCTGCGCGATCTGACAAAAGAAGGGCTGCTCGATAAACGCGACCTTCGCGTTCGCTTCTTTGGACCTTCTGAATCGTGGCTTGGTCTTTTGGCGCAACGCTACGGACTTTCGGACATCGTTGAAATCGGCGGCATGATCCCAAGAAAAGAAGCTTTAGTGCGGCAAGCAGAATCCCAAATACTTCTGCTGTTGGGTTGGGCGGATCCGAAGGAAACAGGTCAGCACACTGGGAAGCTGTTCGAGTACTTCGGTTCGCGGAGACCGATTCTGGCGGTAGGCGGGTCCGAAGGGGTGCTGACCGAAACTCTCCGTCAAACCCGCACAGGTGTGCATGTTTCGGACAGAACTAATTTGCGCCAGCACCTGCTCTCTTGTTATCGGGAGTTTAAAGCGCGTGGCTCGGTTTCGTATCATGTCAACCAGGAAGCTCTGTATCCCTATACCCACATTGAGATGGCCCGAAAATTCTCGGAGGTATTGAATGCAACGTTGACAGGAAACACCACCGTTTCTGCGCGAGTTCTGTCTCATCAGAGCCTCGCTGACGCTGCGAACATACTGTCCTGAGCCATGGTGGGTCTACTTTTCCTTCAAACTTAAAACCTCTATGAACCAGACCATGAAAACCGAGATTGTTCTGAAAGATCTCAAATCCGACTACAACGAAAATCCTGCGGCCACAGCGCTCTGTCGTTTTTGTGGCGTTAGTTTGCGCCACACTTTTGTCGATCTTGGTATGTCGCCGTTGTGTGAAAGTTATCTCACTGCCGAACAACTGAACCGCATGGAGCCGTTCTACCCCCTGCACGTTTACGTATGTGACCGATGCTTTTTGGTTCAGCTTCAAGAATACGTGAGCGCCGAATCCATCTTCACTGAGTACGCATACTTCTCGTCTTATTCCGACAGTTGGCTGCAGCATGCCAGCAACTATGTAGATCAAATGGTGCAGCGTTTCGGATATGACACGTCCAGCTTTGTTGTGGAACTGGCCAGCAACGATGGTTACCTGCTGCAGTATTTCGTCAAGAAGAACATTCCGTGTCTGGGTGTCGAGCCGGCCGTAAATGTCGCGCAGGTGGCGGTAGAGAAGGGAGTTCCTACTCTCGTCAAGTTTTTCGGCGCAACAACTGCACGCGAGATGGTGAGTAATGGACGGCACGCTGATCTAATTTTGGCTAACAACGCCCTTGCTCAAGTCCCCGACGTAAATGATTTTGTCAGAGGCATGAAGATTCTGCTGGCGCCCGGTGGCGTGGTCACCGTTGAGTTTCCTCATCTTATGAGATTGATGAAGGAAAACCAGTTCGACACGATCTACCACGAGCACTTTTCTTACTTTTCTTTTATCACCTCGCAAGAGATCTTTGCGGTTCATGGATTAACAATATTCGATGTTGAGGAATTGCCGACGCATGGCGGTTCCTTGCGAATCTTTGCCCGACACAGCGAGGATACCTCGAAGCCCATGACTTCACGCGCCCATGAACTTCGCCAACGCGAGATTTCCGCCGGTTTTGCGCGGTTGGAAACCTATTCACAGTTTGGTGAGCAAGTGAAAGAGACGAAACGCAAACTGCTGGAGTTCCTGATTCGCGTCCGCCGCGAAAACAAATCGATCTGTGGCTACGGTGCTCCAGGAAAAGGGAACACGCTCTTGAACTACTGCGGCATTCGCACCGATTTGCTCGATTACACGGTGGATCGCAGTTCCTACAAACAGGGGAGATTTCTTCCCGGTACCCACATCCCCATCTTTCACCCCGACAAGATTCGCGAGACTAAGCCCGACTACATTCTGATTCTGCCTTGGAATCTGAAACAGGAGATTCGTCAACAGTTGTCATATGTGCGAGCATGGGGCGGACGGTTAGTGGTCCCGATTCCTGTAGTTGAGGTTCTTGATTGATCTTTAGGGAAACCCGATTAAAGGGGGCCTACCTCATTGAGCCGGAGAAACGATGTGATGATCGTGGCTTTTTCGCACGTGCATGGTGCGAAAGAGAATTTGCGCATCACCATTTGAATCCTCGGGTCGTTCAATGCAATATATCGTTTAATAACAGAAAGGGGACACTTCGCGGCATGCACTATCAGATGGCGCCGGCCGCCGAAGCCAAGTTGGTGCGTTGCACAAGCGGCGCGATTTACGATGTCATCATTGATCTTCGATCAGATTCGCCGACGTTCAAGCAATATGTTGCTGCGACGCTCAGCGGGCAGGATCACAAGATGTTATATGTACCCGAAGGCTTTGCTCATGGCTTTGTGACGCTTGATGACAACACCGAAGTTTTCTACCAAATGACTGCCTTCTACTCCCCTCAGCACAGCCGTGGCGTACGTTGGAATGATCCTGCATTCGGAATTGAGTGGCCCGTGCACGATCCCATCATGTTGGACCGCGATCGAAATTATCCGGACTTTACGTCAGATGAGCAAGTACGTGCGTAACATTGTAGAAGCTGCAAATGCAAAGATTGGTGCGCCGTCAGGCGCGGGCCCGCTCGTAAGCATCGGATTGCCGGTTTTTAATGCCGAGCATTATCTCGACCAGTGTGTGGGTTCCATTCTGGCGCAGACTTACAGGAACTTCGAACTTATCATTTCGGATAATGCGTCCGCCGATGCAACCGAATCGATCTGCCGCCGCTATGCCGAATCAGACTCCCGCGTACGTTACTATCGCAATCCGCGCAACCGGGGCGCGACCTTCAACTTCAGACAAGTCGTGACCTTCTCTTCAGGGAAGTATTTCTTGTGGGCCGCGCACGACGACATGTTTGCTCCAGAATATGTGGAGCGTTGCATTTCCGTCCTTGAGGATAATCCCGGCGTTGTTCTGTGCTATTCCAAATCAATCGAAATTGACGAGCAAGGACAATCGGTTGAAGGGAAGGAGCAAACATTGGTTGCCGACTCTGCGAATGTACGGCAGCGTTTCCGTGAATTGATTCGCATGGACCACAATTGCCAAGCCATGTTCGGCGTCATGCGTACATCCGTGCTCAAGCGCACTTCGGTCCACGGCGATTTTCCCGACTCAGATCGCTGCATGCTCGCTGAGGTTGCGCTTTATGGAAAATTCTTTGAACTTTCGGACCATCTTTTCTTTCACCGCAGTCATGGCCTGCAAATGACCCAGCAGTTTCCTACTCGGCAAGAAAGGATGGTACGGCTGAATCCCGATCGCCGGTTGTTTTTTGTTTTTCCGCATTTTCGCCAGTTGCGTGAGTACGTGTCGGCTATCCACCGTAGTCCATTGTCATGGAGAGATCGTTTAGCTTGCTATGCGGAATTGCTGCGCTGGCTTCGCGATAACCGGCGTCGTTTACTGCGCGACCTTCGCTATGTAATGTTGCGATTGCTGCAACCTTTCCGAACAAGGTATCGGCATTGGCGGCACTCACCTTCAACAGATGTCCAGAGCCATGAGGTCTGAAATGGTAACCGTCACGCGTAGCCAGGAAGAAGCAGTGCACGCGTTTGTGGCAATGCCACGTTCTGAAGAAAACCCGACTGGCTCGTCGCGCCGCATGCTACTGGCCATGTTAGTTGTGGCTCTTCTCGTAGGGCTGATCTCCGCTTGGCATGGCGGAGTCTTCACCGTTGGCGATGACGGCGTGTCTTACCTCGATCTCTCGGATGCATGGCGCAATCATGACTGGCTCACAGCCGCAAACGGCTGCTGGAGTCCCGCTTATCCGGTATTGCTTGCGGCTACTTTGGCTATCACGCATCCTTCAGCCTTTTGGGAGCCCCTCGTGGTTCGTGGGTTGAATTTCCTCATTTACGTTGGTGCGATATTCGCGTTTGCTTTCTTTTGGAGAGAGTTGACCCGTTCCCTCGCCCGACGCGCGGCAGCTGTGGGCTTAGAGGATGAACTGCCGAAGCTCTCATGGTTAGTATTAGGATTCGCATTCTTCTTGTTTTTTGGAGGCGAATTCGTTGGTGTAAGCCTCGTGTCCCCCGACTTGGCTCTGTTCGCCTGCGTGATGTTAGTCACCGGAATGGTCATCCGGGTGAAAGATGGCAGCATGAGTTGGGCGCTCTTTGTTAGCCTCGGCGTGGCCTGCGCAATCGGCTATCTCTTCAAGGCCATCATGTTTCCGCTGAGCTTCGTGTTTCTCGGTGTGGCGTTTCTAGCTGCCAGGGACAAGAGGAATGTTCTGCCGCGGTTGGCACTGAGTTTTGCAGTTTTTATTCTCGTCTCGGCTCCTTGGATTGTGATGCTCTCGCGCGCGAAGCACCGTCTTGACTACAGCGACGTCGGCAAAGTCAATTATCTGTGGTTTGCTAGCGAAGGATTCGATGATTATGGTTACCCATTTCCATGGAAGCCTGCACCAGGGGAAGGGATGCCGATACACCCTATGCGGGATCTGCTAGCGTCGCCCCACGTCTTCGAATTCCGTGCGCCATTTCGAGGAAGCTATCCCTTGTGGGATGATCCCTCGTACTGGTATGAGGGGGCGAAGATACCATTTCATCTCAAGCAGCAGCTGCGCACAATCGAACGGGCGCTGGTAGGGTATTTCACTATCATTCAACGAGAGGGCGCGCTTTTGACTGGCGCGCTGTTCCTTTTCTTGGCGGCGCGTCGTCGCAGGGCAGTTCTGAATATGTGGTACTTGTTTGTTCCAGCTACAATGGCACTCACTCTTTATGCCATCTCTCATGGGCTGGTGCAGAACCGGTACACCGCCCCATTTCTGCCTCTCTTGTGGGCCGGCCTTTTTGGCGAGTTGTGTCTTTTGCATTTAAAGAAAAATTCCCGTCTGCTGCCCTCTTTAATCGTAGCGATGGCAATCATTTTTTGCTTGCCTGTGGCTTTAAATTTATCGGCTAACGTGCTTCAAAGCGTGCGAAAGATCCACGCACGTTCTGTCTTCGATCATTACGATGCTGACGTAGCCAGCTACTTGCAAAGCATCGGACTTCAGCCGGGGGATAACCTTGGATACTTGCAGGCGCCCGAGGATGGCACTAACAAATATTGGGCGCGGCTCGCCAAAATGACAATTGTTGCCGATATGTCATTTCAAGACGTACCTGCGTTTTGGCAAGCGGATGTGCAAACTCGAACCAAGGTGCTTGCGGCGTTTCGCGATGCAGGTGTCAAAGCGATCGTGGCTTACAATGGGCCAGCCAGTGCTCGGGGTATGGGTTGGGTGAAGGTTAATGCGTCCGATTACTACGTTTTAAAGCTTTCTGACCTGGCCAGGGCTAACAATTGAGCCGCAGCGTAATGTCAGCAACCCAGATAGAAAAAAGGGCGAAGTTCCATACGAACATCGAATTCCGCGACGCAGGACGGGAGATGTACGCGCTTATCGAAGAGTTGTACCCAATCTGCCGCAGCATCACTGGCGATGGATTTCGCCAGACCATGCATCGTTTGCAGCAAGAGATTCCGTTGGCGATTCATGAAGTGCCCACAGGCACGGCCGTCTTCGATTGGACGGTTCCGCGAGAGTGGAACATCCGCGATGCCTACGTTAAGAATGCTCGTGGTGAACGAGTCATTGACTTTCGTAAGCATAATTTGCATGTAGTGAGTTACAGCGTGCCGGTCCACCGCACGATTCGGTTGGAAGAGCTGAAGAGACATCTGCACTCGCTTCCTGAACAGCCAGAGCTGATTCCTTATCGAACTTCGTATTACACAGAAAACTGGGGCTTTTGTTTGCCGCACCGCGACCTGCTGAAACTCGAAGAAGGCGAATACGAGGTTTGCATTGATTCCACGTTACAGGACGGTCATCTTACCTTCGGGGAATGTTACATCCGAGGCGAGATTTCTGACGAAATCCTCATCTCTTGCCATGCGTGCCATCCCTCGTTGTGTAACGACAACCTTTCGGGAATTGCAGTCGCTACCGCTCTTGCGAAAAACATAAGCAAGGCCTCAGCTCGTTATTCGTATCGCTTCCTTTTTATTCCCGGCACGATTGGCTCCATCACTTGGCTTAGCCTGAATGAAGAACGCGCACCTGCGATTAAGCACGGCCTGGTATTGACCTGCGTCGGAGACCGCGGAGGATTGAGTTATAAAAAAAGCCGGCGCGGTGACGCGGAGATAGATCGTGCTGCGATCCACGTGTTGAAGCATTCGGGCCAGCCGCATGAGATTCTGGAATTCTCTCCCTACGGTTACGACGAGCGGCAATATTGCTCGCCCGGCTTCAACTTGGCTGTTGGCTGCTTAATGCGGACCCCTCACGGCCGCTTTCGAGAGTATCACACGTCGGCCGACAACTTGACCTTCGTCGATACCTCCGCTCTTGCCGACACGTTTTCCCGATGCCTTGCAATTTTCAACCTACTCGAAAATAACCGCACCTATCTGAACCAGAATCCGAAATGCGAACCACAGCTCGGCAAGCGTGGCCTATATGGCGCAATTGGCGGCAGTCACCCCAAACAACTCGAGTTCGCAATGTTATGGGTGCTGAATCAGTCCGATGGCAAATCCAGCCTTCTGGACATTGCCGAGAAATCAGGAATTGAATTTCCCATCATTCAGGAAGCTGGGGAACTGTTATCGCGTCACCAGTTGCTCGCGGAGCGCCGACCATAATTGTTTCACGCGAGCCAATTGGAAAATATCAGGCAAGAAGTTTCTTGAGGGAGGGCACCATGGATTCAATGTTCTTCAACGTGAATATCAGTGATGATCTCAGAAGGCAACGGCTGTACCACGGGCAATTATTTGTTTACTCGCCAACTCCCGGCTCGCTTGCATTCTGCGACTTCGCAAAGGAAATGGTTCGGCAGGCGTTTGGCTCTTTGGATCCTGAGACCGCGCAGTTTTCTATGCCAGTAGAGGAGTATGCTGCACTGCTTGCTGACCTCAAGCCGAAGTTCATCCATCACCCACGCTCCAAGGAATGCATTCAGGGCCTCTTGCGGGATCTCAAATGCGACCTGGATAAAACCTACTTCGATGTACCTCGGCTGAGGACCTCTACCAGCGATAACTACCTGACATCGGGCATCGCTTATGCATTTCACATGCATCGCGACACCTGGTATTCGGCTCCGTTCTCGCAGATCAATTGGTGGATTCCCGTGTATGACCTCGAGCCGGAAAATACGATGGCTTTTCATCCCCGCTACTGGAGCCAGCCAGTCCGTAATGGTTCCCGCGATTACAACTACACTGAGTGGAACCGCGAAAACCGCAAAGATGCCGCCAAGCACATCAAAAGCGATACGCGCAAGCAACCTAAGGCAGAAGAACCGATTGATCCTGATCCGCAGATCCGTTTTGTCGCCCCGGCTGGAAGCATTCTTATGTTTTCCGCTGCCCAGATGCACTCCAGCGTGCCCAACACTTCAGGGCGGACCCGCATCAGTATTGATTTTCGAACCGTGCATCTGGACGATGTCGTAGCCCATCGCGGCGCTCCTAATATTGATTCAGAGTGCACCGGAACCACCATGCGGGATTATCTGCGAGGCAAGGACCTGGCCCACGTTGG
>Ga0335081_10013468_pt1 | contig 13230 bp, 12 predicted proteins | sample Lox_Sample_35_FD_206713 | JGI IMG/M metagenome (GOLD analysis project Ga0335081, IMG submission 206713) | Soil microbial communities from Loxahatchee National Wildlife Refuge, Florida, United States - Lox_Sample_3.5 | ecosystem: Environmental > Terrestrial > Soil > Wetlands | place: USA...
CGGGAAACGAATCTGCCGTCTGGCTGTCCGCGATTTCCCGTATCGCTTCCTTCGCGCTGACCGGAACGATTGTTGTTCTGGCACGCAATTACCAGATCACCCGCGAGGGTGTCGGCATTGCGGTCGTAGCCGGCATTCTCGACATTTCTGGCAGCGTCATGTTCGTCCGGGCCGCACAAACCGGACGCCTCGACGCCGCCGTCTTCATCAGTTCGCTCTACCCTGCGATCACCGTGTTGCTGGCCCGGCTCTTCCTGAAAGAGCACTTCACCCATTGGAAGGCTGTGGGCATGTTCGCGGCCCTGCTGGCGGTACCGTTGATCGCGATGAGATAATATTCTTTATTCCAGAATATAGAATAAAAGAATAATATTGCGATTAATCACATTATATTCTTTAGATTCTACATTCCAGAATATAGAATATTAGCGTGGGACTTTGCCCTCAAGACGTGGTCGTTGTGCTTAAGCTGGTGGCTAGTGGATTCAACCCTTGGAGCTACGCTGGACTCGGAAAAGAGTTAGCGATGAGCGCTTCCCAAGTCTTCGCCTCGGTTGCCAGGGCCGAAGGCGCGCACTTGCTTAACGCTTTTAACATTGCGTCTTCTCCAGCCAGAAAAGGTCGCGGAGTACTTCCGGAACCCAACCGAAGCAATCTCAAGGAGTTCTTGGTTCACGGAGTAAAGTATGCGTTCCCGGTGGAGCGTGGCGGCCCCACCCGGGGCATGCCCACCGCAGAAGCTGCTCCGCCTCTTAGCGAGCAATTCCCCGAACCCTTTCCACTACCACCGGTTTGGCCGTTTCCCCAGGGCAATGTTCGCGGCATCGAATTCTCCCCACTTTACAGAAACGTCCCGCAAGCGGCGTTACGTGATCAGAAGCTCTATGAACTCCTTGCTTTAGTGGATGCGATTCGCGAAGGGCGGGCTCGAGAACGTGAGATCGCCATCCGTGAACTGATCGCGAGGATTGATTCTTTTGAGACCGGGTCCACGTGAACATTCGTCCAGAAAACCCGAATCTCGCACAACTCCTCGCTGCGATAACGAAGTTGGAGCCGAACGGATGAATAGCTTGATCCGGAAAGGTTGACCCATGCCTCTACTCCAAATTCGCAATCTGACTAAGACCTTTCCCTTGAGCGAATCCGTTTTCGGAGGAGGCTCTAAAAGCGAAGTCCGTGCCGTCGACGGCGTTTCCTTCGACATCGAATCTGGCGAAACCCTTGGCTTGGTCGGCGAATCGGGATCAGGCAAGAGCACCCTTGGCCGTTTGATCCTCCGCCTCATCGAGCCCACCTCGGGCGGTATTTCATTCGCAGGCCGCGATCTGCTTGCCGCCAGTCATTCCGACATGCGCCGCCTCCGCCGCGATATGCAGATCATCTTTCAAGACCCTTTCGGATCGCTCGATCCCCGCATGCGGGTGGAAGACGTGATTGCCGAGCCGCTAATCATTCATGAAGCGATGAAGGCGTCGGCCCGGCGTCAGCGTGTGGGCGAGTTGCTGCGAGTGGCCGGGCTCGACGAGTCTGCTGCCTACCGCTTTCCCCACGAATTCAGCGGCGGGCAGCGGCAAAGAGTGGGCATCGCCCGCGCCCTGGCTTTGCGCCCAAAATTCATCGTCGCGGATGAACCCGTTTCCGCGCTCGACGTTAGTGTCGGCGCTCAAATCGTGAACTTGATGGCGCAACTGCAGCGCGAGTTTGGCTTGACCTATCTGTTTATTTCACACTCCATGCCGGTGGTTCGCTACCTGGCCACGCGCATTGCCGTGATGTATCAGGGCAAGATCGTGGAAATAGGAACGGCCCAACAAGTGGCCATGCAGCCGCAACATCCCTACACCCGCAGCCTGCTGGGAGCCACTCCTGAAGTGGTTGCTTAGCCACAGACCTCCTCATTCCCCAGGCGTGACGAAATTTTGCCGGCGTTGTCCCGCCACTGGCCGATTCCTATCGCGGTTCGCCGATCAGCCCTTGTCTCAGAACAGTTTCCGCAATAGAATCCGCCTCGATAGTTCTTGAGGAGGCCACTATGGCTGCTGCACCCAACTTACCCACGCCCGCGCCCATGTCAGCTCCTGAGCCCGCGCCGCTTTCTGAAGGCGCACGCCTGATCGATACTTTCATCGCCCCGAGCAAGACTTTCTTCGACCTTCGCCGCAGCGCCAGTTGGTGGACGCCGTTTCTGTTGCTCTCGGTCGTTTCCGTGGCTTTCTTTTATTCAGTGGACCAGAAGATCGGCTTTCGCAAGGTGGTCGACAACCAGATTCAGGTCTCTCCAAGAGCGACGCGGCAAATGGAACAACTTCCCCCTGACCAGCGCAGCCAGGCCATTACACGCCAGGCGGTGGGCGTTCGTTATTTCTGCTACGGCTATCCCGCCGTCATCCTGCTTTGGAACCTGATCATCGCCGCCGTCTTATTGGCATCCTTCAAGTTCGGCGCCAGCGCCGCGGTAAAATTCAAAACCTCGTATGCCATTGTGACCTACGCCAGCTTGCCGCTCCTGCTCAAGACCATTCTGGCGACGATTTCGGTCATGGCCGGCGCCGACCCCGATTCGTTCAACTTGCAAAATCCAGCAGCCACCAACCCGGGGTATTTCCTCTCTCCCGGCAATTCGCCCTTTCTCTATAGCGTGGCCACCGCGCTCGACATTTTCATGATTTGGACCCTGATCCTGACCGCCATCGGCTTCACTTGCGTAAGCAAGGTGAAGCGCTCGAGTGCAATGACCATCGTGTTCGGCTGGTACATTTTCTTTACCCTGGGAGCCGCCGGATTAGGCGCACTGTTCTCATAAACTGCCGGGTTGATTCGTCACGAGGCGGTGACAGATCGCCTTGCGTCTCGTTGTCCGCTGGCGGATAATTCACGCCGGAGGTCCGCATGAGCACCCGATTCTGGTTGATGGTTGTCTTCTTATGGGCGGCCGCGGCTCCCCTCCTTGCCCAGCAATCCAGCTCTTCTCAATGCATTGAGTGCCACAGCAAGGTTACCCCGAACATCGTTTCCGACTGGAGGCTCAGCAAGCACAGTCAGATGGAAGTCACCTGTGTGGCCTGCCACGGCGACCAGCACACCTCGGCCAGCGATGTGGTGAAGGCGAGAATTCCCACGCCCGAGACTTGCGCTACCTGTCACCAGACTCAAGTGGAACAGTTTAGAAAGGGGAAACACAGCATTGCCTGGGCAGCCATGAAGGCAATGCCAACCATCCATTGGCAGCCCATGGCGATGACCGAAGGGTTGAAGGGTTGCGGCGGCTGTCACAAGATCGGCGACAAGACTCCCACAGAAGTGACGGAATTACGCCTGAATGGCACCGAGTTCGGCGCTGCGCAATGTGATGCCTGCCATACCCGGCACACCTTCTCGATTGACGAAGCGAAGCAGCCGCAAGCCTGTGAAACTTGCCACATGGGCTTCGATCATCCCCAGTGGGAGATGTATTCCTCGTCCAAACACGGCGTTCGCTATGACCTGAAACAGCGCAAAGTGCTTCCCGAGAATGCTGCCGCTCCCACCTGCCAGACTTGCCACATGCAGGAAGGGAACCACGAAGTGCGCACTGCCTGGGGCTTTCTGGCCGTGCGCCTGCCCCTGCCGGAGGACAAGCAATGGGCCTCGGACCGGGCGGCGATCTTGCAGGCTCTCGGCGTGCTCGATCCCGACGGCAAGCCAACCGCGCTGGTGAACACGGTGAAAGCCGCGGATCTGGCCCGGCTCACCCAGGAAGACTGGCAGCGCGAGCGCGACAAGATGATCAAGACCTGCGGCCAGTGTCACGCAGAAAATTTCGCCAAGCAGCAACTTCAGCAGGGGGATGACATGATTCGCGAGGCCGACCATCTGATGGCCGAGGGCATCCGCGTGGTTGCCAGCCTGTACAAAGATGGCGTGCTCCCCAAGCCGCAGAACTACGCCTATCCTTTTCCCAATCTGCTCACCTTCCACGACGCGCCGACGGTGGTCGAACAGAAACTGTTCGTCATGTATCTGGAGCATCGTATGCGAGCCTTCCAGGGGACCTTCCATGCCAGCCCCGATTATGCGCTGTGGTACGGCTGGAGTGAGATGCAGCGTGACCTGACGGAGATCAAGGAATTGGCAGCCGAGATGCGGCGCAACCACATCGCGGCTGCCGGGCAACCAGTGATCAAGCCGGTCGCCAGAAAGAAAACACAACCGCAATAGGAGAGACCTTGCCGAGCGGCTGGCTGGCGCAATTTCCACACCCGGGAGTATTCTTGGAGCGCACTGGAGGCCCCATGAAACCAACGCTCGTCTGTTGCTTATTTCTCGCGTGGACTGGAACCATGTTCGCCCAGACCAAGAACCCTGTCACCGACGTGGTCAAGGGCATTTTGGCGCATCACCAGAAAAACATCACCGCCGCCATTGAAGAAATGCCGGCCGACAAGTTCGGTTTCAAGCCCACACCCGACCAAATGAGCTTTGCCCACTTGACGCTGCACATTATTGAATCGAACAACTATTTTTGCTCGACCGCTGCTGGCGTCCCGGAACCCAAGGTGGAATTGAAGGACACTGACAGCAAAGACAAACTGCTGGCTGCGGTGAAAGACTCGTTCACCTTCTGTGGCACGGCCCTGGATAAGGTGAACGATTCGAAGCTCGCCGATCCCATCAAGGACTACATGGGGAAAGACCAGCCGCGGGCGTGGGCGCTGATCAATTTTGCCGGTTCCTGCGCCGACCACTACGGAGCGGCTGCCATGTATCTGCGCCTGAACGGTCTGCTGCCGCCGACTGCGAAGCCGAAGAAATAGGAAATGGTTGTAGAGCGGGTGCCGGTAAGGCAGCGCCGCCGTCCCGGCGGCTGTCGCGGGGGGCGACCCGCCTCCGCGCTCGGGCAAGCGCGCTCCCCGTCCTACTCGATATGCACCAGTTCAACGCCTGCCGCCGCATGCTGCGGCGCCCGCCAGGAATCGAAAATCGACACCTGATGCACGCATGACACGGTGCAATGCGGCGCGCACGATTTCTCCGTCACGTACTCGCGCCGCAGGTCCTGCACCGTGTATTTCTCCAACGGAATCGCGGGATAGCCGCGCTGCTGCGAGCAGTAGTGCACCAGCCCGTTTTCGCAAATATATAAGTACCGCGATCCGGCACGGCAGCGCCATTGGTTGGGGCGCCCCTGCGCAATGTTGTCCTGGAAAGCGTTAACGCGGGTGAAGCTGCTCTTCTCGAGCGACTTCATCTCGTGATACACCCGTCGCTCTTCTTCGCCCAGGGGTTGCAACTGGCCGGCGCCGTCGTGAATGATTCCCACCGTCGAACTAAATCCCAGTTCCAGGGCGCGTTTGCCAATGGTCAGCGCATCTTTCGGATTGCACACCCCGCCGCCTACCACCGAGTTGATGTTCACGTGAAAGTCGGCATGCTCGGCGAGATTTTCGAGCTTCTTGTCCAGAACCTTCAGGCTCTTCTTGGACACTTCATCGGGAGTGACATTATCGATCGAAATCTGCAACCACTCGAGTCCCGCCCGGTTCAGCCGCTGAATGCGTTCCGGAACCAGAAAATAGCCGTTAGTGATCAGTCCGGCAATCATGCCGTTCTTGCGAATGCGCCGGATGATCTCATCCAACTCAGGATGCAGCAGCGGTTCCCCGCCGCTGATGGTAATCACCGCCGTGCCCAGTTCGCCCAGCTTATCCACCCGGCGGAACATCTCTTCGGTCGCCACCGGCTTCGAAAAATCGTCGAACTCATTGCAATAGGTACAGGAAAGATTGCAGCGTCGAACCGGAATGATATGCGCCAGTAGCGGATGCTCGGTCGAGGCCAGCGCCTTGGCCATCATCTTCACTCCCCGGAGGCTCCGGTGGAGCGCCTTCACACGTCGGCGCAAAGCTGTGCTGGTTGAGGGCATGAGAACGATGGTTTCATTAGAACATACAACGTGACTAAGGGCATCATTCTGAACAGCGTACAGCGGATTTGGCGGCCTGAACCGTCAATTGTGCAGGTCGCTCCATGAGCCCCCGTGCTTTCCTGTGTGGCGGAAGTCTGGCACACTAGGATTAGCCTCATCGTAATGTCGCTCATGTCTCGCGAGAGTTGCACAATGCCTGCATGGGCCTTGGCCTCGTTTTCCTTGGGTTTTTCCGACTCGTCGCACTTGGGGTAGATGCGGTATTTGTTTTGCTCCTGATCATTTGGCTCGGTATTCGCCCTCGTTCATCCGTTCTCAGACGAACCACCAAGTAACATGAACCCAACACGCCATTTGACTGGATTCGAGGCTACGTGAGATAGTGACGTGCTTCGATCAGCGCAACTGACTGTAACCACAAACACTATTGGAGTCTGTTGCTCCCCAAATGGTCCGCCTCACGCCGAAGGATACCAGCTTCTTCCGCATGTTTTCCGCGATGTCCGACAATCTCATTGCCGGGGCACGGGCGCTGGTGGATTTGTTCGCGGACTACCAGGATGTCGAAGAGAAAATCGAAGAGGTTCACAGAATCGAACGCGAAGGCGATGAACTCACTCATACGATTCTGACCAAGCTTAACCAGACTTTCATTACGCCTTTCGACCGTGAAGACATTCACCAGTTGGCCTCCAAGCTCGATGACGTTCTCGATTTCATCAATGCCGCCGGCGCCCGCCTTGTAATGTACAGGATCACGACTCCACCGCCTGCTGCCGCAGAGCTGGCCAAGATCATCCTGATGCAAAGTCAGGAATTGCAGAAGGCGGTGTCTCTCATGCAGAAAAACGGCAATATCCTGGCCCACTGCGTTGAGATCAACCGCCTGGAGAATGAAGCCGACCTGGTATCCCAACAAGCGATCGCCAGGCTGTTTGAATGCGAAAAGGACCCCATCAACCTGATCAAGATCAAGGAGCTGCTGGAATTCCTTGAGCGGGCAACCGACAAGGCGGAAGACGTCGCTGATGTGCTGGAAACCGTCGTATTGAAAAACACTTGAAGCCTCAATACTCAACCGAACAGGAAAACCGGTGCAACCTGACCTCATTCTGCTGATCATCACAATACTGGTCGCAATGATCTTCGATTTCCTGAACGGATTTCACGACGCTGCCAACAGCATTGCGACCGTCGTCTCAACTCGGGTCTTGTCTCCCAAGCTGGCGGTTTTATGGGCTGCATTCTTCAATTTTGTGGCCGCTTTCCTCCTGGGTACGGCCGTGGCCAAGACGATTGGCGGGGGCATGATTCAGGTCGATTATGTGACTCAGTATGTCGTGGTCACGGGACTATTTGGCGCCATCGTGTGGGATCTCCTAACTTGGTGGTGGGGGCTGCCGACATCTTCCTCGCACGCCTTGATCGGTGGCTATGCCGGAGCGGCAGTGATGCGCTCCGGATGGCGTGTGATTATTGCGGAGGGTTGGTACAAGACTCTTATCTTCATCGTCGTGGCGCCGGCTATCGGACTCATTCTGGGGCTGACTTTCATGGTGGCCGTGTTTTGGCTGCTGCGAAATAGAGCTCCACGGCCAATCGACGCCTGGTTTCGCAAGCTGCAGCTCCTCTCGGCGGCGGCTTACAGCCTTGGCCACGGGGGCAATGATGCCCAAAAGACCATGGGAATCGTGGCCAGCGCTCTCTACGGAGCGCACTATTTGAGCTCGAAGGAACTGGCAGGGAACTGGGGGAAATTTCACTGGCCCATCATCCTGGCCGCCCACGCATCCATAGCCCTGGGAACCTACTTGGGTGGTTGGCGCATTGTGCACACCATGGGGTCACGCATCACCAAACTCAAGCCGGTGGGAGGATTCTGTGCCGAGGCCGCAGGGGCCATCACCTTGTTCTCCACCGCGCTGGCTGGAATTCCCGTGAGTACGACGCACACCATCACCGGGGCTATCGTTGGCGTGGGGGCGACACATCGTTTGTCGGCAGTGCGGTGGGGGGTGGCAAGGCGCATCGTGTGGGCCTGGGTTCTGACCATTCCGGCGGCGGCATTGGTCGCCGCACTTGCCTTCTGGCTAGTGCAACTGATCCACCCTGGAGCATAGAGAACGACCCTCCCAGACGCCGAGTTCCGCGGTGCAAACACGCCATGCATTTGACGCACTCTGCCCCACAGCCTAGAATCGCTGCCTCTGCTCAAACCACTGTTTGTCCAACCAACTCATGCCCGAAACCAACCTTCAGACCGACCGCGCTCCCTCCCGCCCCAAAGGGCACCTGCTGCGCATCCTTGGGATCGCCTTCGGCATCGCCGTTATCGTCGGCGGCACCATCGGTACCGGCATCCTGCGCACTCCGGGGGAAGTGGCAGCCGGGTTGCACAGTTCCGGGTTGGTGATGGCAGTTTGGGTCACCGGAGGCCTTTACGCTTTCTTCTGCACACTGGCGGTTACCGAGCTCGGCACCATGCTTCCGCAAGCGGGCGGATGGTACGTCTTCTCTCGCCGCGCCTTCGGCCCCTATGGCGGATTCCTGGTCGGTTGCAGCGATTGGATCATGCAGTCCACCGCCGTGGCCTATCTGGCAGTGGCTTTTGGCGAATTCGTCGTCGAACTTCAACCCGCATTCCAGGGAAACGTCAAACTCGTCGCGGTCGCAATCCTGGTTCTTCTGACCCTGCTGAACTGGCTCGGTCTGCGCGCGGGCAGCCGCACCCAGGAAATCACCAGCCTGGCCAAAGTGCTTGCACTCTTGGCGTTTGTGGCCGCATGTTTCACCGTCTCCCCGAGTAGCGCGCCCACCGCGCCACAAGTCTCCATGAACGCCCTGGCGCACGGAGGACTTCTGCTGGCCCTGGTCGGCGCCTTGCAGGCCGTCATCATCACTTACGACGGCTGGTACAGTGCCATCTACTTCACGGAGGAGGATGAGGACCCGGCGCGGAACCTGCCGCGCTCATCCATTGCCGGAATCGTGGCCTGCATTGCCGTCTTTTTGCTGGTAAACGCGGCTTTGCTTCACGTTCTGTCCCTCCCCCAGTTGGCCGCTTCAAAGATGCCGGCTGCCGATGCCGCCATGGCGGTCTTCGGTGGGCGTGGCAAGCAGTTCATCCTGATCGTCTCGATGGTGGCAGCCATCAGCACCATCAACGCGTTGATCCTGATCACTCCCCGAATTCTTTTCGGCATGAGCCGGGACGGACTACTACCGCGCCAGGTAACCACCGTGAACGCCGGCGGGACGCCCAGTCTCGCTCTCTTCCTGGGTTCGGCGATGGCCATCGCGCTGGCGCTCAGCGGCAGTTTTGAAACGCTCATCGCCATCGCGTCGTTTCTGTTCGTGGCGGTTTACTTGTCCGGGTTTTGTGCCCTGTTCGTCTTGCGAGTACGGGAGCCCAACCTTCACCGGCCCTTCAAGCTCTGGGGATATCCATGGACCAATCTGGCCGTCCTGCTGGCCTCGGCCGCGTTCCTTGTGGCCTCGGTTCTGGGCGATCTCCAGGACGCCGGTGTCGCCTTGATTCTGATTGCCTTGAGCTACCCCATTTACCGGGTCTTGGCCATCACAAAACGGCGACCTTCAGCAAGCGCCGGCGATGCCATCGCCGTTCCCTCGAGTGATGAACGGCCGACCCCGGACAGACTATAATTGCGCCTACGGATCGCTTGCTGATAAACACGGCGGAAGCGGAGGAGTCCGCGCCGCTTCACGTGGTGCTCAACTGGCCTGCGGAGCTGAAAAAATAACGAACTCATAGTCGCGGGTCTGCTGCCGGCGGTGCCAAGCACCGCAAATTCCTACGACTTCGAAGCCACCGAATCGAACAAATTCAAGAACTGTAACTTTTCTTCTGCCGGCAAGAATGATGCCTCAAACGAATTTCGCGCCAGCTCGCGCAAATGCTCGTCAGTAAAGCCGAACGCGTCCTGGGCGAGCTGATACTCTCCCGCGAGCGTTGTCCCGAATATCGCCGGATCGTCGCTATTCAGCGTCACCATAATTCCCTGATCAAAATAACGCCGCACCGGGTGCTCCGCGATCGTCGAACACACTCCCGTGCGCAGATTGCTGCTAATGCAGATTTCCACCGGAATCTGCCGTTGCGACAACTCCTCCATCAACTCCGGATCATGCCACGCCGTCAGCCCGTGGCCGACGCGTTCCGCCCGAAGATTGAGCGCACCCCAAACCGAGTCCGGCCCTGCCGACTCACCCGCGTGGGCCGTCAGCCGCAGACCGTTATCTGCAGCATAGGCATAAACTTCGCGAAACAACTCCGGCCCGGCCTTAGCTTCGTCGCCGCCGATGCCGAACCCCACTACGCTTCGCCCTTTGTATCGAACTGCCAGCTCCGCCACGCTTTGCGCCTTTTCCGGCCCAAAATGACGGACAGCATCAAAAATCCACAGCAGGGAAACTCCAAAGTCTCGCTCGCCGCGCTCCCGCCCGCGCTCGAGGCCTTCGAAAATCGCTGCAAAATCCTGCTTGCGCCACAGGTTCACCCCCACCGACACATAAACCTCAGCGTGCAGCACATTTTCTGCCTTGAGCTTTTCCATCAGGCGATAGGTAATCAGTTCGTAGTCTGCCGCAGTCTGCAGATCTTCCGTGATCCCCTTGAACGCTATTAGGAAGCCGGAGAAGTCCTGGTATTGATATAAGCTCTCGACTTCCGCCAAAGTGCTCTCTCTGCCGTGTTGCCTGCGCAACTCCAGCAAGCTTGCCGGATCAATCGTTCCCTCAAGATGCAGATGCAACTCCGCCTTGGGCAGAGAAAGAATGAAAGCACTGGGGCGCGGAGATTCCAGGGGCAGCACGGCTAACTCTTCCCAGCAAACTCGCTGTGGTGGCGGCTGTAGAGGTAGTAGATGGTCAAGCCGATCACCAGCCAGGCAAAGAAGCGCAACCAGGTGAGAATCGGCAATCCCGACATCAGCAGCACGCAGAACAACACACTCAGCAGCGGCGCCGCAATCCCGCCAGGGGCGCGAAAACCGCGGTGCCGGCCGGGCTCGCGGTATCGCAAAATGATCACTCCTACCGACACCAGCACAAAAGCAAACAGCGTTCCAATGTTGGAGAGATCCGAGAGCGTGCCGATGTCCAAAAATCCCGCCGGCACACCCACCAGAAATCCGGCAATCCAGGTCGCCGTCGCCGGGGTGCGAAACCGCGGATGCACCCTGCCGAACAGCTTGGGCAGCAACCCATCCCGCGACATCGAAAACCACACCCGCGCCTGACCCAGCTGGAATACCAGCAGCGACGAAATCATGCCCATCATGGCGCCGAAAAGAACGCCCAAGTGGATCCAACTCAACCCATGCGAACCGGTGTTGGTGGCCAGCATCTTCATGCTGTTGACCACCGGCGCCGCGTCGTCTCGCACCGCCTGCCACGGCACCAGTCCGGTGAGCACTACGGCAACCCCGATGTACAGCAGGGTGCACACCACCAGGGTAGCGATGATTCCAATGGGAAGGTCGCGTTGCGGATTGCGTGCTTCCTCAGCCGCGGTGGAAACCGAGTCGAAACCAATGTAGGTAAAGAAAATAATCGAGCCGCCGGTAAGGATGCCCGACCAGCCCTCCGGCGCAAACGGATGCCAGCGGTTCGGATTCACATACTGCGCGCCCACAATCACGAACGCCAGAATCGCGGCAATCTTCAGAATCACCATCACATTGTTGGCTTCCGCAGATTCGCGGATGCCGCGCACCAGCACCACCGTCAAGAGCATCACGATGAGAAATGCCGGGAAATTAAATCCGAAGTGCAGGCCTGGGGCATACAGCACGTCGCCCTTAAGATTGGTCATTCCTCCCGGAAGGTAGGCGGGAGAAATCCAGCGCAAGGCGGGGTGCCAGCCAAACCAGTCGAACATACCCACCAGATGCGCGGCGAAGCCCACGCTTACCGCCATATTGCTGACCGCGTATTCCAGAATCAGGTCCCAGCCGATGATCCATGCCACCAACTCACCCATGGTGGCGTAGCTGTAGGTGTACGCGCTGCCCGCAATCGGAATCATCGACGCCAACTCGGCGTAGCACAACCCCGTAAATGCGCAGACAATCGCCACCAGGACGAGCGAGAGCGCCAGCGCGGGACCGGCCCCCGGTCTTCCCTGAGTGGCGTGGTGCTTGATCAGAAAGTCCAGCAGCGGGGCATTAAGAATAGAGGAAGTATCAAACTTCTGGCCACCAATGGCCGTCCCAATGACGGTGAAAATGCCGGACCCAATCACGGCGCCGATCCCCAGAGCTGTAAGCGAGACCGGGCCCAGAGTTTTCTTTAGGCGGCGCTCCGGCTCTTCCGAGTCTGAGATCAACTTGTCAATGGACTTGCAGCAGAAAAGCTGCACCTCCGAAGTGCGAATGATCACGGTGGTTCGCTCGGTGATGGGTGGTTGCGCCAAAAGGCCTCGTTGTTTCAACCCACAAGCACTTGGCATCGCCAAAGCCCTTCATGGCTGAATGCCAAGTGCCAAGTGCTAATTGCCGCTGTTACCGCTTCGCCTGACCGCGCACCAGCTTCTTCACTTTGCGCTTCTTGGAGCCGCGTGCATATTCACGGGGCTTCAGCGGATGCTCCGTCTTGTGCTTCTTGCGCGCGGCACGTTTCGCTTTCTTGCGGTCTTCCTTGCTTAACTTCGATGTATTGGCCATGAGTCCTTTTGAATTGTGTAATTTGGTAATTGCGCAATTGAGTAATTGAAATCCGAGTCCGAATTACCCAATTTCAAAATTACTTAATTCCTAGCCCCGCTCCAACTGGGCATACTTCTCCACTAGCTTCTTCAAGCCGAACCTCGGGAATTGTACCGTAATTTTAGCTTCCTCACCTTCTCCTTCTCGCTGATACACCGTGCCTTCCCCATACTTCGGATGCCGCACCTTCTGCCCGGGCCGGAAACCTTTCCTGCCCTTGGGTTCTTCGACTGGCAGCTTGGCCATGCTGAACTTCTTGCCCCGCGAGGCAAAAAACTCGGCGATATTCTCAATCGAATTGTAACTGCGTCCGGAGTAGGCAGCCGGAGCGGCCTGCCGGCGCCCGTCCGCAGCCCAGTTCGCGCTTTGATCTTCATCTTCGTAAGCGTAGTGCGCTCGCTCCTGTGGCGCACGAGTCCCCGCCCGCGGAGCAACTCTCCTCCGAGTCGTCCCCAACTCCTCCACCAACTCTGGTGGCATCTCCTCCAGAAACCGCGAAGGCACGCTGGCCTCCGGCAAATCCGTCCCATAGCGCCGTCGGTAGACCGCCCGGCTCAAGACCAACGTGTCCATCGCCCGTGTCATGCCGACATAACA
>Ga0335081_10013469_pt1 | contig 13230 bp, 10 predicted proteins | sample Lox_Sample_35_FD_206713 | JGI IMG/M metagenome (GOLD analysis project Ga0335081, IMG submission 206713) | Soil microbial communities from Loxahatchee National Wildlife Refuge, Florida, United States - Lox_Sample_3.5 | ecosystem: Environmental > Terrestrial > Soil > Wetlands | place: USA...
AGAACGCTCCGGATGGCGCGCCGGTCTCCGCGGAAGCGATCCAGCGACGCCTGGAAGCCAAGGGCGTCAGGGTCGTGACCAAAGAGGACATCAACTTGCTGGGCAAAGTGGAAGAGCGCGAGGCACAGAAGCGCGGCGTGTCGTGGTTCAAGTACTCCGACGACGAGAGCATGCTGAATGCTATCGAGAAGGAGAAAGCGAATGCCTGCGTGTCAGCTGACTGAAGCCGGGGAGACGTAGCAAGCTACGTCTCTACAAAACAGAAAATGTGTATTGGGCGGGCCGCACACGGCCCGCCTTTTTTGCCGCTAGGCGAGCAGTCGCGCGATGCCCGCCGCTATTTCCGAGGCCGGCTGGTCACGCGACAACAGCAGAGCACCGGACAGCTTCTGGCCTGCGCTGGCCAGCAGCGCCACACGCACCGGGGGCTGGATCTGCGCGAGCCGCTGGCAGAATTCGACCACTTCCGGGTTCGCCGGGTTTTCAGTTGCCAGGACAACCAGGTCGTAGAGGTGTTGCGGCCAGCGGGGCGGGGCGTCGGCGATGCGGCTGATGCGATGCACCACATAGCCCTGGGCGATCAGCAGGCGCGCTCCCACTTCCCAGGCATTCTGGTCGGGATCCACGATCAGCACGCGCTTAGGGAACCCCGTCGCTTCCCCCGGCGCTCGCGGCGTGGGAATGATCCTGTCGGATTTTAGGCGGGCACACACAAGCGCCATCGCTCACGGCACGAGCACGATTTTCCCATAAGCGCCCGGGGCGAGCACGGCCTCGTGCGCACGCGGAGCATCAGCCAGGGGCATTTCCTGACCGACCACCGGGCGCAGCGTGCCGTTTTCCATGCCGGCGAACAGCGCCGCGTGGATGCCGGCGACCTCGCGCTCGGTAGCAGCGAACAACATGAGGCCTATCACCCTGGCCTCGCGCATCATGGCATCGCGCGGATTCACTTCCACCGGGCCGCGACTGCCTATGATGATCACCTTCCCCGCCGGCGCCACCAACTGCAGGTCTTTGCCGAGATTCTTGTTGGCCAGCATTTCGAGGATCACGTCGGCGCCGCGGTTGCCGGTGAGCGACATTAATTTCTCGGCGAAGTCGGCGGCATTGTGGTCGAGCACGTGGTGCGCGCCCTCCTTGCGGACCAGCTCTTTGCCCTTGTCGCTGCCGGCGGTGCCGATCACCGTCATGCCTGCGGCACGCGCCAGTTGCACCGCCGCGGTGCCGACGCCGCCGCTTGCGCCGTGCACCAGCACGACATCCGGCGGCTTGGAATCGGCAAGCTGGAAGAGCGCGCGGTAGGCGGTGCCATAGGGAACCCACACGCCTGCACCCTGCGCGAACGAGGCTTTTTGCGGCAGAGCATAGGCCTGCGACTCCAGGCACAGGGTCTTTTCGGCGTAGGTCCCACCGAGGGCCCCGGCGAGGTACACGCGGTCGCCAGCTTTCAGGCGCTTGACGCCCTCGCCCACAGCTTCCACCACGCCGGCGCCGTCTGAACCGGGCGTGTAGGGCAGCGACGGCTTGCGGGCATAGGTCCCGGAGCGCACGTAGGTATCAACCGGGTTTACGCCCGCCGCGTGCACCCGCACCACGACCTGCCCTGCTGCTGGTTTCGGATCAGGAACATCCTCGAGCTTCATCACCTGCGGAGGACCGAACTCGTGTACCCGGATCGCTTTCATCGTTCTTCTCCTCGATTGTTTTGCGCGGAACAGTTTAATCCTGTGGGCGGGGATTTTGCGAAGCCGGGATTCCCCGGGGCTTGCTCGGGATGAGAAGACCCGGCCGCCACTCGTGTAAAGACGCAGCAAGCCACGTCTCTACAGACAAGCCAGGGGGATGAGATGGCTATTATGCGGCCGGCTAGACCTTGATCTGCTTGTTCGTGTGCCGGGTGACGTACCAGCATGGGCGATGCCCTAGGTGAGGAAACAGCGAGTGGACGCAAACTTCGTTCTGCGGATCGAGGTACATGAACTCGGTCTTGCCGTCCTTGAGCGGGACCGAGTAATAGGGCTGGACCTGCACGGTGCCGGTGGGAGCGCGGCGCAGGCGCACCGCCGCGTAATCTCCCGCGTACAACAGCGCAATAAACGCCAGCACAACGATGATCGCGGCTTTCACGTTAATGATGTTAAGAACAAGGATTATACGCGGACATACGTGCCCCGAGATCGCCACGCCTGGTTACGAACATTTACGCTCTTGTGACCATCCTTTACGCGCGCCCGTAGAAAATACGGTTTTAATTGAATGACGGTAGCCCTCCCCTATGGCTGCCCAGGGAGCAGACACCTTCGAAGCCATTCCTCTGCTGGGAGAAGACGTGGTCATATTTAGGTGTCAGTTCACGACATGAGCGAGTGGCCTTGAGGCGCGAAATATGATCTTGCCAAAACGGACGGCCCTGGGGCTCGCCAGATCGGCCGCAGTCGGCCTTGCGGCTACGGTTCTCTGGCTGGGCGCCGTCGCTCATGGACAGACAACGCCTCAGCAACCGCCAGCAGCCAGCTCAACTGCACGTCCGGTTGGGACCGTCAAAGCCATCGCCGGCAATGCCGTCATTGTCACCACCGACGCGGGCGCCGAGGTCAGGGTCCTGGTGCAGGATTCAACCCGCATGCTGCGGGTCGCTCCCGGACAAAAAGACATAAAGGATGCACCCCCGATCCAACTCCAGGACGTGCAGGTTGGCGACCGCATGATCATCCGCGGACGCGTCGGCGATGACGGCAAGTCGGTGTTGGCTTCTTCCATCCTGGTCATGAGCAAGGCCGATATCGCCGAGCGGCAGGCGCATGAGCGCGAGGACTGGCAGAAGCGCGGCGTCGGCGGGCTGGTAAAGGCGATCGACCCGGCGAGCGGAACCATAACTCTAGCGACGTCGGCGGCGGGGCCGAACAAGACGATGACCGTCCACGTGTCGAAGGAGACGATCGTGCGCCGCTATGCGCCGGAGTCGGTGAAATTCGAGGATGCGAAGCCCGGGACGCTCGAGCAGATCAAGCCCGGCGATCAGCTTCGCGCGCGCGGGGCCAAGAGCGCCGATGGCAGCGAGATCAGCGCAGAAGAGATCGTCTCCGGATCGTTTCGCAACATTGCGGGAACGGTCGCTTCAGTGGACCCTGGCGCGAGCACGATCAACGTCAATGATCTTCTGACCAAGAAGCCGGTGAGCGTGAAGATCACCGCGGATTCCCAGCTCAAGAAGCTGCCTCCGATGTTGGCGCAGCGGCTCGCCATGCGGCTGAAAGGCAGCCCGCCGGAGAATGGCGCTGCCAACACAAATCAACCCTCCCCCCAGAGAAGCAATCAAGCGTCGCCCGAGGGCGGCGGCGCGCACCCACGCGGCGGCGGAGACCTCCAACAGATGCTCGGCCGACTGCCGGCGGTGACGCTGGCCGAGCTGCAGAAAGGCGATGCGGTAATGATTGTGACCACCGAGGACGGCACGGGCGGTCCGAACGCGATCACGCTGCTGGCGGGAGTTGAGCCGATCCTGACGGCGTCTCCCAACGAAGGCGCCGCGATGCTGCTCTCACCGTGGACGCTGGGCAGTCCCTCAGCCGGAGACGCAGCCACGCAGTAATCAACTTTTGTGAGAGCGATTGACGGGAACCTGATGCAGTTTGGGAAATCCAGAATTCTTTTCTTACCGCTGTTGGTCATTACGCTCGCGAGCGTGGCCTTCGGGCAGGCGTCTTCGGGCACTTTGCGCGGCCAGGTTACCGATCCATCCGGCGCGGTGATACCGGGCGTTACGGTGTCCGCCCAGCCCGCAACGGGGCAAACCAGAACGGCGCAAACCGATGGCCAGGGAATGTACGAATTCACGGGGCTCGCGCCTGGCACTTACACGATCAGCGCGGCGGCGAAGGGCTTCTCGACCTTTCAGCAGGACATAGCGGTGGCGGCCACCCAGCAAACCCGGCTGAATGTCCAGCTTCAGATTCAGGTGGAGCAGGAGCATGTGACGGTCGAGGAGCAGGGACCGACCGTGAACGTGAGCCCCACCAACAACGCCAGCGCGCTGGTGATCCAGGGGAAAGACCTCGAAGCGCTTTCGGATGATCCCGACGAATTGCAGTCGGAGCTGCAGGCCCTGGCGGGACCGGGCGCGGGGCCGAACGGCGGCCAGATCTACATTGACGGGTTCACCGGCGGGCAGCTTCCGCCGAAATCCTCAATCCGCGAGATTCGCATCAACCAGAATCCGTTTTCGGCAGAGTACGACAAGCTGGGCTACGGCCGCATCGAGATTTTCACCAAGCCGGGGACCAACCAGTTCCACGGGCAGGTGTTCGCGGATGGCAATGATTCCTCCTTTAACACACTGAACCCGTTTGTTCACGAAGAGCCGGACTACCACTCGGAAATCTTTAATGGCAGCGTGAGCGGGCCCATCGGCAAGAAGGCGTCATTCTTCATCAACGCGGAGCGCCGCAATATCAACGACAACGCAATCGTGAACGCGTTCGTGCTGGATCCCAGCTTCACGCCGGTTCCATTCAGCCAGGCGATTCCGACTTCGCGCACGCGGACCAACGTCAGTCCTCGCCTCGATTTTCAGCTTACGCCGAGCAATACGCTGACGGTGCGCTACCAGTTCACGCAGAACAACGAGAACGATGATGGCATCGGACAGTTCTCCCTGCCCTCGCAGGCCTACAACGTCCACGACACCGAGCAGACGCTGCAGATCAGCGATACGCAGATCATCAGCGCCAGCGTGGTGAATGAGACGCGTTTCCAGTACATCCACGACAGCAACACGCTGGCCTCCCAGAATTCCGGGCCCACGACAAGCGTGTTGGGAGCATTCACCGGCGGCGGCAATCAACTGGGAAACATTCTGGACAAGGAAAACCATTACGAGCTGCAGAATTACACTTCCATCGTACGCGGGAACCACTTTGTCAGGTTCGGCGGACGGCTGCGGGTGACGACGGACTCCAACAGCTCGACGGCGAATTTCAACGGCGTGTTCACATTTCCTTCCATTAATGTCTACTCGGCGTGTGTGTCAGCTCCCCCGTGCACGGCGCAAAACCAGCTTCCCAGCCAGTTCGCCATCACCATGGGACCGCCGCTGGCCCAGGCTACTGTGGTGGACGCCGGTCTTTATGCCGAGGACACGTGGAAGCTTCGTCCCAATATGACGGTGACCTACGGCTTGCGATTCGAAACGCAGAATCAAATTCACGACCACGGCGATTTCGCTCCACGCGTGTCTTTTTCCTGGGGAGTGGGAGGAGCGAAGAACAAACAACCGAAAACCGTGGTGCGGGCGGGCTATGGAATCTTCTATGATCGTTTTGCTTACAACCTGGTGCTCCTGACGGAGCGCTTCAGTCCCTCCGGCCAGACACAGTATGTCTTACCGAATCCGGACTGCTATCCGACCCCGTCCCTGTGCACAATCACATCTTCCACGGCATCCCCCACTCTTTATCAGATTGCTTCCAACCTGCGCGCACCGTACACGATGCAGGCGGGCGCCAGCGTGGAGCGGCAGCTTTCGAAGAAGGCCACGGTAGCCATCACCTACCTTAATTCGCGCGGCGAGCACCAGTTCTTTCTGAACAACATCAACGCGCCCGCGGCCCCGGGCACGTCGAACGTCTACCGGTACAACTCTGAAGGGATATTCCGGCAGAACCAGCTGATTGCCAATTTCAGGGTCAATGCGGGAGCAAAGCTCTCGCTGTTTGGTTTCTACACGCTGAACTACGCCAACAGCGATCTGGGCTCGGGATCAGCCACGACTGCCACCGGGGTGACCGGGTTCACCTCGGGTGGGTCGCTGAGCAACCCGATGTTCATCTCCGACCAGAACAATGCCATGGCGGATTATGGCCGCGCGACTTTTGACGTGCATCACCGGGCCTTACTGGGCGGCACGATCGGAATGCCGAAGGCATTCCGCCTGAATCCCTTCATGGTGATCAGCTCCGGGCAGCCGTATAACGTCACGGTCGGACAGGACCTCAATGAAGACTCCATCTTCAACGACCGGCCCGGCTTCGTCTCCACGGTTACGTGCCCTGTAGTAACGAAAACGGGGTCGATCGCCTGCACTCCGCTGGGCACTTTCAACTTGGCAGGGGTTGGGCCAACGCTTCCCATCAACTACGGCACGGGGCCGACCTTATTCACCATGAACCTGCGGCTGAGCAAGACGATCGGCTTCGGCAAGGAGCAGAACGGATCTTCAGGCGGCGATGGTGGCGGACCTCGCGGTGGCGGCGGTGGCGGACGGGGTGGTCCCGGTGGCGGTGGGCTCGGTGGCCGGGGACTGACTGGCGGCGGCGGTGGGGGAGGCCCATTTGGCCTGGGCGCCTCGACCAACCGTCGCTACAACCTGACGTTCAGCGTGGCCGCGCGAAACATCTTCAATCGCATCAACCTGGCGGCGCCGGTCGGAAATCTCGATTCGCCGCTGTTCGCGCAGTCCAACGCGCTGGCCGGGGCGCCGTTCGCATCTGGCTCGGCCAGCCGGCGCATCGATCTGACCGTGTTGTTCTCGTTCTGACCCGGCCATTCCTGGTCCGGCAGGCCTTCCCTGCCCTTGTTCTGAATTCAGAACAACGCGCTGAATTCTGCCCGCAATGTGCGCGCGGGTGTTATTGCGAGAAGCATGCGACGCGCAGTGCTCCTCTCTGCAGCGGCGGTGTTTATTCTGGTCCCGGCTGGAACCGCCTTCTGGATGGCCTTCTTTCCTCACCAGCCTGCAATTCTTCCCATCGGATTCTGGATTCTCTGGCTGCTGCTCTCTCTGGCGGCCACCTTGTATGCACCCGTGCTGGTGGACCGCCTGACTCCGGAATATGGCGGTAACCGCGAGTGCGCCATCTACGCGCGATGGGGAATAGCGCTGGGCATCATCAACGTGGCTTGGAGTGCCGCAGAAGTGCTGTTAACGCGGTGACCGGCGAAGTTTCCCTTCTCAGGCAGGAATACTGACACTTTGGCGGATCAGCTCGGCGGCGCGCTCCAGGTCGGGACCGGAGAACTTTGTCCGGCCATCCACGATCACCGCCGGATAGCGCCGCACCCGATAGCGCACCGACTTGAACCATCCCTCGACGGAGGCGGCGTCAATCACCTTGAATTGCAAGCGGCTGCCATAGGTTTCGACCATCTGCACGACCCAGTCCGAGATTTGCTGATACTGTTGCATCAGGTCTTCCGGCAGGGAAGACTCTATTTGCTCCTCGTGCAGGGCGTGGCCGGCCCCGGTCTGCTGCCAGACCACCTCGCAGTGCCGGCAGTGAAAAAAGGCGGTCGGCGCGTAGGCAAGGATTTCGACCCGCACAGGCTTCTGCGCGTTCATGACCATTGGATTCCCCCCACTGCGAGCCCCTGTCGCCATCAAGCGCCGGTGGTCTCGCCCGCCTTGGAAGTGCCTAGCACTACGATAGCCTTTTTCGCGCTCTTATGCACGGTAGCGTAGGCGCAATCGATGTTAATGCCATTTTTCGCCAGTTTCCTGGCCAGTTGCGCCAGTGCGCCGGGCTTGTTGGCCAGCTCATATTCTTCGAGCGTGCCCTCTGTCGAGGCGAGTCCGGCCGCGCCCAGCGCCTTCCTGGCTTTGGCAGCGTTATCGACGACAACCTGTACCGATCCTTGCACCCCGGCCGTGCTGCCGAGCAGGGCTAGAATGTTGACCTTCGCTTCGGCAAGGACCTCCGCGACCTGAGCCAGTCTGCCGGGCCGATTCTCCAGCGCCACCGTGAATTGCTTTACCTTGGCCATGGTTTGCCTCCACTCCTTCGCTTCCAAATGCTTCAGGAAATCTACCTCAGGGCTGCGCCTGTCTGAAAAGCGGCTCGGTTTCCCGACGCAGGAGCACCCACAGGCCGTAGATACCGAGCGCAGTCCCCACCGGAATGCTGAAAAGATGAATTGCAGAGAGGATGATGGTCAGCACGCGCGCCCACGGCCGGAAGTAAAGCAGACCCACACCGGCGATTACCGACGGGAGAGAAATGGCGAGGATGATGGTCATCGCCAATCCGCCCACCAGCACGAAGAAAGGCCCGGCTTCGGGGTGGCTCCCTGATCTCGCCATTCCGGCGATGCCGCCCAGGACGCCGAATACGATCAGCGCGGCGATCACGCCCAGGCCCCCGATCACGATATAGAGGACGGCAAGAATCTTCACATGCTGTTCCATGGAGCTCCTAGCCGGGGCATTGTATCGTGTGCGGAAGCGGCCGGCACGCCGGAACTCCTGGCCCTTGTAAGAAGCCCTCCCTACACATACCGGTTCGTCGTCATCCGTCCGCGCCGAAAACCGCTCGGGACAAGGGGTTTCCGAGATTTTTCCCATAAAAAAATCCGGATTTTTGCTTGACAACGGATGTTCGGAAAGTCGAAAATCTGCGGACTGATCGCGTCCCCCTTGGTCCACCTTCAACCGTTTTCCTGTTTTCTGGAAATTGTCCCAGGTGTACTCCCGCGCCTAGCGGGCCCTGCGCGAAAGGAAGAGAGTACGATGAGCATCCGCCGAATTCCTGCTCTGGTTTTAGCGATCACACTATTGGCGCTCCTTTACGGAGGCACGGCCGCCTGGGCGGTACCGGGATGCCCTTTGACGTCGCCGAATTTCACACCGGATTTCAGCTCCAACGGAGCGCTTTGCCTGACGTTGAACGACGCCGCAGCTTTCGGTGTGCCCGCTTCCAGCCTGCCAACCGTGCCCCCGCCGCCTTATAGCCCGCCCGGCAGCGTGAACCCGCCCGCGGCCGCTCCGGCGAATGTGAATACAGTGTTACGGCTGACGCCAAATTCAAACTTTACGTCTGGCTCCGCCTGGTTCAACACCGCGCAGCCGGTTTCCGGACCTTTTTCCACCACCTTCACGTTTCAGTTGAGCGGAGCCAATACGGTGGACGGCCCCGCCGACGGCATTGCCTTCGTGATTCAGAACTCGGCCTTGACCGCGTTAGGTCCTGGCGGTTGCGGGATCGGATTCGGCGACAGTTCGAGTGGTTGCACGCCTTCAACTGGCGGCATCCCGAACAGCCTCGCGGTGGAATTCAACACCTTTATGAACTCCGGGATCGACCCGAACAACAACGATGTAACGATTCAGAACTGCTCGGGCACCGGCGCAAACAGTGTAGACCCGAGCTGCAAAGTTGCGATTAACTCCACCTTGCTGACGGCTGGAACGGTGTCTACCAACGGAACGACTACGGTTACCTGGGTGAGCGGCAGTCCGTTCAATACTTCATGGGCGGCGGGAACTGAAATTTTCATCAACGGTTCTCCCTTCACCATCGCCAGCGTTGCCAGCACAACGTCACTGACCGTAAACGGCCCCGCTCCCCCGCCCTTGGCGGCGGCTTCCTACTCAGTTCCGATCACTCTGGCGGATGGAAACGTCCATAGCGTCACGATTACCTATTCTGGCTCTGGCACCAAGCTGCTGGACGTAATCCTCGATAACGTCGACTTGTTTCCGGGCGGCGTGACATTCGACATGACCACGATTGGTTTGACCAGCGGCAACGCGTGGGTCGGGTTCACGGCAGCGACCGGAGGCGGGGACGACAACCAGGACATCCTGAGCTGGACGTTCACGCCGCAAGCCCAGACCGCCGTGCTTTCGACGACCAGCACCGCCACGCTGTCCTTCCCCAACGCTGCCGGAAACACCGTCTACGACTACACGGCAATACTGACGCAGCCGTATGCGAATCCCGAACTGCAGGTCCAGCCCATGCTGATGACGCCAGCGCAGTGCGACTCCTTGGTGGACCGGAGCTTTGCCCCGGCCCGCTGCTTTGTTTACGACAACGCCGAAAATAGCGGTATGGCGGCATCCGTGGTGTTCGCGGTGACCTGTCCAGCGTCTCTTAATGGAGTCTGCGGCTCGAACGAGCAGGGCTTTTTTGCAACGCTGGGCACCGACTTTCAGTTCGTGCAATCCGAAAACCCATTATTCGTTTACCCGGGGATTGCCGGCCTTCTGAACCCGTTCCCTGGCTTCCTCAAAGGGGTTGGTCCCAACCCGGCCTCACCGTGCGCAGCGCCCGCGCATGGCCCGCTTTTCACCAGCAACCAGGTCCAGAGCTTCGTTATCGATGGCGGGCACACCATCGGCTCCAGCGGAGGCGGGGCTTCCTGCTGGGTAGCAACCTACGACACACCGGGTGAGTTGCCGCCGGGGATTAAAGTCACCTCTCCGACGGTTACAACCTACACTCAAAATCAGTCGGTAACCGCGAGTTACACCTGCAACAATCCGATTACGTCCAAGCCTGTGAGCAGTGCTACGGGGCCGTATCTGACGGTAGCAAGCTGCACACAGAATCAGCTGCCCGTGCCCAATGGCTTCAACAACAATGGCGCCTGCACGCCTTCGACGAACGGCCTGGCATGCATGGGCTCCGTCGATACCTCTATTCTTGGCCCGCACGTCTTCACGGTGACGGCCATCGACAGCGGCGGAAACCAGAGCGTGTTCCCGGTTGTGTACACGGTGAAGAAACACTGAGGTTGCTTCCATGGCGAAGGGCGCCGCGAAAGCGGCGCCCTTTTTTAGCTGTCCTGATTCCTAGCTCTTGGCAGCCTGTGATCCGCGGGTGGACTCGTCGTAGATGGCCTTGAAGTCGGCGCGCTGCAACAGCTTCTCCGCTCCCGGGTCCTTCTTCATCTGATCCAGCAGGCGGAGAGCCTCGCGAGAATTGTCCCTTGCCTCATCGCGGTTGCCGGAATTCAGCGCAATCGTCGCCAGCAGGTAATGGGCGCGGGCGCTCAGCGGTTGCATCCCTAGCTTATCGGCGAGCTGCAAGGCGCGTTCCAGTTCCTGGCGGGCGTGGGAATAGTCGCGATTCTGCACCATGGCTTCTCCCATCAACACGGAACACTCGACCGAGGTGTATTTCAGGCCGAGGTCGTTCGCCTGCTGGACCAGTTGCCGGAGAGCAGAAATCGCTTCCCCGGTGTGTTTCTCCTGGACCTGGACCCGGGCCAGGTTGGCTTTGGCCAGCAGAATAGTGTCCGGCTCCTTGCTTCGCGTAGCGGCCTGCAGGGCTTGTGCATAGGAAGCCTGCGCTGATTTGAAGTCCCCGCTGTAGAAGAACGCGTCGCCTTGGAATCCCAGTGCTTCCGCCATCATGCCGTCGTTCTTCAGCTCGCGCGCCAGGCTGAGTGCCTCGTCGAGAGAATTCTTCGCCTCGTCCCCGCGCCCAGCAAGGATGAGCGCCTCAGCCGCACCACCCAGCATCTTGGCCATCCAGGCGGTCCTGTCCTTGATGTCGCGAAAAGTCTTGAGCGCTTCCTGCTTGGAATTGATGGCGGCGCCGAACCGCCCCTGGTACTCGAACAGCGTGCCCAGGCTGTAGGACTCAATGGCGGCGCCACGGCGGTCGTCCATGCTGCGCCGCAGATCGAGCGCCCGCAAGTAATACGAGATGGCCTGATCGTACTGGCCCATTTCGGCTGAAGTTTCTCCCAGGTTGTGGACCGCCTCGACGATGTCCTGCGGCACCTTCGATTTTTCGCGCAGCTGCAGCGCCTGCTGATAATAGGTGAGCGAATCTTCGAACTGGCCCTTTTCCGAGTACACGGTCCCGATATTGTTCAGGGCGATGGCCTGCAGGCTTTCGTTGCCCAGGTCGCGCTCGATTTGCAGGGCTTCCTTGTACATTTTCAGCGCCTGGTCATGGTCGCCGCGATCATCGTAGAAACCGCCCAAGTCGATCAGGGTGTCGCCCACGCCCCGCTTGTCGCCGATTTCGCGCCGCAGGTTCAGCGACTCCTGGTAGTTGGCCAAAGCCTCCTTGGGCTTGCCGAGCAAGGCCTGGATCGAAGCCATCTGGTTGAGGCTGAGGGCGAGGCCACGCTTCTGGCCAATGCGCCGCCAGACGGCGAGCGCCTGCTCTTCGTTGCGCAAGCTTTCTTCGGGCTTGCTCAACATCGCGTACGCAACCGCCATGAAGTGCAGGCTGTAAGCTTGTTGCTCCTCGTTGCCAACCTGGATTGACAAGGTATAGGCGCGGCTCAAAGGATCGAGGCTGCCCTGGGGGTCGCCGCTCTTGATGGCCAGACGCCCCAGCTCTAGCGTCGCCGTGACGTCCTTCGGATTCGCGGAGAAAAGCTTCTGGTAATACTCGCGGGCTTTGGTGAGATTGCCGGAATCCTTGTAGAGGCTGGCCAGCGCCAGTTGCACGTCGTAGTTGTCGGGCGAGGCCTGGGCCAGGTTCTCGTAAGCCTTGATTGCTTCCGGATATTTCTTAGTCACCTGCGAACGGATGGCCGAGATCAAATACTTTTCCGACTCGGGCAGGTCCTGGCTCAGCGTCATAGCCTTTTGTGCTGCTTGCTCGGCGTCGTTGTCATACCCCAAACTGCTGTACGTCTGCGCCAGCCTGGAAAACGCCAGCGCGAAGTTGGGATCGAGCTTGGTCGCGGACTCGAATTGCTTTTCGGCTTCGAGGTTCTTGCCGTCACGTTGCAGTCCAACACCCTGGTTGTAATCGCGCAGCGCTTCGACTGAGGTTGAGGTCGGCTGAAACGCGCTGGCCTTCAATTCATTGAGTACATCCTTCGACAGCGAGAGGTTCTGGCGGATGGAATCGGCCAGCTTGTCGATCGCGCCGGGAATCTCTTTCTCGCTCGGGACATCCACTTTCAGCGGAATGGAGCGATCATTCTTCAGGTCCTGCAGGGTGGCGTCGATGCGGATATGGTCGCCAAACTTCGCAAACTGGCCCCACACCACATGATCGGCGCTGCTGAAATCGGCAATACGGCGAACGGTCGGCGGATCAAGGGCCGTGGTCGACGAGATCTTCAGATCGCCCAGGATCTGGTGCAAGCGATTGGAAGTAACCGTGCGCAGTTGGGACGACTGTCCGACGTCGGTGCTCAACATGTCCGCCATGCTGCCGCCGAGCCAATCGAGGCTCGAATCTCCGGAGGCGTTGCGGAACGGCAGCACGGCCAGCGACAGCACCGGGCCGGAAACTGCCGCGTGGCCGCCCGATTTAGGAAATATCTTCGTGCGATAGACCACCCCCAGCGCAATGAGCAGCACGACTGCCAGCGCAATCGGGATTGCCACAAGAGAAGTCTTCCGGCTGGGCAGCGTGAGCTGCATGGTGCGAGTGGGGGCGCGCGCCGCATCGAGATCGGCCAGAATTTCGCGGGCGTTCTGATAGCGCCGCTCGGGGTCACGTTCCAGGCATTTGCGGATAATCTGGGCGAGATACG
>Ga0335081_10013470_pt1 | contig 13230 bp, 8 predicted proteins | sample Lox_Sample_35_FD_206713 | JGI IMG/M metagenome (GOLD analysis project Ga0335081, IMG submission 206713) | Soil microbial communities from Loxahatchee National Wildlife Refuge, Florida, United States - Lox_Sample_3.5 | ecosystem: Environmental > Terrestrial > Soil > Wetlands | place: USA: Florida...
TATCTTCATCGCATTCTCAACCGCAAATCCTGGAGCGGTGGGTACCCACGGCGTACACCAGTTGTCGATGCTCCCCAACGACTCGCTGGATCCGATCTTCCTGGCAACGGTCCAGGCGACGGAAGAGGCGGTGATCAACGCGATGGTTGCGGCTGAAACCATGACCGGCATCAACAACCACACAGTCATCGCACTGCCACACGACAAGTTGCGGGAGGTCTTGAAGGCTCACGATCGTTTGGCGAAGTGAGCGCTAACCACCGTATGATCCGTTGGCTCCACGCCGATATTCCTGGGCTTGTATGTTGAAACGCTTGAGCATGGATTGCAGGGTCGTGCGCTTCACTCCCAGCCGGCTCGCTGCCCCGGCAGTTCCCGATAAGACTCCATTCGTTTCACGTAGAACCCGGATGATATGCTCGCGTTCCATCTCGGTAAGGCTCTCGTCGGGAAGACGCACGGCCTCCAACTCGGCAGGAGGCGCCGCCAGCACTCTTCCCTTGCTCATGATCACCATCCGCTCGATCACGTTTTCGAGCTCCCTTATGTTCCCCGGCCAATTCCAGTTCTCGAGCACGTCCTGCGTCTCAGACGGGATGATATCGATGTGCTTTCCCAGCCTCGCTGCGTGCTTTTCTACGAAGTGTTCCACCAGGATCGGGATGTCGTCCCGCCGTTCGCGCAGCGCAGGCAATTGCAGCGGAAATACGTTGAGACGGTAGAACAGGTCTTCGCGGAATTTCCTGTCCGCCGCGTCCTGGCGCAGGTCCCGATTGGTGGCGGCCACGATGCGCACATCGACGCGCAGCGTTTGAATCCCGCCGAGCCTCTCGAACTCGCGATCCTGCAGCACACGCAACAGTTTTGGCTGCAGTTCCAGCGGCATTTCGCCGATCTCGTCGAGGAAAAGTGTGCCTTTGTCAGCCAATTCGATGCGGCCCACTTTTTGACTGGAGGCACTGGTAAATGCTCCTTTCTCGTGGCCAAACAGCTCGCTCTCCAGCAGTCCCGAAGGGACGGCGGCGCAGTTCAGCTTCACGAAGTTCTTTTCGCTGCGCCCGCTCAGCGCATGCAGCGATCGCGCCACAAGTTCTTTGCCTGTGCCGGTTTCGCCCAGCAAGAGCACTGTAGAATCCGTCGGAGCTACCACGCTCGCTTTCTTCAGAACCTCCACCAGTGCCGGACTCCGTCCGATGATGTCTTCGAATCCAAGTTCCTCCTCGATCTCATCCCTCAGGTAGGTCCTTTCGCGGATCAACGTTTCCTTCGCCTCAAGCAAGCGGTCCGCCATCTCCCGAAGCTGCGCGATATCCACCGCAGCTCCGGTGATGCCGACAACGTTTTTCTCACAGTCGAATATCGGCTCCAGCGTCATATCGACAGCATGATTCTTTCCGTCTAAGGCAAAGTTCACTTCCTCCCGGATCGTGCACCCTTCCTTCAGGACTTTCTCCTTTAGCTGTATGAGACGTGCGGCCTTCTTCGGACCAAAGACGTCGGCGTCGGTTTTCCCGATTACGTCTTCAGATTGGAAGAGAGGCGAGTTGTACACCCAGGTGTAGCGCAAGTCTCGATCGAGGTTGAATACAGTGATCGGAGTTCCGTTTAACGCGACGCGAAAACGTTCTTCGCTGCGGCGCATCTCCTCTTCGGCTCGCCTGCGCTCGGTCAAATCGCGAACGATGCCCTGCAGCCTGCCATCCGGCAGTTGCTTGCCAACCACCTCTCCCGGAAATACAGAACCGTCTTTACGGCGGAAGGTCCACTCGCTTCTTACTGTCACGCCTCCTGCAAAGTGACCCACTTCGGTCGCAATACGCTCTACATCTTGCGGAACCACAATGTCCGCAATGGTGCGCTGCAGAATTTCCTCGCGGGTGTAGCCCAGCATCTCGGCGCCTGCCGAATTGACGTCAATGTATCGCCCTTCGGCGTTGGCGATGAAGATCCCGTCCGACGCCTGCTCGAACAACGATCGGAAGTGCGACTCACTCTCTTTGAGCGCCCTCTCGGCTCTACGGTGCGCCTCTTCCAGGTGTACCCGCTCCGTCACATCGGACTGAATTCCCCAGGTCCGCACCAGTTTTCCGTCTTTGACAATCCCGCTCATGCTATTGCGGAAAATTTTGAGATTTCCATGCTGGTCGATCTCACGCGAATAACGGTCCAGCACGCGGAATCCGCCGCGGACAAAGTCGACCATCATTGCCAGATTGTCGGCGTCATCGGGCACGAGCATATCGCCTAGCTTCTTCCCGGTCATTTCCTGCGCGTTGTCGAAACCGTACATCTTTGCAAGAACGTCGTTGCACTCCGCAATGCTCGAGTCTTGCCGGATGCGCGCGACCACTTCTTCCTCGGGCAAACCCACCGGGATCGGCTCCAGAAGTTCCTCACGAAAGATGCCTTCCGAACTCCGCGCCACAAATTGCCGGTAATCTTCTTCCCGCCGGCTCAGGGTCTCTTCTACGCGCCGCCTCTCGGTAACGTCCTGCATCACGACCACAATGCGGTCCACTCCCTTAGGTCCTTCAATCGGAAAGTACGATGCGGCCATAATCCTGTTTCCGCTGTCCGGGTCGGGATATCTCCTCTCAAACCGCACGACTTTTCCGCTAAAACACTCGTCCAGCCTCGGCTTGATCACGGACTCGAATATTTTTGGGCTGATCACCGATGTGACCGGTTTCCCAATCAAATCCTCTTTGTGGACTCCGCGATACTTCAGAAAGGCTTCATTCGCGATCAGGTACCGGTACTCACGATCGAGCACGACAATCATTTCCTGCACGCCTTCAATCGCCTTTTCGAACTCCTGCAGCCGCTGCGCCCGCAAGCGAACCTGATTGCCAATAACTCCAATCGCGAACCCAACCATGATGAATAGAATCAATCCGACAACGTCGTGAGGGTTTCTCACAACAGGCGAGTAGTACGGCTCAAGAAAGAAATAGGCGCCAATTCCTGCGGAGGTGATCGTGGCAAAGAACGCGGGGCCCAGGCTGCCCCACAACGAAAGTGCAACGATCACCGGGTAGAAGAATATGAATGGCTGTTTGAATCCAAGCGAGACTCCCAGCAGATGACGTAAGTATCCAGCCGCCGCAACCCCCAGCAAGGCAGCAACGTAGCTTTGAGTATCACTTCCAATCCACTTTGCGGAAACCGCAAAAACATTCCTTCGATCGGCAACACTCATGGCCAATCCCTTCGTTAGTTTTTAGGGGCCGACCTTACGCGTCTTCGCGGTAGAACGTTCGCGAGACGTCACAGGCTGCGGTAACTCTCCCTCCGCATGGGAGCGCTCCGCCTAACGATGGCTCGCGAGCCGGGGAGACCGGCGAAACCATTGCAAGCATGATCTCTGCCGCTAAATCAAATAGTCTGTGATCTGAATCACAAGATAGAAAATTCATTCCCAAAACGACAAAAAGGCGAGCCTCGAAAGGCTCGCCTTCAGAACAGCTGAAGCTTAACGCTGCGCGGTGACCGCTCCATTCTGCAGCACGTTGACCTCAACCCGTCCGCTGGTAACGCGGTGTCCCATTGCGTCACCCGTTTCCACGCTGCCCAGGCTCATCGTGTAGATGCGGAATACCGGGATATTGTGCGTTAGCACGAGATAACGCACCACCGAGTCCGCCATCTTCTTCGAATTTGCAACTGCCGCCTGCCCGCGTCCGGGAGCGAATCCGCGCACTTCGATGATGTAGCTCTTCTGGCTCTTCAACGGCTCGGCCATCTGATCCAGCGCGTCTTTTGCCGTCTTGCTCAGCACGGTCTGCCCTGCGCGGAACCGAATCTCCGTCTGCGCTCCGCCCTTGTACTGATCGAGGCTGCTGACGAGTTGCTCGGCTGAGGTCACTCTTGCCGAAGCCTGAGTCGCCGTAGTCTGCGCCGTCTGCGCCTTCGTGGACGCGTCCGTCGCATGCTGGTCGGCCAGGTTGGTCTTCTCCGACGCCATCTGGATTCCCTGCTGCGCGCGCGAATCTACGTCCTTGATGTTGCGGCTGTTTTCCGCCGTCAGTTCATCGAGTTCGTTCAGGCGATCCTTGATCGGCTGCGTATGGCGCAACACATACTGCTTTCTGGCGAACGGATGGGTCACGAGATTCACGAGGTTCGGATCGTCGCCGTCCCAGAAGCCCTGGTTCTGCGGTTCCTGCAGTTTTTCCCGATCGCTCATCGACATATTTGCCGAAGAGCTTTGCATGTTGGAGTTTGCAGTATTCTGCGCGAAGGCGCTCAGGCCCAACGCAACGGATAAGATCAATGTGCAAGATACTTGCTTTGTCATTTCAAACTACCCCCGATGGATCTCAACTTGACTCAGCCGGACAGGGATTGTCGGTGGACAGTAATTGTCCTCCCAGACCTCACCATTCCGCAATAAAAAGCTTGGTCCGGCGCGGCGCTTTTTTCGAACTCTTGGACGGGTGATTCCCATCACTGCGCACCCGTCGCACGCGACAAGCCTGCACTCCTTACAGTGCACTCAGCATTCCAATCAGTGGGTGCCTTTGGTCACCAATACTCAGGATCTTTGCTACAGATTGAAACGGACGCCAGTCGCACCCTTGCCTTTCGCCTGTGACTCGGCCATTCACGGGACAAACGTAAACCGAGTAAATGTCGAGGGTTTCCCTGGGCAGGCTCTTAATTCAAGAAAACAGGTATCGGGAGCGCAACCAAGCAGTCCGTTTTCGGCCGCGAAACCGCATCATTCGCCCAGTTTCGCAATCTGGATCATGTGCAAACAATTGCGGTCGCGGAAAAAGATATTCACACGGCCCAAGAAAAACTCAAGCCCGCAGAGCAGGTTTTAGCCCCTCTCCAGACCGCTTATGACCGGGAGGATGAGATGGAACTCGGGTGCTTTGACAGCGGCTGTCCTACGAAACCTTCAAAACGAGCGTGCACTGAGATTGCTGGCCGGTCTTTCCGCAGGAAAGGGCGGACGTCACAAACACCTTTTCAAAGCGGAAACTCGGCTTCTCGTAGGGCTTCTTGGTAGTTTCCTGCGTCTTCTCAATCGATGTGTTATCAGCTGACATGATTCCCCTGTTCACCTATTGTAATGCCTGCTGCGATGCCTGCACCGCACATCCGCCTGTGCCGCCTGAAGTCGGACAACCGGTGTCTTGGAGGTTTGAATAATATACTTGCGAAGCTCCAGGGAGGTTGGCGGTGTTGTCGATGACGATGCCGCTCGTTCCCCCGTTCGCTCCGAGCCCAGCAACTGGATTCGCACCCAGATTGATCCAAGTTACTCCACCGTCGGGAGTGGTTTGACCTTCACCGATCGCCCAAGCTGGTGTAGTGCCCCCGGACGTTCCTCCTGTTGGTTCCGCTATCTCAATATTGTTGTGGCTGTCGATGATTTCGAACGATCCTGGGAATAAAGTGTTGGCTGTCCATCCACCGTTGGCGGGGTTAGACACCAGCGGTCCCTGATTGCGCCAGTGTATCGCGCCGTCCGAGGTCGGCGGACTGTACACAGTAACAGGCCATACCGGCTCTGTCGTTCCCGACAGTCCACTTCCACTGCTGTCGACTACCTCTATGTTCATGTTGCTGTCCAGAATCAGTTGCCCGTTTGCGTATGTAGTGGAAGGCTCCCATGGAGTGGTCCTGAAATTCATCACGCAAGCGACGCCAACACAAGCCGAAGGAGTACCTGCGGCATGGACACTCACGAACACCCACTCCTCGGGCAGTCCGGCTCCAGTCACGCTCGGATTGAATGTGTCAGTCACAGGAGAACACTTATTTTCACTCGTGGTGGAAAGAGCAGCTCCCGCAACCGGCGTTCCCATTACTCCCCCAACTATAGGAATTCCATACAGCGTGGGAACTCCGCCCGGGTTTCCGCAGACAAACATCTTCCCCGTGCTATTCGCGGACATGATGTAGTCGTGATTAAAGCCGCCGTTATATAGCGGCGTACTAGCCGCTGTTGCCGCACCGACCACAGCCTCCGTTCCGGTTGCTCCCCCCGTGAAGCCGGTGGGCAGCTGATAAACACCTGCGTTCGCGCCGCCGAAGTCTTTGGACGAAAAGGCGTAAACTACACCGATTCCTGCATCGATCACGGGGCCTTCTGTCAGTCCGGTACCGAAATCCAGCTGCGATGAAGCAGTAACCGAGCCGCTGGAAGTAATGCTGTACAGGATGCCACCGCTGTCCCCAACGTAGACAGTAGCGTTCGACGGATCAAAAACAGCACTCGTCAGTTTGTTGCTTCCCACTTTCACCGGCCATGGACTTCCCACTTCTGTCGGGGTTGACTTGAACACCCCAGTGTACTGGTGCACGAAACCCGCGTCGTCGCCAACGAAGGCGACGTCAGTTCCGTAGTCGTAATAGACGGACGAATTTGTGTCGTTCGCGCCTAATGAAAATGTCGTCATACACGGCGCCGTACAGCCGAGATAAGATCCATTGAGCTCGCTTGTAGGACTCTGAGGAGCAGCGAATGTTCCACCAGAGGTCCAGCGCAGCAGAACTAAACTCGCCGTGGTGCCATTCGTCTGAGTGAAGGCCACCTGGGTTCCGTCAAACGAGATCACTGGGGATGTATTGACCGTTGCGCCAGTGTTGTATGCCCAATAGGAAGCCGGCACTTGTCCGCCACAGCCGGTGTAGATATTTTGTAAAGCCCCGATGGAAGTGCCGCTTCCTTTGTTGGTTGGGAAAACCACGAAATCGGGGTTCCCTGACGCGGCGCAGTTTGCCGTCGTGCTGCTAAACGAGTATTTCGCAGGGAATCGTCCTTCTCCGACGGTGGCCCCTGGTCCCATATCCCAAGACCAATCACGATGCAGCTTCACCGCTCGGTGCCTTCGCAACCATCGAATGCGCCAACGTTCTCGTCTTTCGACCAATTCCTGCCGGACCGTATGACGCTGCATCTGCTGCAAATAACGAATATTGCCGTTCAGCCGAGCCGCCTGTTCTGGGGTTTGCGGGTGGGAGAAGATCATGTGCCGGCTGCTCCAATCCGTGTTGAGCGGAATCCCGGTCTTCGCCTTGAGCGCTTCTCCGGCGACTAACGTAACGGCACTAGCAGCCAACACAACACTCAACCCAAGCGAGCGCGCAACAATCCCTTTCATATCGGACTCCCCCAATAGTTTGTAGCCGGCTGGAACCTAAGCCTACAGCCATTCCCGCCCGAATATCAATCCCTACTTGAACTTATCCTGAGGAAAACGTGCCGGCCGCGACAGTTCCCGCGCGCCAAGACCCACGCCCATAAACCCCGTATTTTGCAGGGAGTTTCGGCCTCCGAGAGCCTGCACCCGATCAATAGGAGGAGTAATGGAGGGTGCCCCATTTCTGGCCGAAGTTGCCAGAAGTGGGGATTTTGATGATTTCGAAGGCGGGCTACCCCATTTCTTGCGCGTAGTGCGCGCGAGAGTGGGGCCTTTGACCTTCCGAAATTGACAACAAGGTTGCCCCACCCTTGTCGCGTTTTGTGCGACAGGGTGGGCGACCCGAACGGCCTGAGAACTAGTCCTTCACCGCGCGATCGGTAATCTCCAGCCCCTTGTCGATGATCGCAAATGCCTCGCGCAACTGCTGCTCATTAATACACAACGGCGGGTTCGTATAGAACGAATTCCAGCGCACCAGCGTGTAGAGCCCCTGCTCCCGGAAGAACTTCCCAAGCGCCGCCATCTCCTCGGACGTTCCGTTAAACGGAGCCATCGGCTGCTTCGTCTTTCGGCTGCGGATGAGTTCGAAAATTCCAAACAGCCCGATCGACCGCACGTCCCCGACCGACGGATGCTTCGCCTGCAGCTCTTTCCCGAGCTGCTTCATTACCGCGCCCATGGTGCGCGCGTTCTCAATGAGATGGTCCTCTTCATATACGCGAATCGTCGCCAGAGCCGCCGCGCACCCCATGGGATGGGAGTTGTACGTCAGCCCTCCATAGAACACTTTGTCCTGGAAGTGCTGTGCAATGTGATGCCGCATTCCGACGGCACCCAACGGCAGGTAACTCGCCGTTAGTCCCTTCGCCATGCAGATCAGGTCGGGCACGACTTTCCAGTGATCGATGGCGAACCATTCGCCGGTGCGTCCGAATCCCGCCATGACCTCGTCGGCAATCATCAGGATGCCGTACTTGTCGCACAGCTTCCTCACCCCCTGCATGTAGCCGTCGGGAGGAATCAGAATTCCGTTCGTTCCCACCACGGATTCGAGAATGAACGCCGCAATCGTCTGCGGACCTTCCAACTGCATCGTCTCTTCAATCATGGCAAGCGACGTCTCGGCCGACTCCCAACCACGCTCAATCCCGTGATAGGGATCCAGCACGCGCACCACGCCCGGCATTCCGGGCTCAACCGCCCATCTGCGCGGATCGCCCGTCAACGAAATGCTTCCCGCTGTTGCGCCATGATACGAGCGGTAGCGAGCCATGATCTTGTGCCGGCCAGTAAAGAACCGCGCAATCTTGATCGCGTTTTCATTCGCCTCGGCGCCGCCGTTGGTAAAGAAAAATGTATCGATATCGCCCGGCGTGATATCGGCTAGCTTTGCCCCCAGCTTCGCCCGGGGCTCGGTCGCCATAAATGGATTCGCATACGCCAGCGTCTGAGCCTGTTCATAAATGGCGTGAATTACCCGCTGGTCACCGTGTCCGATGTTGACCGACATCAACTGGCTGTTGAAATCGATGAAGCGCTTTCCTTCCGGCGTCCAAAAATAAATACCTTTCGCCTTCGCCACCGGAATCGGATCGACCTTCGATTGTGCCGACCACTCAAACAACGTGTGCTTCTTCGTGAGATCGATCATCTCCTGGCCCGTCATCGTGGGACTTGCAGTAGCTGTAGTCATAATTTCCTCATGATCGGCCACGGATCTTCACGGATTCACACGGATACTGCTGAATCCATATCCGTGAAAATCGGTGCAAATCCGTGGCTTGGCTTTAGAATTTGCGCGAATGTTCCTTCGCCCAGCGCTCGACGACGACTTTTTTGTCGGTATAGAACTCGATCGCGTCGCGTCCCTGTCCATGCAGATCGCCGAAGAAGCTGTTCTTCCATCCGCTGAACGGAAAGTACGCCATAGGCGCCGCGACTCCGATGTTGATTCCGATGTTGCCGGCCGGCGCTTCGTAGCGGAACCTGCGAGCCGCCGACCCGCTTGAGGTGAAAAGTGAAGCTTGGTTGCCATATGCGCTGCGTTCGAGAAACGCCAGTGCCTCATCCATGTTGTCCGCATGTACGAGGCTGAGTACCGGACCGAAGATCTCTGTGTCGGTGATCTCGGACGTAGCCGGCACATCGTCGAGAATCGTCGGCCTGACGAAATTTCCATGCTCGTGCCGCGTAACCTTCGCGTTGCGCCCATCGAGCAAAACCTTCGCGCCCTGCTTCTCTCCGACTCCGATCAGCGATTCCACTCGCTCCTTACTTTGGGGCGTAATCACCGGACCCATTTGCACGCCTTCTTCAAGTCCATTGCCGACTTTCAGCTTCGACGCCGCGTCCGCAATCGAATCTCGAAAGGTCTTCTGCGCTTCCCCGATCGTCACTGCGACCGACACGGCCAGGCAGCGCTGGCCAGCGCAGCCAAACGCGCTGTCGCTGATAATCTGGGTCGCCATCGGCATGTCGGCATCCGGCAGCACGATCACGTGGTTCTTCGCGCCACCCTGGCACTGGCAGCGCTTCCCTTGCTCCGCCGACCGCGAATAGATGTAGCGCGCCACCGGAGTTGATCCCACAAAGCTGATCGCCCTCACCTTCGGATGATCAATCAGGCCATCGACCGCGGCCTTCCCGCCATTCACGAGATTGACCACGCCCTTCGGCAGGCCGGTCTTTTCAAGTAGTTCGTAGATGTACCGCATGGTCAGCGGCACGCGCTCGCTCGGTTTCAGGATGAATGTGTTCCCGGTCGCGATCGCATACGGCAGATACCAGAACGCAATCATTCCCGGGAAATTAAACGGCACGATCGCCGCAACCACCCCAAGTGGTTGCCGGATCATCATCTCGTCGATCCCACGCGCCACATCTTCGAGGTTGTAGCCTTGCATCATCATCGGGATACCGCAAGCCACTTCGACGTTCTCGATGGCGCGCCGCATCTCGGCCTTCGCCTCGGTGAACGTCTTGCCGTTTTCCATCGTGATGATGCGGGCGATGTCGTCGATGTGCTCTTCCAGCAACATCTTCAGCTTGAACAACGGCTGAATCCGATCCTCGGGAGGAGTTCGCCGCCACTCCGGAAAAGCTGCCGCAGCCGCGGCCACCGCGGCATTCACGTCTTCCGCGCCGCCCATCGGGACGCTGGCCAGCACTTCGCCCGTAGCGGGATTCACTACGTCGCGCCATTCCGACGCGTTCGAATCGGCCCACTGGCCATTAATGAATTGACTCAACTTACTAGCGGGAGGTGCGGCTACGCTCATGGATGGTAATGCCTTTCGCTATCGCGAAGAGTGGGATGCCAAGAACTTATAGAGACTATTCAATCATACTCGCGAGTAGCGCCGGCGTCCTCGCCGGCTGTCGCGAGCGCGTCTCGCGCTCGCTGCGCACGGAGTCACTACACCAACTGCGCCACTGCACCCTTCTGATCGCAAACGTGAGCGATCGCTGACTCCAGCACATCCAGCGCCTCGCCCATCTGCTCCTTCGAAATAACCAGCGGCACCAGCACGCGAATCACATTCGAATACGTCCCCGCGGTAATCGTGATCAGCCCATGCTCATAGCAGTATTGCGAGATCTTCTTGGTCTCATCCGTCGCCGGAACCTTCGTCTCCAGCGACTGCACCAGTTCGATCGCCTGCATGCCGCCCAGGCCGCGCACATCGCCGATGATGGGCCAACGCCGCTGCCATTCCCGGGCACGGCGCTGGAAATGATCGCCAAGCTCATTCGCCCTGGCTAGCAGATTGTCGCGCTCAAACAGATCGAGAACCGCCAACGCTGCCGCACACGACAACGGATTGCCCGCGAATGTTCCACCAAGTCCACCCGGCCCAGGAGCATCCATAATCTCAGCGCGCCCAGTCACGGCAGCGAGTGGTAATCCACCGCCCATCGATTTCGCCGTCACAATCAGGTCGGGCTCGATCCCATACCGCTCGCAGGCAAAAAGCGTGCCGGTTCTTCCGAATCCCGACTGCACTTCATCCGCAATGAACAAAATTCCGTATTTGTGGCAAAGCTCGATCAGAACCTTGAAATAATCCGGCGGAGGCACAACGAATCCCCCCTCCCCGAGCACCGGCTCAGCAATGACTGCAGACACTTCTTCGTTTGCCACCACGCGTTTGAACGTGTCTTCTAGATGCCGTGCGCAATATAAATCGCACGACGGATATTCCTTGGAATACGAGCACCGGTAGCAATACGCATACGGCACCCGATACACCTCGCCCGGGAACGGAGCGAACCCAGCCTTATACGGATGCGTCTTGCTGGTCAATGCCAGCGTCATCATGGTGCGCCCGTGGAAAGCGTCTTCGAACGCAATAATCCCCGGCCGTTTCGTGTGTGCCCTCGCGATCTTCACGGCGTTCTCGACTGCCTCGGCTCCGCTGTTCACAAAGATCGTCTTCTTCGCACCCTTCCCGGGCGTAACCTCGTTCATCCGTTCCGCAAGCCGCACATAGCTCTCATACGGAGTCACCTGCACGCAGGTGTGCAGAAACTGGTCTAGCTGCCCGCGCACCGCGTCCACGACTTCATCGCGCCGATGCCCCACATTGATGCAGCCAATGCCACCAGCAAAGTCAAGATAGCGGTTTCCATCGACGTCTTCGAGCCATGCATCTTCGGCCTTAGCTACATAAATCGGCGTCCCGTGAGAAAGCCCGCGCGGCACAGCCTTAGCCCGCCGCTCATGCAGAGCCTTCGACTTCGGCCCCGGAATGGATGTGCGCAATTGAATAGTAGACATCGTGTTCTCGTGTTCGTGTGTTAGCGATCCTCAATCCGGTCCCCGCGCTGGACGTGCTCGCAACTCGGAACTCGGGACTCGCAACTACCTAGTACCACCCAATCGGCGACTCATTCAGATTGATATGCACCTGCTTGGTCTCGAGATATTCCTCGATGCCCCATGGTCCAAGTTCGCGCCCGAAGCCGGACTGCTTGAATCCACCCCAGGGTGCTTCCACGTAGGTCGGCTGCATGTGGTTCACCCACACGATGCCGGCGCGCAACGATTTCACGGCGCGCATCGCCTTGAAGATATCGCGCGTCCAGACCGCTGCCGCCAGTCCGTACGGGGAATCGTTGGCGATCTTCATCGCATCTTTCTCATCCTCAAACGGAATTACCGATGCGACCGGGCCAAATATCTCCTCTCGCGCAATTCGCGCGCTGTTATCGACATCGTAGAAGATCGTGGGTGAGACGTAGTATCCCTTCGCGAAGTTCTCTGGACGTCCGCCGCCCGCCGCTAGCTTCGCTTCCTTTTTCCCAATCGCAAGATATTCGCTTACCCGGTCGTACTGCTCCTTGCTGACCAGCGGCCCCATCTTCGTCTCGCGTTCCAGCGGAGGACCCAGCTTGATCTTCTTCGCCTTCTCCGCCATCGCCTCGACGAAATTCTTGTAGATGGACTTCTGCACCAGGATGCGGCTTCCCGCCGAGCAGACCTCTCCCTGGTTAATGAACACTCCGAACAGCGCGCCATCGATCGCTGCTTCGAAATCGGCATCGGCGAAGAAAATGTTGGGGGACTTTCCGCCAAGCTCGAGCGTCACGCGCTTCACCGTGTCAGCCGCCTGCTTCACGATGATCTTGCCGACCGCAGCGCTTCCGGTGAATGCAATCTTATTCACGTCAGGATGCTGGACCAGCGGAGCGCCGCAACTCTCACCAAATCCGGTGACAATATTCACTACTCCCGGCGGCAGCCCGCAGTCCGCGAAACTCTTGGCGAATTCCAGAGCGGTGAGAGGCGTCTGCTCTGCCGGCTTCAATACGCATGTGCAGCCTGCGGCAATCGCCGGCGCAAGCTTCCACGCCGCCATCAGCATCGGATAATTCCACGGAATAATCTGACCCGCCACTCCAACCGGCTCTTTCAGCGACAGGGACATCGCGTTGTCGGGTACCGGATTTACCTGGCCGATAATTTTTGTTGCGAGTCCCCCGTAATATTCGAAGCAGGTCGCAACGTCCGTCAGATCATATTCCGCCTCGACAATCGGCTTGCCCGTATTGCGGCATTCGAGTTCCGCCAAAG
>Ga0335081_10013471_pt1 | contig 13229 bp, 12 predicted proteins | sample Lox_Sample_35_FD_206713 | JGI IMG/M metagenome (GOLD analysis project Ga0335081, IMG submission 206713) | Soil microbial communities from Loxahatchee National Wildlife Refuge, Florida, United States - Lox_Sample_3.5 | ecosystem: Environmental > Terrestrial > Soil > Wetlands | place: USA...
CCGCGGCCGAGCCCTGGCCGGCCCGAGCGCCGATCGCCTCGAACGCCGCATCCACCTGGGCGAGCGTCAGCGCCGCCCGTCCGGCCGCCCCGCCGGCTGCCACGACGCCGGCAGTCACGACGCCGACTGCCGCGGCGGCCTCCTCCGCGGCCGCGGGCTCGTTCGCCAGGGACCCAGCCCACTCAGATTCAACGGCCAGGGCACCGGCCGTCTCCTGGTCGGGCAGGCCGATGAGCGCCGCGTACCCTACGCCGATCTGGCGCTGGATCAGATCGCCGGACAGGAACGCGACTGCGATCGGAACCTCGCCGGCCGGGACCCGGGCGAGCAGCCCTGCGATCTTGTCGACCTTGTCCTTCCGGCCAGGCGTCGCGGCCACCTCGGCCGAGGTGGCCGCGACCTCACTGAGCAGCACACGCCGATTCTGCCCTACGGCACCGACACGCCGCCCCCGGCGGCACAGCCGAGTTCGGCACATTCACCGCGACCGCAGCTCCGGTCGGGACATCGTGCCTCGTTGATGCTGCTGATGACGACATCAAAGGGCCACGATGTCCGCCGGAATGACGGCGGGCGGCGAGCGGGCCTGGCTAGCGGGTGCGGCTGAGGCCGTTGACCTCAGACTCGGTCCTGCTCCGGTCCGCTTCGGCGCTCGGGTTGAGCACGGTCGACCGCTGCTGCGACGCGCCCTTCGGCGCGGGCCGCGGCGGCATGGGCTGCGGCACCACGCGCTGCCGGGAACGCAGCGCCATCGCGGCGGCCGCCGCGCCTCCGGCGGCGAGCAGCGTCACGCCCGCGAAGACCCTCGGCCACCGGCGCGAGCGCGGCCGGGGCGGGTCCAGCCTGCGTGCCGCGGACGCGAGCATGGACGAGACCTTGGGGGCAACGGTCTCCTGCACCGAGACGCTGCCCTTGGCGGCCCTGGCCGCCATCCAGGTGCGCGCCGTGCCGACCCTCGGCCTGGCCCAGTTGGCCGCGCCGCCGGCGCCCTGCCTGGCGGTCATCGCGGCCTGCTTCGTGGTCATCGCGGCCCGCTTGGTAGCCGGACCTGCCTGGTCGGCGAGCCTCGCCGCCTGCATCGCTATCTTCCTGGCCCGCCGCTGCATGTCGGCCGGAACGACGGGCTGCTTCCTGGTCGTGACAGACACTGATGTCCTCCCCCGTAAGAAATCCCCACCCAGAACTTCCCCGCCCCGCCGAGGTCAACCACGTCATGCCGGGTTGATGACTCAACGGCGCGCATATGCTGGCATGAGGCGGCAGCAACCTGAGGGCCGCACAACAGGCGGCCGACGGACCGCGCAGGAGTGCCCGGGCACCAGCCGGGCCGTGGCAGGATTTCGATATGACCAATGCCCTTACCGCGACGCTGCGGACCAACCACGGGACCGTAGTCGTCCGTCTCTTCCCAGACCAGGCACCCAAGACGGTGCGGAACTTCGTCGAGCTCGCCGAGGGCGGGCGGGAGTGGACCGACCCGAGGACACGCAAGACAGGCTCGGCAAGGCTGTACGACGGAACGATCTTCCACCGGGTGATACCGGACTTCATGATCCAGGGCGGGGACCCGCTCGGCACGGGCACCGGCGGCCCCGGGTACAAGTTCGCCGACGAGATCCATCCCGACCTGGTGTTCGACAAGCCCTACTTGCTCGCGATGGCGAACGCCGGGCCCGGCACGAACGGCTCGCAGTTCTTCATCACCACGGTGCCCACGCCCTGGCTGACCGGCAAGCACACGATCTTCGGCGAGGTCGTCTCCGGCCGCGAGGTCGTGGACGAGATCAGCAAGCTGCCGACCGGCAGGAACGACCGCCCGGTCAGCGACGTGGTGCTGGAGTCCGTGCAGATCGCTCGCGACGGCGACCAGGCCGACGCGGGCGCCTAGTTCCATGGCCGTTCCCCCGGGCCAGAGCGCCGAGCAGGGCGTGTACTCACCCGCTCCCACCTGCTACCGCCACCCGAACCGGGAGACCTACGTCTCCTGCGTTCGGTGCGGGCGCCCTGCCTGTCCTGACTGCCTGCGCTCGGCGGCGGTCGGGCAGCAGTGCGTCGACTGCGTCAGGGAGGGCAACCGGGGAACCCGGGTAGGCGCCGCGCCGTTCGGCGGCCGGGTATCGGCCACCCCGGTGGTCACCTACACGCTGATCGCGCTCAACGTGATCATCTACCTCTACGAGCAGACCAGCGCGAACAAGGTGATCGCCTACGGCGGAATGATCGGCGGAGCCTACGATCCGGTGATCAACAAGACGGTGGGTGTCGCGTTCGGCGACTGGTACCGGCTGCTCTCCAGCGCGTTCCTGCACGAGCCGCTGTCCACCGGGTTCGGCATCCTGCACATCGCGTTCAACATGTGGGCCCTGTGGGTCGTCGGCCCGGCGCTCGAGCGGACCCTCGGCCGCCTGCGCTTCACCGTCATCTACCTGGTCAGCGCGCTCGGCGGCTCGGTGTTCTTCTACCTCATCGCCGCGCCGAACGCCGGTCCGGCGATCGGCGCGTCCGGCGCCATCTTCGGGCTCTTCGGCGCCTGGTTCGTCCTGGCGCGGCGGCTCCGGCTGAACGCAGGGATGATCGTCGGGCTGATCGTGATCAACCTGCTGATCAGCTTCACCGTGCCCGGCATCGCCTGGCAGGACCACGTGGGCGGCCTGATCTGCGGCGGGCTGCTGACCGCTGCCTTCGTCTACGCCCCGCGCACCAGCCGCACGCTGATCCAGGCCAGTGCCACGATCCTCATGATCGCCCTGCTGATCGCCGGCGTGGTGCTACGGGACGAGCAGCTCGTGCACACCGTGATCGTGCGGTTCTAACGCAACGACTCTTGAGCAACGTTCCTTGAGCAAGGAAACTCAAGCAAGGAACCTTGAGCAAGGAACCTTGAGCAACGCGCCTAGCGCCAGCGCGTCGCGAGCATGACGCCGGCCACGATCAGCGCGAACCCGACGACCAGGTTCCACTGGTCAATGGCCGGGACGGGGAGCTTCTGCCCGCTGACGTAGAACGTGGCGATCCACCCCAGGCCGACGATCAGGCAGCCCAGCATGGTCGGCGCCAGCCAGGGCGGGCTCACCTTCGCCTTCGACGAGCGCTGCGGCGGGGTGTAGACCGCCTTCTTGCGGACACGGGACTTGGGCACGGCGTGTTCTCCTGGTCGAATCCGGGTGCGCGGCGAGCGCGACCTTGATCGTAAAGCGTAGTTGGTCTGGCTGGTGGCCAGTCCGCTCCGCGGGCCCGGCTACGGGCCGGGCGAGGACGGCGATGGCGACGGGCTCAAGGACGGCGATGGCGACGGGCTGATGGACGGCGAGGTAGTCGGCGACGTCGAACCCGGCACCAGGTAGACCGTCACTGAGCTGCCGGAAAGCACGACCTTGCCGTTCCCGGGCACCGTGCGCCAGACCGTGCCCGGCGGGAACGCCGAGCCGGCCGGCGGTGCCTGGGTGATGAAGTTAGGCACCAGGTTCTCGGCGCTCAGCGTGCTGATCGCGACGGCCTTGGTGTCGGTGAGCAGGTACGGTACCCGCACGCCGCCGCCGGAGATGAGCAGCGAGATCGGCGTGTTCAGCGGCTCTACGGTCCCGGCCGGCGGCGAGGTCCGCACCACGTTGTTCTTGGGCACGGTGAGGCTGGCCACGGTGGCGCCGGTCGTCACCGAGGTGAACCCGGCCTTGCTGAGGACCGCCTCCGCCTGCGCGACGGTATCTCCGGCCACCGGGGGTATCGCCCGCGACCCTGGCCGGACGTTGTAGTCCAGGGTGATCCTGGTGCCCTTCGGCTCCAGCGTGCCCGGCCCCGGACTGGTGTTGGTCACCACGTTGTACGGCCCGGTCGCCGAGGTCACCGGATGCTTGATCGGGATGAACCCGGCCGCGGTGATCTTGGCCACCGCCTTGGTGACCGACAGGTTCTCCACGTCGGGTACCCCGATGCCCGACCCGGTCGCGGTGAGCACCCGGTACACCAGCACCCCGGCGGCGATCACGATCAGCGCGAGTGCCATGGCGACCCACGGCCAGACCGCCCTGCGGCGCCGCCGCGAGCCGCGCGGCCCGTCCGGCGGGCCGTACTGGTACGGCGCCATCCCGCCGGTCTGGCCCTGGTACTGGGTGCCTGTCATCGGCTCGAGCCGCCGGGTCCCCGGCCCGGCGTAGGCGGCGGTCGGCGGCAGCGGCGGCGGCGCCACCGGGACGCCAGACAGCGCTCGCTGCACGTCGCTGCGCATCTCTGCGGCCGACTGATAACGGTCGGCCGGGTCCTTCTCCATCGCCCGCAGCACGATCCCGTCGGCCCACGGCGGCAGCTCGGGATCGACCCGCGACGGCGGCACCGGGTTCTCACGCACGTGCTGGTAGGCGATCGCGACCGGCGAGTCGCCGGTGAACGGCGGTCGCCCCGTCAGCAGTTCGTAGAGCAGGCAGCCGACCGAGTACAGATCAGAACGCGCGTCCACCCGCTCGCCCCTGGCCTGCTCGGGGGAGAGGTACTGGGCGGTCCCGATCACCTGGGCGGTCTGCGTCATCGTCGCCTGGGCGTCCGAGACCGCCCGCGCGATGCCGAAGTCCATCACCTTGATCTCGCCCTGGCGGTTCAGCATCACGTTGCCCGGCTTGATGTCCCGGTGCACGATTCCGGCCCGGTGGCTGTAGTCAAGCGCCCGCAGCACCCCGTCGGTGATCTCCAGCGCCCGCTCGGGCAGCAGCCGCCGGTCGTCGCGGAGCAGATCACGGATGGTGCGCCCGTCAACGTACTCCATCACGATGAACGGGACGTGCGAGTTCCCCGTGTCGTCCTCGCCGGTGTCGTACACGGCGACGATGGACGGGTGGTTCAGCGAGGCGGCGGACTGCGCCTCGCGCCGGAACCTCGCCTGGAACGTCTGGTCCCTGGCCAGGTCCTCGCGCAGCGTCTTCACCGCGACGATGCGGTCCAGACGCAGGTCACGGGCACGGTAGACCTCGGCCATGCCACCGCGGCCGACGACCCCGTCGAGTTCGTAGCGGCCGCCGAGCAGCCTTGGCTGAGTCATGTCTCGCACTTACGTTACCGTCCTGCATCGTGGAGGCCCTGACCGGCTGGCCTGGCGGGACAGGCCAGCGCGAGCCGTTGTGAAATGTACGCCCTCTGCCGTTTCCTGGGCGGTTACCCAGGGAGAGCGGACCTGCTGCCGGGCGCTCAATGCTGCCCCAGGTATGCCTGGATAACCTTGAGCGCGATCGGCGCCGCGGCGTCCGCTCCGAAGCCGCCGCCCTTGACGATGACGCCGACGGCGATCTGCGGGTTGCCGGCCGGCGCGAAGCAGGTGAACACCGCGTCGTCCAGGCCCGAGTTGTTCGGGCCGTTCTGCGCGGTGCCTGTCTTGCCGGCGATGTCGATCGTGGTGGCCGGCGGCCCGGCGGTCAGGTACGCGGTGCCCGCCGGGTTGTGCGTCACGCTGATCATCATCTGGGTGACGTAGCTGGCGACCTGCGCGCTGACCACCTGGCGGATCTCGGTCGGCGTGGTGCTTGCCACCACCGACTGGTCGGGCGCCTTGACCTCCTGCACCAGGTACGGCGCCATGAGCTTGCCGTGGTTGGCGATGGTGGCCGCCATCATCGCCTCCTGCAGCGGCGTGACGGCATCGTCGAACTGGCCGATCGCCGACAGCGCGATCTGCGCCGGGTCGGTCAGCGCCGGGTAGTTGCTCGGCGAGACCGGGAGCGGGATGGTCAGGTCCGGGTCGTTGAAGCCGAACAGGTTGGCGTAGGTGTGCAGCGCCGACCCGCCGACGGTGTCGCCGAGCTTGCCGAACGCGGTGTTGCACGACAGCGTGAACGCGTAGATGATCTGCGGCTTCCCGTTGCCGCAGGGAGCGTCGCCGTCATTGGTCAGCACCGAGCTGCTGCCCGGCAGGTGGTAGAACTGCGGCGCCGGGATGGTCGAGTTCTGGTTGTGCACCTTGCCGGTGCTGAACGCCGCCGAGCTGGTGACGATCTTGAACGACGAGCCTGGCGGGAACGTCACGTTGAGCGCGCGGTTGAGCAGCGGCTGCGCCGGGTCGGTGACGAGTTGCTTGTCGTTCTTGTTGAACTGGACCGGGTCGAGGGTGGCGAGCAGGTTCGGGTTGAAGGTCGGGTACGAGGCCAGCGCCAGGATCGCGCCGGTCTGCGGGTCGATGGCCACCACCCCGGCCGGCTCGCCCATCGCGACCAGCGCCTGGTAGGCGGCCTGCTGCGCCTTCGGGCTGATCGTCAGGTAGACGCTGGCCCCCTGCTTGGGCTTTCCGGTAAACAATCCTTTTAGGTTATAAACGGCCAGACTCGGGGCAGTCCCGGCAAGCAGCTTATTCTCGGACTGCTCGATCCCGGTCAGGCCGTAGGGCGATGTGGTCGCGTAGATCGAGTCGTAGCCGGTGACCGGGGCGTAGACGTAGGGATCGGGGTAGAAGCGCTTGAAGTCGCCGCCCTTCTGCTTGAGGGACTCGGCGATGACCTGCTGCTGGCCGCCTCCGGAGGCGATGATCTCGCCGCGCCAGGTCTTGAACTGCTCGTCGAACACGCGGATGTTGCCGGGCTCGGCGGCGAGCGAGGTGGCGCGGAACACCTGCAGGTAGTTGACACTCAGCATGAGCGCCAGGAACATGACCAGGCAGGCGATGGACAGCCGGCGCATTGCGTGGTTCATACCGCACGCACCACCTGGGTGAGGCCCTCGTCCTGGATCGGCTGAGGCGCGGGTCGCCGCGCGGTATCGCTGATCCGGAGCAAGAGCGCGATCACGATCCAGCTCGCCACCAGCGACGAGCCGCCCTGGGACAGGAACGGCGTGGTCACGCCGGTCAGCGGGATCAGCTCGGTCACGCCGCCCACGATGACGAAGAGCTGCAGCGCGATCCCGAAGGCCAGGCCGGCCGCGAGCAGCTTGGCGAACGGGTCGCGTACCGCTACTGCCGCGCGCAGCCCGCGCTGCACGAGCAGCCCGAAGATCAGCAGGATCGCCATCAGCCCGGTGAGCCCGAGTTCCTCACCGAAGCCGGTGAAGATGAAGTCGCTCTGCACCAGCGGGGTGCGGAACGGCTCGCCGAGGCCGAGGCCGGTGCCGAAGATCCCGCCGAACGCCATTCCCTCCAGCCCCTGGACGGTCTGGTAGGAGTTCCCGGTGACCACGTTGGCGTGCGAGAACGGGTGCAGCCAGACCGAGAACCGCTCGCCCACGTGCCCGAACAGGCGGCTGGCGGTCTCAGCGCCCAGCACGAACAAGATGATGCCGACCAGCAGCCACGAGGTGCGCTGGGTGGCGACGTACAGCATCGCCACGAACAGCCCGAAGAACAGGGCCGACTGGCCGATGTCGTCCTCGAACACCAGGATGAGCAGGCTGGCCGCCCACAGCACGAGCACCGGGCCGAGGTCGCGGGCGCGCGGAAGGTCGATGCCGAGAACGCGCCGCCCGGCCAGGGACAGCACGTCGCGCTTGGTGACCAGGTAGCCGGCGAAGAACACGGCGAGCAGGATCCTGGCGAACTCGCCGGGCTGGATCGAGAACCCGCCGAAGATGATCCAGACCTTGGCGCCGTTGACTGAGCTGTGGCTGGCCGGGAGCAGGGCGGGGATCGCGAGCAGGATGATGCCGATCGTGCCGAGGGTATAGGTGTAGCGCTTGAGCACCCGGGGCTCGCGGATCAGCAGCAGCACAAGCACGAACGCGACGATGCCGACCGCGGTCCACATCAGCTGGTACAGCGCCGCGTGGGCGGTGAGCGTGCTGATCTGCAGGCCGCTGTTCCCGTTCCTGCCGAACTGCTCGAGCAGGTAGATCATCACGATGCCGAGGCCGTTGAGCACGGCGGCCAGCGGCAGCATCAGCGGGTCGGCCCACGGCGCGAGCAGGCGCACCGCCACGTGCGCCGCGAGGATCAGCACCGCGAAGCCGCCGACGTAGACGGGCAGGCCGGCCGGGATGCGACCGTTCAGCCCGAGGCCCGCGCTGAGATAGGCGGCCGCCATGATGCTCGCCGCGAAGCAGAGCATGGCAAGCTCGGTGCCCCGTCGGCCGCGCGGCAGCGGCGCCGGCCGTGCCGCGCCGGGCGGCGGGACCGCGGCCACCTTCGGGACGGCGCTCATCAGCCCGCTCCCATGTACGCCGGGCAGTAACTGGGCAGCACGGGCTTCGGCGGGTAGCTGGGGGTCGGCGTGGGCTTCGGTTTGCGCTTCACGCCGGCCTTCGACCTGGGCTTGGATCCTCGCTTGTGGCTCGGGCTGTGCTTGGCCGGCCTCCTGTGCGCGGCGGCGGCCTTGCTGCCGCGCTTGGCGCCCATCCGCCTCGCCGAGGTCGGGCCGAGGCGCGCGACCGGCTTGGACGCGGCCGGCTCGTTGGCGACCCAGGTGCGGATGCTGGCCTGCACCGCCGCGCAGCGGTAGTCCCGCCAGATGAACGAGATGATCTTGTGGGCCTGCTTCAGGTTCTGCGCGGGGATCGTGGCCTTGATCTGGCCGGCCTCGCCGCTGGGCACGGCGGCGATCGGGATGTCGGTCCTCTGCACCATGCTGGACAGGTTGACCCCGGCCACGGCCTGGTTCACACCACGGAAGACCACGACCTTGCCGTCGGCGATGCCGACGTAGTACTCGCTCTGCGTGATCCGCCAGCTGACGTAGCCGGTCACGCAGACCACGGCGAACAGGACAAGGAGCGTGATCGACACCACCGGCCAGCGGTGCCTGCGGGACATGCCGATGCTGGCCCGGTCGTTCTCGCGGTCGTCGTCCCGGTCGTCGTCGGTGGGTGGCTGCTTCCCGGCCGCGGCGGCCGCGGCGATGGCTCCGGCTGTCGCGGCGACGGTGGAGCCGGACCGGCCCGCCTGCGGGCCGGCGGCGTGCGGGCCGGCGGCGTGCGGGTCGAATGCGTGCGGGACGGTGGTCTGCGTGCTGGTCGATCGGGTGCCCGCCGCGACGGCCCGCTTGGTGAGCGTGCGGCCGGTGCCGTTGCTGGTGAACCGGGGGGCCGGGGCCGTGAGAGGGCGGCTGGTGAAGGAGGGGACCGGCGGACTCGCGCTGCCGGCCTGCCCTGTGCTGGCTCCCTCTGTGCCGGCTCCTTCTGTGTCGGCTCCTTCTGTGCTGGCTCTCCCTGTGGCGGCCTGCCCTGTGGCGGCTCCGGCCGAGGGGCTGGGGGCGTCCTGGCCGGTATCCGGCCGGCTCGCGCCGGTGTCCGGCTGGCTGGTGCCGGTCTCGGCGGCGGGGTCGGCGGTGGCGTCGGCACTGGCGTGATCGGACGGCCCGGACCTGGCGAGCAGGTAAGCCCGGGCCGCCGGGCTGTCGCTGCGGGCGGATTCGGCGTCGGACTCCCCGCCGCCGGTCAGCGCCCCGACGATGATCACCCCGGTGCTCGGGTCATCGCCGGAGTCGGTGTCTACGACGTCGGCGAGCACGCACGTGATGTTGTCGGGGCCGCCGCTGCGGATCGCCAGGTCGATCAGCTGGGCGACCGCCTCGTCGAGGTCGGCCAGCTCCATCAGCGTCTTCTGCACGGTCTCGTCGCTCACCACGTCGGACAGGCCGTCCGAGCAGAGCAGGTACCGGTCGCCCGCGTTCGCCTTGAGCATCGCCAGATCGGGCTCCGCGGGGACGCTGCTCTGCAGCGCGCGCATGACCAGCGAGCGCTGCGGGTGCGAGGCGGCGGCCTCGGGAGTCAGCCTGCCCTCGTCGACCAGCGACTGGACCAGCGTGTGGTCGTGCGTGATCCGGTGGAACGCGCCATCGCGCAGCAGGTAGGCGCGCGAGTCGCCGATGTGGCAGAGCGCGAAGTCCTCGCCCGACCACAGCAAGGCGGTGAGGGTGGTTCCCATGCCCTCGGTGGCCGGGTCGTCGATCGTGATCTGCCGCAACTCCGCGTTCGCGTCAGCGATCGCGTCGGCCAGCGCCTGCAGCAGGTCGACGCCCGTGGTGTCGGCGTCGAGCGGCGCGAGCGTGGAGATGGCCACCGCGCTGGCGACCTCGCCGGCGGCGTGGCCGCCCATGCCGTCCGCGATGGCGAGCAGGTGCGGCCCCGCGTATGCGGCGTCCTCGTTGCCCTCGCGGAGCAGGCCGACGTCGGTTTGGACCGTGTAGCGGAGTGCAAGTGTCATCTGCGCAGCTCCAAGACGGTCTTCCCGATCCTGACCGGCACGCCAGCCGGAACGGGCGTCGGGCTGGTCACCTTCTGCCTGTCCAGGTACGTGCCGTTCGTCGAACCCAGATCCTCGACGATCCACTCACCGTTCTGCGGGTAAAAACGCGCGTGCCTGGTCGAAGCGTAGTCGTCGGTGAGCACCAGCGTGGCGTCCGCGGCGCGGCCGATGGTGATCTGCTGGTCGGCGAGCGGGATCGTGGTTCCGGCCAGGCTGCCACCCGTGACGACCAGCATTCGCGGCGCGGTGCGGCCGGCCTTGGCGGGCTTCGCCGGACGAATCGGGCCGGTCGGCGGCGGTGCCATGCGGGCCTGTGCCTTGGCCGCCCTTCGCTGGCTGCGCGCCGAGGAAGGCTGGTCGAACAGGTCTGTCCTGACTACTCCGACGGCAGCGATGACGAACAGCCAGAGCACGGCGAGGAACGCCAGCTTGATGAGGTCGAGGGTGAGCTGATTCATCGGGTCATGAGTCCTTAGGTGGCCGACAGCCCACGTGGTCTGGCCCGTGCTGCGCCTGCTTGATAAGGAACTGCCTGCTTCCTGCTGTCGTCAGTACATACCGTCCCGGCGGAACACCAGAGTCGTGCGGCCAAGGGTAACGCGAGTGCCGTCCGTGAGTGATATTCGTCGGATCGGTTGGCCGTCGACGAACGTGCCGTTGGTGGACCCGAGATCGACCAGGACGACGTCGCCGTCCTCAACCCGGATCTCCGCGTGATGCCGGGAGACGCCCTGATCGACGAGGCGCAGGTCGCAGTCGGTGCCGCGGCCGAGGATCGTCAGCGGCGAGGTGAGCGGAAAGGTGCGCTGCATGGACCCGCCGCCGCCGTCCGCCGAGGAGACCAGCAGCCGGGGCGCGCCAGGGTAGCCGTCCTGCGGCCGCGGCAGGTCGCTCACCGGGCGCCGGATTTCGCCGTCCTCGACCGTCGTGCCCCTGATCACGCCCGAGCGGAGCCTGAACGTTCCGACGGTCAGGTCAGGTACCGCCTCGAACCTGATCCTGACCGGGCCCACGAAGGAGTAGCCCTGCTCCCTGGCGTGATCCCTGGCCAGGGTGGCGAGCTCGATGCCGAGGCTGTCCGCGTAGACCTCGAGCCGCTCGTAGTCCGCCTGAGCGATCTCCGCAACGAAGTCATTCGGCACCAGCGTGCGGCCCTGTGCGACGATCGCGGCCCGATCGTCCATCTCGCGCTGCACGGCCCCGGCGATCTCAGTGGGTTGCAGGTCGGACTTGAACGCACGAGCGAATCCGCCGTCGTACATCTCCTGGAGCCGGTGCTCGAAGCGCTGCAGCACTCCCACCAACACACCTCCTCTCCCGCTCGCCTTCGATGGTATCGGCGGTATGGCATAGCTCGTGGCGTGCTAACCTTCCAGTGCTTCCGGGGCGAGTGGCGGAACGGCAGACGCGCACGGTTCAGGTCCGTGTGTCCGAGAGGATGTGAGGGTTCAAATCCCTCCTCGCCCACAACTCTCATCCCTGAGCTCCTGGCAGAATCATTATCGTGCCGGAACTTCCTGAAGTGCAGTCACTTGTGGCGGACCTGCGCGACCGCGCGGTTGGCCGGGAGATAGATCGTGCCGATATCGCCGAGTTCTCGGTGCTGAAGACCTATGACCCGCCGCTGTTGGCGCTGCATGGCGCGGTCGTCACCGGCATGGACCGGCACGGGAAGTTCCTCGACTTTGTCCTGGACGGCGGCGGCGGGGATAGGCGCGAGCTGCACCTCATCACCCACCTGGCCAGAGGCGGATGGCTCCGCTGGCGCGACGAGATGCCGGACAAGCCGGCCAGGCCGGGCAAGGGTCCGCTCGCGTTCCGGCTGACCTTCACCGACGGGTCCGGGTTCGACCTCACCGAGGCGGGAACCCGCAAGCGGCTGGCCGTGTACCTGGTCACCGATCCGGCGGCGGTGCCGGGGATAGCCTCGCTCGGCCCTGACCCGCTGTCGCCCGACTTCACCCCCGAGGTGCTGGCTGACCTGCTGGCCGGCCGCAGGACGCAGATTAAAGGAGTTCTGCGGGACCAGAAGATCATCGCGGGCATCGGCAACGCCTACTCCGACGAGGTGCTGCACGCCGCCAGAATGTCGCCGTTCAGGCTCGCGTCGAGCCTGAACGAACAGGACGTCGCCGCGCTGCACGAAGTTATCGTCAGCACGCTCAGGTCGGCCATCGAGCGGTCCGAGGGGCTCGCGGCGGCCGAACTGAAGGCGGAGAAGAAGGCCGGGCTGGCCGTGCACGGCCGGGCCGGCGAGAAGTGCCCGGTCTGCGGTGACGTGGTACGTGAGGTCTCGTTCGCCGATTCGGCGCTGCAGTACTGCCCGACCTGTCAGACCGGAGGCAAGCCGCTGGCCGATCGTCGGCTGTCCCGCCTACTGAAGTAGGCCGCTGGTCATCGCGCGCTCGGCTAGTGCATGACCTTGGCCAGGGTGTTGAACAGCCCGAGATCGCAGCCACCGTCGACCACGACCCGGTGCACCTTCACGCCGAACCACGTGCCGATCACCACGTACTGCCTCGCGCTGACCATGATCATCGGGCAGACCTCCCGCTTGGAGCGGAGCGCGAACGGCTGCTTCATCCGCAGCAGCGCAGAGCAGGCAGCCGTCGCGTCCGGCCGTGAGCCGGCGGCCGGGTCGCAGCGCAGCGTCCAGTGCTGCGGCGAGTGGCCCGGGTTATTCGTCAGCGTCAGCGTCAGCGAGACCTTGGCCTCCGCCGGGCTGCTCGACGTGCTCGATCCGCCGCCAGGAGCCGTCGCCGACCCGCATCCGGTCAGCGCGATCAAGGCGGCGGTCACCATCGCAGCCACCGCGACCGAGAATCTGCGTATGTATGGTCTCATGACTATTGGACGTGCCCTTTTCACCTGAGGTTCCGCCTTCCCGCCGAGGGCGTCCGCGTGCGCCCTGTGCAGCCCCACTGCTCCCTCCCCTGGTTTTCATGCGATGCGGTACGTCGCGGCTGCCGGGATGCGGGGAGCCCAGGGCTCGTGCTGCTCGTGCCAGGCTTGACCCATGCGCGACCTGATCGCCGACCTGAGCGCCGCCGTCGGGCAGGCGAACGTGCTCACCGAGCCCGAC
>Ga0335081_10013472_pt1 | contig 13228 bp, 15 predicted proteins | sample Lox_Sample_35_FD_206713 | JGI IMG/M metagenome (GOLD analysis project Ga0335081, IMG submission 206713) | Soil microbial communities from Loxahatchee National Wildlife Refuge, Florida, United States - Lox_Sample_3.5 | ecosystem: Environmental > Terrestrial > Soil > Wetlands | place: USA...
TTTCTCTTCCGATCTACCGTATTTCCTTCGCCCACACATAGATAAAGCAGAACTTGGACGCTTCATCCCTGGAATTGCGTCGGAACTACCGCTTGCCCGCTTACGTACCTTCTATTGGGAACAGGCCAGTCCGGCTCACAGATGCCGCAATCGGCCGTCCAACCCTGCGGATGATTCTGGCTGACCTTATTGGCGATGTTTTGCGGACCCTCTGGGCTCACAAGCTGCGCACGTTTCTCACCATGTTTGGCATCGCTTGGGGAATTGTCTCGATCGTGCTCATGGTTGGCGCAGGCGAAGGCCTGCGGGTTGGCCAGGCCAAAGTGGCTGCGACCCTCGGCAAAGATGTCATGATTGTTTTCCATGGGCGCACCAGCCTTCAGGCAGGCGGAACGCGTGCCGGAAGAATCGTTCACTGGGAAGATCCGGATGTTCCGGTAGTACAGGCTGAATCGCCGGATTGTCAATATGCCATTCCGGAACTGGAGGAAGACACGGTACAGATCCATAGCAACTACAACAACGCAGCTTTTACCGTGACCGGCTCTCTTCCACCCTTCAGCGAAATTCGCAGCCTCGATGTGGCGCAAGGCAGGTTTTATGACTGGGACGATCAGCGCGAAGCTCGCCGCGTCGCCTTCCTGGGCAGTGACGCTTCTAAACAACTCTTTCCTGGCAGGAATCCCGTCGGCGAAAACTTATATCTGAACGACTTCCCCTACACCGTCATCGGAGTCATGGCTACGAAGAAACAGGATTCAAGTTATGACGGCTGGGATGTGAACAAAATCTTCGTTCCTTTCGCAGCGATGCGGCGTGATTTTCCCGATAAACCGCCCGGTACTCCTACGACTTTCGACCAATTGCTGGTCACACCGAGATCGGTTGAACAGCATAACGCCTGCAAGGCGGAAGTGCGTGCTGCTCTCGGACGCGTACATCATTTCGATCCCAATGACAAGGAAGCCTGCCCCATCTGGGACACGGTCCAAGAGGCGCAGGCATTTCGCACCATGACGGATGGCATGAAGTATTTTTTGGGCGCGGTCGGAATTGTCACCCTTCTTCTCGGCGGCCTCGGCGTGATGAACGTCATGATGGTCGCGGTACGCGAGCGCACCCGCGAGATCGGTGTCCGCAAGGCACTCGGCGCTCCCGCACATACCATTCTGAAACAGTTCTTTTTTGAGGCGCTACTCATTGCATTTCTCAGCGGTGCCATTGGTATGGGAGTCGCTTACGGGATCTGTTTTCTCGTTGACCAGTTGCCCATGCCAGACTTTTTCGCCGGTTTATTGCCCACATGGACATCGGGCTTGGTAGCTTGCGGGCTTTTGGGAACCTCGGCGATCTTGGCGGCTCTCTATCCCGCGCGGAAAGCCGCCACTATCGATCCGATCGACGCCTTGAGATTCGAAGCCGGAGGATAAAAACGTTTGTCATCCTGAGTGAGGCGCTTTTTGCCAAACGAAGGATCTGGGCGAGCTTCCGCGCGCAGCCTCGCTGACGAGGTTGCAACAAAGCGCGAAGCGAGCTTCCTTATTGCAATGCTGACTGAGATCATTCGCGAAGCTTGGATTGCACTGAAGCGCAATACCACTCGCAGCCTGCTCACCATGCTTGGTATCGTCTGGGGCATTGCCACCGTGACCTTGCTCATTGCCTACGGAAACAGCTTCCGGCACATCCTGGTCAGTGGCTTCGACGCGTTTGGTAAAAGCGCGGTGATTTGCTGGCCACAGCAAACCAGCGAACAGCCGGGTGGGCAGCGCGCCGGCAAGAAGGTTGTATTTGAACAAGCGGATGTTGACATCGTCAAAGAAACTGCGCCCCTCGTGAAGCACGTCTGCCGCGAAACCGTGAAGCGACCCGGCATTGCTTACGGCGATCGCATGGTCGGAACAGCCCCCGTTCGCGGCGTCTGCCCCGCTTACGGGGAAATGCGCAATGAGGTCCCTTCGGAGGGGCGTTGGATCAGTGCCAGCGACTTCCTCGAGCGCCGGCGTGTCATTTTTCTGGGCGGACGTCTGCGCGAGCAGTTGTTCAGCGGGCGCCCAGCCGTGGGAGAAACAGTATTAGTCGGTGGCGTGCGTTTTACCGTCATCGGCGTGATGGCGCGCAAAATTCAGCTGAGTAATTACTTCAGTAGTGATGACGAATCCTCTTGGATACCGTACACGACCGCCGGCGATCTCTGGGACACGCGCTACGCGCAGGTAATGCTCTTCGAGCCGATTGCACCACAATTCGAAAAACAAGCAATGGCGCAGGTCCTGGCAGCGGTCGCAACCCGGCAGCAGTTCTCGCCCACCGACAAGAAAGCCATCCAAATGTTTGGCCGCGATGAATTCCGTCCCATCATCAACGGCATTACGATCGGACTGCAAGTGCTGCTCACATTCATCGGCACTTTGACGCTCGGAATCGGCGGCGTGGGTGTCATGAATATCATGCTGGTTTCGGTCGATGAACGCATCCGCGAGATTGGCTTACGCCGCGCTCTCGGCGCACGCAAGCGCCACATCAAATTTCAATTCCTCGCCGAGACTCTGCTGATCATGCTGTTGGGCGGCGTCATCGGTGTATTGCTCTCTTACGCGATCGCCGCTGCCGTTGGCACGCTGCCGCTAATGGGACCTCTTTTCGAAGACGAATCTGGCAAAGCCGACATTCATCTGCAGATCTCACTTATGACCGTGGTTCTTTCGACAGGCGTCCTGCTATTGGTGGGCGTGATCAGCGGGCTCATTCCCGCGTTGCGCGCCTCGAAGCTGGATCCTGTGGAAGCACTCCGCTACGAGTAGTAGTCTCTCCCAGTCCGAAGGCTATAATCCCCTCATGAGCATGATCGAACAGATTCAGAAAGACATGACTGCTGCCATGAAGGCGCGCGATGAACAGCGGCTGTCTACCTTGCGGATGGTAAAAACGGCGCTCAAAAACCGAGAGATCGAGAAAATGGCGCCGCTCGACGACAAAGAGTCGCAGCAAGTATTGAGCACACTTATCAAGCAGCGCAAAGAGTCGATCGAGCAATTTCTAAAAGGCGGACGAAAAGAAATGGCCGATAAAGAGGCAGCTGAGATTACTCTGATCGAAAGCTATTTGCCACAGGCCGCCAGCGAAGAGCAGATCGTGGCAGGCGTCCGGGCTGTCCTTGGCGAGATGAATTCGCCGACTATGAAAGATATGGGAACTGTAATGAAAAATGTCATGTCGCGCTTTTCTGCAGGGGGCATACGCGTTGACGGCAAGCAAGTCAGCGATGCAGTCAAGCGGGAATTAACGCCAAAATAAACGACGCACGGCCGTTCTGTGTAGGGCGGACATTCGTGTCCGCCGAAGCTGAGGTACCCCACCGGGGGTGGTTTGCGGCCTACGAGAGTTGCCGCGGTTCTGCGGAAGAAATCTACTTACATCTCTGCAGCTCACGATAAGCTTCGCTTTTCGAGATTCCCATCTGCTTTGCCAGTTTCTTCAGTGCCGCTTTCTCATCCAATTTTTCTTCTGCCATAATTTGATCAAGTTGTTTCCTGACATTCACCGGCGCAGTTTGAGCCCGGATCTTATTCTCCTCTGCTTTTCCGACCAGCAGCGTGATCTCACCTTTTACCTCGCCACTTGTTTTCAAGGTTTCAAGTGCCTGGTCGGCTCGGCCGCGCAGGAATTCTTCGTGCCGCTTTGTAACTTCACGGGCAATCACCACGTGGCGATCGGGCCCCAGTACTTCAGCAATATCCTCCAATGCTTCCTTTACGCGATGCGGAGCTTCATAGAAGACCTGCGTCCGCGGGGAATCGCGAATCGTTTCCAGTAGCTTTCTTCGTGCTCCCCGTTTCGGCGGCAAAAAACCGCTGAAGCGGAACGAATCAGTCGCCAATCCGCTCGCGACCAGGGCCGCGAGAAACGCAGATGCTCCCGGAATCGGAACTACCGGCACATGGTGTCGAATCGCCAGCGTAATCAGCCGAAATCCGGGATCTGAGATACCCGGCATGCCCGCATCAGTTACTAGCGCAATCCGTGCTCCTTGCTCAAGCTCCACTACCAATTCGGGAGCCCGCGTCATCTCGTTGTGTTCGTGATAGCTCGTCGTGCGCGTCGTAATGCCGTAATGATTCAGAAGCTTCTGCGTCTGCCGCGTATCTTCGCACGCGATCAGATCTGCCGATTTCAATACCCGCAGAGCGCGAAACGTGATGTCCTCAAGATTGCCAATCGGAGTGCCCACCACGTAAAGACCTGGCGCTAGGCTCAGCACTGGCTCGCGATTCACCGCATCCTTGACATCGGCTGCCGCCATTTGAAGCGAGTCTACCACCGGCGGCATCATCGTATCGGTGTCGTAAATTGACGCATTTTCCTTCTATCCCTAGAATCAGAGCACAGGATCTTTTCGCGAGCTTCATGCCACTCTACGAATACCAGTGCCAAAAATGCGGCCATCGCTTCGAGCGCATACAGAAATTTTCCGATCCTCACGTCAAAAAATGTCCAAAGTGTGGCGGACCCGTCGAGCAGGTGCTCTCGGCGCCAGCCGTGCAATTTAAGGGTTCGGGATGGTACGTCACCGACTACGCAAAGAAGTCGGGTGCTCCAGCTTCCGGTGAAGGCTCAGGTGGCAAGACTGAATCAGGTACTAAGGATTCCGGTGCTAAAAAAGGCGAGAAGCCAAAGTCTGATTCACCGAAAAAAACCGAAAAGAAATAAGGCTCAGCGCCAGCTCACGTCATATCCCAGCGCGAACAGAATCTGGTTCTCAAACTCGTATTCGAGAATCTCCCGAAAGTTGCTCTCCGAAGACTCCCAAGACGCTGCATATCTGATCGCGCTCGGCTGGTATAACGCATAGGCGCTGGCGTATCGTACTTTGCAACTCTGAGGGCATGCAATCAGACCGGTTGGATTCGCCCGGTACATACCCGTGGCGGCAGCCAATGCGGCTGAAGAAACATCAGCTTCCCGGAGAACCGTCAGTTTATGAGGCTGGACGCTGACCGCTCGCGGGTCGCCCGGGAGCATGTCAGGTGCACCGCCCGCAGCCGATTGCAGTGGATTCAAATCGATGCCCGCCGCCAAAGTATTCTGGGCCGCCGACCAAATCTTCCACAAATCAGCATCCGAGTGCTGTGTCTCGTTCACAAAGCCAACTGGTAGTCGCACTGCGTTATTGCCGCAGCCCAGCAGAAGAAACGTTAACAATACAACCCACACACCTCGCCCCATCTGGCACCTTTACTGACTTTATCGGCAAAGAAGCCAAAAATCTTTAGCACCTATGGGCCAGGAGCAGCTCTCTCCTCATCTTCCCATACGCCATCGACCCGCGTAGTAAACTCAAATTGTTATGAAATTGGGTAAGTGGCTTGGATTGGCCGTAGCCGCGGTAATCCTGGCCGAAGGCATTTGGGCAATCCTGGTCTCCCTCACCAGAAGTTTATTGGTGCCGCTGTTGGCCAGAGTTCTGGGAGGAGACCCGCATTCGCCGCTTTATTTAGGAACCGGCGATCTCAACGTGCCAGACCTTTTCGCCGCCATCCTTGAACTCTGTCTCGCAGGCATTCTGTTTCTCATCATAAAAGCGTGGGCTGGGAAACCCGATGAGGGGAGGATTTCCCCAGCGAAGAAAATTGCTCAAGCGCCCGCGCCGGTAACCGTTACCGCCCCTGCGCTCACCGCCCAACCTGCACCTGTGGTCCCACCGGCACCCGCACCTGCAGCATCCAAGCCGGCTGCCTCCGCCGCGACCGTCCAGGCAACGCCAGCGCCATTGCCTTCTAGTCCAACTCCGCCGGCGATATCTCCTGTGACGGCGCAGGCTCAAACATCTGCTCCTGCTCCGCCAGCGCAAGCACCTGTAGCGCTGAAAGAATCAGCAGAGAAGCCATCAGCTCCTGTTAAGCCGACGAAGCCCCGGGAGGTTTATTACAACCTTGTTGGTGAGCCGATAAATCCGACGGAAGACGAATAGACACACAACCGCTTCAGCTAGAGCCTTGAAATGCGGCTTTAGTGACTGGCGCTTACTTCTTTGCGGTTTCGGCTTTGGCGTATTTGCGGCGGAATCGCTCCACTCGTCCGGCCGTGTCCACCAATTTCTGCTTGCCGGTAAAGAACGGATGACAACTCGAGCAGATTTCTACGTGGATATCGCCCCTATGCGTCGATCGAGTGGTGAAGCTGTTGCCGCATGCGCACATGACGCGCACTTCGTGGTAAGCGGGATGGATAGCTGCCTTCATGGATCTCCTAAACCTCTACGCGAACATTAGATTGTAAAGGCTAGGCAAAGGACTCAGCAACCCAGGGCAGAGAGCTTATTCTGTCCCTGAGAACGCGCCGGTCGCGCAGCGAGGATCTGGGCAAGCTGATCACAACCTGCTGGCGATTTTCAATCCAATGAGCTTCGCTGCCTCCGCGTCATTCCCAGCCATGCGCAAATCGATGTTCACCATTACGTCTGCCTTGCGCAGCATCAAACCCGATCCCATGGGTTCGACATAAGCCTCATCGCCCAACCCCGCCACGGGACTAAAAGTATCCATGCCGCCGCTAATCTGTTTCAGCGCGCCATGGCTGAGCTTCATCACCATCGCGCCGCCTTCCCAAGTGACGTTAATCCCCACCCCACGTTGGCCGTTTCCTGCGAACTGGAATGCACAATGGGAATCACTGCCACTGACGCTCTCGACCGGCATCTTGAAAGCCTGGCTCACTTCCGCCTTAGTCACCAGCGCACACGCATCTTTCTTACCCTGATACGGAGCATAATTCCCGGCGAACTCATGCGCGCGCTGCTTGACCCGATATGCGACATAAAAGCAGCTGCCCAGCCCCAACAACATGCAAAACCCGATCACGCCGGCAACGATGAGAATAACCTTGATGGCGCCGCCCCCGGTCGCGGGCGCGGCTGGCGCTGCCGGTGCTGCCGCTGCTTGAACACTCGGTGCCGGAGCATCTCCCGTGAGTTGTCCACATTGTGCGCAGAATTTTGCGCCCGGATCGAGTTTTCCTCCGCAATTTCCGCAGAATGTCGGCATCGCCTCCTCCTCAACCAACTTTACAAATGGGGCACCACACAACGCCACACAAGAGTAGGTGCGGTCAGAGAACTCCCCCCAAGTCGCGAACGTGGCGCAAATAATGACGCGTAGGCAGGCGCTAGTCAAGCAGAAACCTTGCTGAGCAGCCTGCAACTCACGGGGTGAATTCGCTACCTGATAGCCTGCGCCACCCGCTTGATCGCATCTACCCGGTCCGCCAATCCACCGGGTTCAATAAACACAAGATCAAAACCAACCTTGCAATACGTCTCCTCGTGGATTTTTTCGAACCGAAGTGTTTCCTCGAAGCTGATCTGCCGCGCCGCCGTCGGCGTCACAAATCCCAGATTCTGGACAAAAAACACTGTCTTCTGGTATATCGCTTCAGCCTTGACGCGCTCCAGTTCGCGCGAAAGCCGGCGGGGCACTGGATGCCTCAGGTATGTAGCTAAAGCTGCTGTGCAGATAACTGACCGATCATGAAACTGAATCTCGTCCGTCCGACGAGAGGCTTGCAACTGGCGACGAGACTGCAACTCGGCAACTGAATCGATGAACGACGGATCCGTCCACGGTGCTGCGATTCCTTGTGCTTGTGCCAGAGCAATCACATCCGTGGCCGCTTCCTCGACCACACCGAAGCTTCAACTTCTAGTTGGCGGATGATCGCAGTCTTTCCAGAACCCGGCGCACCGGTCAACACGAATCTCTTCATAAGGCTTCGCTTATGCTCCTTGTTTAACTCATCGAATTTTTGGTAAACGCACGCGTATTTCTCGTCGCTACGGACTTCGGATGCGCTGAGACACCGTATCAACGCTGCGCTATTGCTGTGGATTCTCTAATTACAAGCTCGGGTTGGATGACGGTTTCCTTCGGAACATGTTCCCCACGAATATGCTGCAAAAGCCTCGATGCGGCCATTGTGCCCATTTGTTGGAGTGGCTGGCGAATCGTCGTCAGCCGGGGAGACACGAATTCAGCCAACTTGATGTCATCAACCCCTACAACCGAAACATCGCGTGACGTCTACATGCGCGCTCAGGTTTTTGTTCCCGGGGAGCGCGGCAAAGGTCACATTATTGTTGACAGCGACGTACGTAATCACCCGCCAGAAGATTAGAAGCGGCGTTGCTCCGCTTCTTTGACGCCGCCAAAAGCAATAAATGCGCCTGCTCGCAATTCTTGGCTACACCGTTGCCATCGAGGTACAGCTTGGCCAACTGCACTTCCGCATTGGCGTTTCCTCTCTGAACGCTCTTCCATAATTGCGCAGGATCATCTCGAATCTCAACGATTCTCGCCCTATCCGTTATAGACTCGCTGCTGATGTGCTCCTGAAAAGCGGGAAGCGGCTGAGGAGAACTTCTCGGCGCAACAGTAATTTCTCCGCTCCCGGGCATAGAACTTTTGATGGCTGGAGAAATGGGAAGAGACGATCTTTGGTGTCGAACTGTCCAAAGCGACGCACAGATCAGCAGCGCCATTACCGCGAGAATCATCTTGAGCGAAATTTGCGGACGGGTGGGTGCGGAGTTCCGGGGACAACAAGCGGCCTCATCAACCGGCGTTCCACAGAGAGGGCAAAATCCTCGAACCTTCGGGAAGATGAACTGACAGGAAGAACACGTGACCTTCGGATCATTCTCGGTAGGGGCCCGCATAGGTACCTGCTCGGGAGTGGTGAGTGGCAGTGACAACATTGTACTCCCAGCAAGCAGTTAAAAATTTCAATCTTGCAGCTGATTGGTTATCAAATGCAGAAGTCATCTGATAAATTGAACGTCCATCAAACTTCTGATTGATGATGTGCTGATTCCTCTGCGAACAAGGACAAGAACCATCTGGCTGAGAACAGAAAGCTGCCGTCAGCGGTGCTAATCAGCTGATGGCAGCTCCTACTTCGGGTTCTTGCCTGACGCGCCTCAGACCTGCGTCGAAAACGTGTCCTGAGAGTCTTCAAGGCTTGGCAACCACAAATCGAGCCCGCCGCCCCGTGTGATTACTTTTTGGCAAACTCGTATTGGCCCTCAACCTGGAAGATCAGGCTCGTGGGATCGGTAGGATCAGGTCTGCCCTTGTACGTGCCTTCGCCCTTTATCCCCGCTAATTTCCCTGTGCCCCCCTCAAAACTCCACCAGCCTTGCGAACTCTGAACATTGCCTCCGCTCTGAAATTTGTCGGTCCCGTGAGTGCGCGCGTAGAACTTGTCTCCATTCGAGAGCGTGTCGATAACAAAGCCGTGTGTTTTGGCCTTGGTGCCGCTCATTTCCCCTGAGTTGGTGATGACATCTTCTTTCGTCTGGATACCTTCTATTTGCATTGGCTGGGTCCACGCGCATTTGTTTTGGCTGATCGTGAAGACGTGGTCCGGCTTGTCTCCGACGTCGATTTTCTGTACTTGGTCCGGTTTAGAACATTTGACGTAGCCCGAAATTTTGGTCTGCGCAACTGAGAGTGAAGAAAATCCCAGCACGATAAGAAATGGCGTCGCGATCCGTCTGAAGTTCATACCCACCTCCCTTTGTTTGAACTATAGGCTTCAACTTACCTTAGTTAAGGTCGATTAGCCACACTTGATGATTTGCTTTAAGAACCAAGTCCGATCGCCGAACCTGGATTTCAATGATAAACACAATGGGCTGCGGTTTTCCGCAGCCCATCTGGCCAGAGTCGCGCGGAGTGCGCTACAGAGCCTCTCTTAAGCTCTTCAAACTCGCTCCCCTCAAGCGCTTGAAATTCAGCGCCGCGGCATTCCTCTTGCTCCTCATCGAGTGAGCTGTGAGCGACTTCGCTTTCAGCGAGTTATCCTGTTGAGACTCGGCCGGCTGGCTGGCGATCAAGGCTTTCTTTACTGCTACTCTGTTGCTGATCAGCGATTTCTTTTGAATCGACATGTCTTCACCTCGCGCGCTCTAGCGCTTGCAACTTTGGGTGACCCGCTCGACTCCACACGCCGATACATGAGTGCATCCGACATGCCAAACTTTCGCTTAACCAGTCTAGTAAACACAACCAGTTGATCTGCATTATGTTGGGCGTGCATGCGGGAAACGGCTTCTTTCCCTATAAACCTGTCTGCCGGCTAAATAAATTAAAAATTCACCTACGAGTACTAATTTTTTATCTTAATGTCGCTTATTCGGAATCGGTCGACACCGCCGTGGGGGATCGTTGTATCCTAGTGCCGCTTCACCAGCGCGATTCAAACTTAAGACAAGGAAACGAACACATGCGATTGGGACCGCACTTCTTACGCGTTTCTATCTTGGCGATGGCCACCTATCTCCTTTTGACGTATGCGAATGCTCAGCCGGGCGCTCCTTCTCAGCGGGCGATAACGGTTGATGACGCTTTCGCAATCCGCGAAGTGGCCGATCCACAGATTACCGATGACGGGAAATGGGTCGCATACACCGTTTCAACAATGTCATTGAAAGAAGACAAGACAGAAACCCGTATCTGGATGGTGCCATCTGAGGGCGGCGAAGCCATCGTCATGACCGCAGAGAAGCAATCCTCGTCACATCCGCGATGGAGCCCGGATGGAAAGTATCTCGCATTCCTTTCAAAGCGAGGTGAGGGTAAAACGCAGGTTTGGCTGTTGAACCGCATGGGCGGCGAGGCTCAGCAGTTGACCGAAGCGATTCAGGACGTCGACGATTTCGCTTGGTCGCCGGACAGCAAGCGGATGGTATTAGTGCTGCAAGATCCGTCACCGGAAGAATTGGAGGAAGCTAAGACGAAAGAGAGGGAGAAGCCAGGCAGCGAGGCGAAAGACAAAGAAGCCAAATTAAAACCAAAGACTCCGCGCCCGCTAGTGATAGATCGCTACCGCTTTAAGACCGACACGATTGGGTATCTCGACCACCGGCGCACCCATTTGTATGTCTTGGATTTGGCGACAAAGTCCGTGGCCCAGGTCACGTCAGGCGATTTCGATGACGCGCAACCTGCATGGTCTCCCGATAGTCGGCAGCTGGCGTTCAGAAGTAATCGATCGACGCCCGACCCCGACCGCACCTACGATACGAACATTTGGCTGGTGTCTGCCGACAACACCGACAAGGGCGCGCACCTTACCCAGGTGACAACGAATCCGGGCGAAGATGAAGAGCCATCGTGGTCTCCGGATGGAAAGTGGATCACCTATGTGACTAAGCTCGATCCGAAGCTTTTTCAGTATGGGACGCGGCACGTTGCGATTTCCCCAGCCGCAGGAGGCAAAGCCAAGGTACTGACACAAAGTTTCGATCGCATGTCGAGATGGCCGCGATTTTCACCCGATGGACAGTTCATTTATTTCATTGCGGATGATGATGGCACGGAGAATCTTTGCCGGATTCCAGCAACGGGCGGGGAGATTACCCGGACCATCTCAGGGCGAGTAGTGGTTTGGAGCTACAGCATTGCCAAGTCTGGCGAACTCGCGGCACAGGTGGCCACAATGGATCGGCCGAACGAAATCTTTACTGTAAGTAGCTCGAGCGCCCCGATGACGCGGATTACACACGTAAATGATGCTTTGATGGCGAAACTTAAGTTGGTCACGCCGGAGTATGTAAAGTTTAAGAGCAAAGATGGAACGACGGTCGCGGGCTATCTTTATAAGCCACTCGATATTGCGGCAGGGAAGAAGTATCCCACACTTCTGTACCCGCACGGTGGGCCAGTTGGTGCCTACCACGGAGAGTTCAATCATTTTTCGCAATTGATGGCAGCCAACGGATACGCGGTTCTGGAGCCTAACCCGCGCGGTTCGTCAGGTTATGGCGAGGCTTTCTGCAAAGCCATTTACGCCGATTGGGGGAACAAGGATTTTCAGGACGACATGGCAATGGTGGATTTCGCGATAGCGCAGGGAATTGCGGATCCTGAAAGATTAGGCGTAGGCGGGTGGTCGTACGGAGGAATCTCCACCGATTTCATCATCGCACAGAGCACGCGCTTTAAGGCTGCAATCTCCGGAGCCGGCTCCTCATTTTTCGCGGCGCTGTACGGACACGACCAATACATTCTCGATTACGATACCGAACTCGGCCAGCCGTGGACCAACCGCGCCGTGTGGGACAAAATTTCTTTTTTCTACAAAGTTGACAAAATCACAACGCCTACTCTGTTTATGGGCGGGGAGATCGATTGGAATGTTCCGATCATCGGCGGGGAGGAAATGTATGAAGCCATGAAGAGCCTGGGACGGGAGACGGAGTTGGTCGTCTATCCCGGGGAATATCATGGTTTCAAAACGCCATCACACATTAAAGATAGGCTGGAACGAAACTTAGCCTGGTATGCGCATTATGTGAAACAAGACGGGACCGCAGCCACGCCGGCTGAGAAGAGCAATTAGGGGTTGTCGCCCGGTGGGTTTCCAGCATTTAACTTTAGGACACCAAAAACAAAATTGACACCGCATATGACACTAAAATTTGCACCATTTGCGTTGCGCACGACATTTTAGCTGTGCTACGTTTCGGGCTGTAAGACCTTGGGCGCTGGAACGATCGTGGGAGGGCTGGCGCCCATCATTTTTTTCCCCACCCGTTTACCACCGCGTCAAATCCCGTCGAGCTGACCAAGAACAGCACTAGAATGCTAGATTCTGAAGTGAAATCTAGTGTTTGGTCAGTGCGCATCTTAAGGCAACTCTGCGGCAGGCACATCCAGAAGTGACGCGAGAAACTTTACTCAAGGCCTCGGGTTCAAGTTGACGTTATGGTTATCGGCAAAAAATGCAATCCGACGTTCTTGCTTGTGATGTTGGCTATCGTCACTTTTTTGGTTGCCTATTTCATTGTCGTTAAAGGGTGAGCGGCAGGCCCACTGCTTCTAAGCGGAGTCGGAAGATGCTCTTTCGAAAGTAAGTTATGGTGGAGGCGGCGGGAGTCGAAGAGGTGCAGAGACTCAGCGTCTTCCCGTACGAATCTCACGCCAATGTTCTCAATGACATGCGACTGACGACGGCGGGACGAAAGTCACCTTGCTTTCCCAATGGTTTCCCATTACGCTCGCTGCGTGAAAATTTTCACTCGGCATCGACCGACGTGCCCGCATCGAGCCAAAGCAAATTACGACCGCTGCTTCTGCCCGAAGTACGTTCACTGGAGCGTCGAGGGGAAACTGTTCAAGCGAACATTGAAGACAGATGACCTCGCAGTCGCGCAGCGGAAGGTTCACGAACT
>Ga0335081_10013473_pt1 | contig 13228 bp, 14 predicted proteins | sample Lox_Sample_35_FD_206713 | JGI IMG/M metagenome (GOLD analysis project Ga0335081, IMG submission 206713) | Soil microbial communities from Loxahatchee National Wildlife Refuge, Florida, United States - Lox_Sample_3.5 | ecosystem: Environmental > Terrestrial > Soil > Wetlands | place: USA...
GCCCGGATCGGGTTGTGCGCGCCGGCGGCGCCCGCTCCGCTCATTCCTGCGAGACCGGTGGGTCAGGATCGCTCGACCAGTTGTCAGCCGGCTTTGGATATTTGCGCAGCAGCCTGTGGACGAGATTGACGTGCTCGGCCTCCTCCTCGACGAACTCATCGGCCAGCTTTTTGATGGCCGGGTCCGTCGCGGACCCGGCGACGGATTGAAAGAAAGCCAAGGCGCGTTGCTCGGCCGCGAGCGCCAGCTGCAGCGCATGCCACGGAGTCATCAGATAGTGCGCCTCACCCAGGCTCGCGGCCTCCGGGCTCTCGCCCCGATTCCACTTGGCCATTCTCTGCGCGTGCGCGACCACGTCGATGCCGTCGGCAATCCGGCAAATCTCGTCGCGGTGAATGGCTTCAGCTCGGGACAGGTCACGAAAGACGCCGACGAGCTCGGGATTGTTGTGCGTCGCCATCTGATCGGCCAGCAGATCGTAGCGCTCAACGGCGTCGGCTTCGATCTGGTAGGCCACGGCGAAGAGGTCGGCGAGACTGGCGACCGTGGGATTGCCGGCTGCGACCGTCATAGCTCGAAATCCCTCTCCAGTTCGGCGAGATCGACACCTGCCTGGCCGACCGCCGGCCGATAGGGTTTGCGGTCGCCGCGATAGAGAATGCCGATATTGAATCCGTCGTCGGTCATGATCCGACGAGCGGCCTTGGCGGGATCGTTCGTCGCACCTACTGGCGCCGGGTGAACGAGATTTTTCCACTCCCGCTCGTCGGGGCGGAACGTCACGCAGGGACTGAGTATTTCGACGAACGAAAATCCCGGATGCCGGATCGCTTCGACCAGAACGGCGGCGGTCTGGTTCGGCTCGCCGGAGAAGCAGCGGGCGATAAAGTTGGCTCCCGATGCGAGCGCGATGACGAGCGGATGGAACGGACGAAGCCCGGTGCCGCCGGGCGACAAGGCGGTGTCGAATTCTGGTTCGGTCGTCGGCGACGGTTGACCCTTGGTCATGCCGTAGATGTGGTTGTCCATGACCACATAGGTCATGTCGATGTTGCGGCGGCAGGCGTGGAGAAAATGATTGCCGCCGATCGAGTAGCCGTCGCCGTCGCCGCTGGCCACGACCACCGTGAGCTCGGGCCGGGTCACCTTCAGGCCGGCCGCGAGCGCAAGCGCGCGTCCGTGCACACCGTGGAAACCATAGCAGCTGGTGTAAGCCGGGATGCGCGAGGAGCAGCCGATGCCCGAGACGACGACTAGATCCTCCGGCGGCAGTGCAAGCTCGGCGAAGGCGCGGGAGAACGACATCAGCACGTGATAGTCGCCGCAGCCCGGGCACCAGATCGGCTTGATGTCGGATTTGTAATCGCCCGGTTTGCATGCAGGCCGCATCTCAACGACCGCCATGGTCAGCTCCATTCCATGATGGCGCGGTGAATCTCGCTCGCCCGGATCGGCATCGGCCCGGCGCGATTGAGCACGCGAACCTCGGGCGGCAGGTCATAGTGGGCTCGGAGGTAGCGATGGAATTGAGCACCGTGGCTCTGCTCGACGATGAGGGCGCGCGCCTTGCCGGCGATCACGGCGGCAAATTGCTCGGGCTGGACCGGGGAGAGCAACCGGGGCGCCAGCAGACTGGTCTCGACGCCATCGCCGGCCGCGCGACCAATGGCCTCGCGCGCCGTCCCGGTGAGCGAGCCCCAGGTGATCACCACGAGTTCGCTGGCGCCCTCGCGCGTTGCCCAATGGTCGCCGAACTTGAATTGCGCCAGCTTGTCGCGACGCTTGTCGAGCTGCGCATTGTGGTCGCGTTCCCCGCTCGTTGGAATTCCACGTTCGTTGTGGGTCAAACCATCGGCCGTATATTGACCGCCGCGCGTCCCGGGGATCGCCATCGGCGAGATGCCGTTGGCGGCGAGCGCGTAGCGTTTGTAAGTGCCGGCAATATTGGCGGCGCGGACACGCTGGCCCACGAAGGCAATCTCGGCGGGGCGCTCGATTGCCGCACGCGCCTGGCCGATGAACTGATCCGACAGCACGATCGCAGGCGACTGCAATGCTTCGGCCAGGTAGGTCGCCCATTGGGTGGTGAACAAGCAATCGCCGATCGATTGCGGGGCCAACACCAGATGTGGCGCATCGCCGTGGCAGCCATAGACCGCGATATTAAGGTCCGCCTGCTCGGATTTGGTGGGAATTCCGGTCGACGGCCCACCGCGCATGACGTCGATCACGACCAGCGGAATTTCGGCGGCGGTCGCCAGCCCGAGCGCCTCGATCATCAATGAAAGCCCGGGACCCGACGTTGCGGTCAGCGCCGGCGTGCCGCCGAATGACGCGCCGATGATCATGTTGATCGCGGCCAGTTCATCCTCGGCCTGCAGCAGGACGCCCCCCACCTTGGTGAGGTTCGGGGCGAGCCATTCGAGGATCTCGGTCGCCGGCGTGATCGGATAGGCCGCCGCGAAGCGAACGCCCCCGCGGATCGCGCCGAGCGCGGCCGCCTCATTGCCGGACACCAGCCATCGGCGAGCGCTGCTTGGTTTCGGTGCGGGAAGGCGCAGGGTGAAATCATAGCCGGCCGCAGCCTCGAAGCCGGCGTTGATTCCGGCGCGGCTTGCCTCGATGGCCGCCCGCCCTTTGTCCGCGAGCCGCTTTTCCAGGAGGGCCGAGAGCACATCGATGCTCAATCCGACCAACCGGGCGATGACGCCAAGGGCGATCATGTTCGCACGCCCGTCCGGTATGGCCTTCGCCATCTCCTTCATCGGCAGTTCGATGATCCGGGCTCCCGCAGCCGCGACCCCCGCCGGCAGCTCGCCGCCGCGCGGATCGCTGATCACCAGGCTGCGCGGTCCGACCTCGATCTCGGCGCCGAAGCGATCGGCATTGAGCCAATCGATACCGATCAAGAGATCATATCGGTCGGAAAGACACGCGACGGGGCGGTCCGACAGGCGTACGAGGGCGGCTGCCTCGCCGCCGCGAATTTGCGGGCCGACGGTGCGCGAGAGCAGGCCCTGCCATCCGGCCAAGCTCGCCGCCTCGAGCAGGAAATTACCCGCGGTAAGCGCCCCTGCCCCGCCGCTGCCGACTACCGCAACCGAGACGCTGTCCCGCTCCTCCACGCGCGCCTCCTCGACCAGATCCGATCCGCCGCGATCTCCGCGGCGCCAGAAACCAGGCGCGCATTCTGCCCGGTCAGATTCGTGGCTTTCCTTGCTCTAGATCAAGGAAAGCATCCGAGGGGGATATGAAATTGCATCATCTGCGAGCGACCTAATCGGGTCGGCAAGTCACGGACACACGCATGAGCGGTGAACCGGTTCGCTGGATGATGATCGGCAAGGGCGAGCCTCTCGTCGAGGTCAAGATCGATACACTGGCCCCCGGGCCGGACGAGGTGGTGGTCGAAATCGCCGGATGCGGCGTCTGCCACACCGATCTTGGCTACTTCTATGACGGCGTCCGGACCAAACACGATCTCCCGCTGACGCTCGGGCACGAGATCAGCGGGCATGTGGTTGATGCCGGCGCAAATGCGTCGCGGTGGATCAACCATGCAGTCATCGTTCCGGCCGTGATCCCCTGCGGGCAATGCGACCTCTGCCGCCGCGGCAAGGCAACCATTTGCCCAAACCAGAAAATGCCCGGCAACGACATCCACGGCGGCTTCGCAACCCACATCCTCGTTCCCGCGCATGGTCTCTGCGAGGTCGATGAGCGTCGGCTGCAACGCGCCGGAATCGACCTTGCCGATCTTTCGGTGATTGCCGACGCCGTGACCACTCCCTACCAGGCGGTGGTCCAGGCCGGCGTCAGCAAGGGCGACCTCGTCGTCGTCAATGGCGTCGGCGGCGTCGGCGGATACGCCGCGCAGATTGCGACTGCGTTTGGCGGGACCGTCGTCGCGGTCGACGTTGATGACGAGAAGCTCAAGACGATCGTCGCGAACGGCGCCGCGCTCGCGTTGAACGCGCGAAAGGCCACGCCCCGCGACCTTAGAGCGGGCATTGCAGGTTTCGCCAAGGAGCGCGGGCTGCGGCAGACCGAATGGATCATCTTCGAATGTTCTGGAACGCGCGCTGGCCAGGAAAATGCGTTCAGCCTTCTGAATCCGGGCGCCACGCTTTGCGTCGTCGGTTTCACCATGGACAAGGTCGAGATCCGGCTTTCCAACCTGATGGCGTACCACGCCCGCGCGATTGGCAATTGGGGCTGTCCGCCGGAGCTTTATCCGCAAGCGCTTGAGCTCGTTCTGAACGGCAGCGTCACGGTGAAGCCGTTCGTCGAAAAGCATCCGCTGAGCGAAATCAATCAGGTGTTCGAGGCGGCGCACGCCGGTGCACTCAAGCACCGCGCCGTTCTTGTCCCCGCACACTAGGAGCACGTCATGAGCGCCGAAGCCGTCCGCAATGTTGTCTCCGCGCCGGAAGCAAAGGACCACAATCTCATCGACGAGCCGAGCCGCCTGTCGGCAAGCAAGGGCGTGCGCTACGAGAAGCGGCCGGTGAAGGGAGCCGGAGGCCAACCGGTGTCCGGCCTCTACAACGCGTGGATCACGCTCGACAACCCGACCCAGTTCAATTCCTACAACACCGAAATGGTCAAGGCGGTGATCCTGGCCTTCCGCGCCGCTAGCGCCGCGCGCGACGTCGTCGCGGTCGTGTTCACCGGAGCCGGCGACAAGGCGTTCTGCACCGGCGGAAACACCAAGGAATATGCCGAGTATTACGCCGGCAATCCGCAGGAATACCGCGGCTACATGCGGCTGTTCAACGACATGGTCTCGACCATCCTCGCCTGCGACAAGCCGGTGATCTGCCGCGTCAACGGCATGCGCATCGGCGGCGGCCAGGAGATCGGGATGGCCTGCGATTTCTCGGTCGCGCAGGACCTCGCCCGCTTCGGCCAGGCCGGGCCGAAGCACGGCTCGGCGCCGATCGGCGGGGCGACCGACTTCCTCCCAGTCGTGATCGGCGCCGAGCGGGCGATGGCCGCGTGCGTGCTTTGCGAGCCGTTCTCCGCCCACGAGGCCTATTTCATGGGCATTCTCACCGACATCACGCCGGCGCTTAAGGTCGACGGAAAATTCGTCGCCAACCCGCTGGTCGAGACCAGCCGCGTCACTGACGAGTATGGCCGGCTGGTATTCGGGAAACCGAAGACCGGCGATGCGCTCAAGTCGGGTCAGGAATTGATGAAGCGCGGCGTGGTCGATCTCTCCTTGCTCGACGAGAAGGTCGAGAGCCTGTGCACCCAGCTTCTCTATACCTTCCCGGACTGCACGACGAAGACGATCGAAGAATTGCGCAAGCCCAAGCTCGACGCTTGGAACCGTAACAAGGAGAATTCTCGCGCTTGGCTGGCGCTCAACATGATGACCGAGGCCCGCGCCGGGTTCCGCGCCTTCAACGAAGGCACCAAGGACACCGGACGGGAAGTCGATTTCATCGCGCTGCGGCGCGCGCTTGCCGCCAATGCCAAGTGGGACGACGAATTGACGGAAAATATCTTGCCCGGAGCGTCCGCACGCCGAACGCTCAGCGCCGGCCGACAACGGGCGGAGGGTGCGGCGACGGCGGCAAGGTGAATGGAGAAGGTCGTGTCCTCACCGCTGAAAGTCTGGCTCGAGGCAGAAGGCAGGCTGCTGCGGCTGCGTCTGAGCAGGCCGAAAGCAAACCTCATCGATGCGGCCATTATCGAAGCGCTCGACCGCGCCCTGGCCGAACACCTCGACAATGCGGGCCTCGGCGCCGTCCTCATCGACGCGGAAGGACCGCATTTCAGCTATGGCGCGAGCGTCGAAGAGCATATGCCCGGCCGATGCGAGGCCATGCTGACCGGGATCCACGGGCTGATCCTGCGCATGCTCGAGGCGCCGGTGACCATCCTCGTGGCGGTGCGCGGGCACTGCCTGGGCGGCGGACTCGAAGTCGCGCTCGCCGGGCATCTCCTGTTCGCGGCTCCCGATGCCACGCTCGGCCAGCCGGAAATGAAGCTTGGCGTATTCGCGCCCGCGGCGTCCTGCCTGTTGCCCGAGCTGATCGGCCCGATGCGCGCGCTCGACCTCTTGCTGTCGGGGCGCACGATCAGCGGCGCCGAAGCGGCCGCAATCGGCTTGGCGTGTGAAGCCAAAGCCGATCCTGAACAAGCGGCGCTCACCTATTTCCGCGAACATTTGCAGCCGAAGAGCGCGAGTTCGTTGCGCTATGCGATCAGGGCGGCGCGTTCCGACTATGCGGCGCGGGTGCGGGCCAAGATCGCATCGGTCGAACGCCTCTACCTCGACGATTTGATGCAGACGCACGACGCAGTCGAAGGTCTCGGCGCCTTCGTGGCCAAGAGGGCAGCGCAATGGCAGCATCGCTAAACGGCCACGCCCCGGCCGCCATCGTCGCGCGCGCGCAGGCGCTGTTCGACGACCTCTCCTTTGCGTCGGCGCGCGCCTGGAAAGCGAAGGCGCCGGACCGCAAGGTCATCGGCTACATGCCGATCTACGTGCCGCGCGAGCTCATTCACGCCGCCGGCTTCTTGCCGTTGGGCATCCTCGGCGGCGGCGACCAGCTCGAAGTCATCCACGGCGACGCCTATTACCAGAGCTACATTTGCCGCATTCCGCGCTCGACCGTCGAGCTCGGCGTGTCGGGTCGGCTCGATTTCGTCGACGGCATGTTGTTTCCCTCGATCTGCGACGTGATCCGCAACCTGTCCGGCATGTGGAAGACGATGTTTCCGAACGTGTACGTTCGCTACTTCGACGTGCCGCAAAACTACCGCGACGATATCGGCGGAAACTATTACATCAACGAACTCGCCGAACTCCGGCACGATCTCGAGGGGCTGCGCGGAAAGCCGATCACCGACGAGGAACTGCGCGGCTCGATCGCGGTCTACAACGAAAACCGCCGCCTGGTGCGCGATCTCTACGCGCTGCGCGCGCGCTCGCCGTGGCTGGCGCCGGCGCCGGAAGCCTACCTGGTGCTGCGCGCCGGACTGGTGCTCCCGGTCGAAGAGCACTCGCAGATGATTCGCGATTATCTGGCCGCGGCGACGCAGGAAGAGCGGCCGCGGCGTGACAATTGCCGCATCGTCCTCACCGGAGTGTTCTGCGAGCAGCCGCCGCTCAACCTGATCAGGTCGCTGGAGCTCGCCGGCTGCTACATCGTCGACGACGATTTGCTGCTGGTGACGCGCTGGCTGACCGCCGATGTTCCGACCGAGGGCGACCCGCTGCAAAATCTCGCGCTGGCGTTCCTGCACCACTCCGAATCAACGGCGGCAAAATACGAACCCGATCTGAAGGAGAAAGGCCAGCATCTGGTGCACGCGGTGCGTCGCTCGAACGCCGAAGGCGTCATATTCGCCTGCCCGAGCTTCTGCGACCCGGCGCTGCTTGAACGGCCCATGCTGCAGCACGTTCTCAAGAACGCCGAAATCCCTTACATCGCCTTCAAGTACGCGGAAAACTCCGGGCAGATGCAGCCGATCCGCGAGCAGGCCGGAACGTTCTCCGATTCGATCAAGCTGTGGAGCGGACGATGACGGTGATCACCACGCCGAAAGCGGCGCCCGCCAACGAGGTCGAGAAGGACGCCTCCATGGTCAAACAAAAAGAGATGATGGCGGCACACTATGATCGGCTGACCAGCGCGCCGGAAACTGGCGAGAAGGTCGCCTCGACGTTCGTGCCCGGCAACCTCAACGAACTGATCATGTGCTTCGACCTCGTCAACAACCTGCCCGAGGTCAACGCCATCCAGAACGGATTGCGCCGGCAGTCGGGCGCCTATGTGCTCGAGGCGGAGAAGATCGGCCACTCGGAGGATGTCTGCACCTACGTAAAGTCGGACATCGGCATGATGGCCAAGGGCAACCTCGCCCCCAACGGCAAGAAATTTCCGAGCCCCGACGTGTTGCTGCTCTCCTATACCGGCTGCTTCACCTTCATGAAGTGGTTCGAATTGCTGCGCGAACAGTATCAGTGCGAAACGATCATGTTGCACACGCCCTACATGGGCGACGGCAAGATCACCAAGAACATGATCGAGTACATGGTCAAGCAGCTCAAAGAGGAGGTCATTCCCAAGCTCGAGCGCATCTCCGGGGTCAAGTTCGATATCGACCGGCTGCGGGAATATCTAAAAAAGTCGGCGATGGCCGAGGACGATCTCGTCCGCGTGCTGCAGAGCGCGAAAAGCAAGCCGGCGCCGATCGACGCCTATTTTGGCGGCATCTACTACATCGGGCCGATCTTCGGCGCGTTTCGCGGCACCGATGACGCCATCGCCTATTACAGGTTCCTGCGCGCGGAGGTGGACGAGCGCCTCGCGCAAGGCAAGGGTCCGGTCACGCCCGACGGCGACATGGGCAAGGAAAAATATCGGCTGGTCGTTGAAGGACCGCCGAACTACACGAATTTCCGGCAGTTCTGGAAGATGTTCTACGACGAAGGCGCGGTCGTCGTGGCTTCGAGCTACACCAAGGTCGGCGGGGTGTACGACCTCGGCTTCCGCCACGATCCCGCCAAGCCGCTGGAGACGCTCGCTGAATACTGCCTCGGCGTCTATACCAATCGCAGCCTGCCGATGCGCATCGACATGCTGGCGAGCTACGTCAAGGACTACGACGCCGACGGGCTGCTGATCAACTCGATCAAGAGCTGCAACAGCTTTTCCGCCGGCCAACTGCTGATCATGCGCGAGGTGGAGAAGCGGACCGGAAAGCCCGCGGCGTTCATCGAGTCGGATCTCGTCGATCCGCGGTATTTTTCCGCCGCCAATATCAAGAACCGGCTCGAAAGCTATTTCCAGATGATCGAGCAAAAACGCGCTGGCGCGCTGGCCGCGGCCTGAGGGACGAGAGATGAAGACATTCGTTGGCATCGACCTCGGCTCGACCACGACCAAGGCGGTGCTGCTCGATGAGAACTGCGACGTGATCGGGCGCGGCATCACCAATTCGCGCTCGAACTACAGCACTGCTGCGCGGGTGGCGAGCGAGGAAGCCAGGGTCGACGGCCGCTTCACGCTGTTTCGCCGGGCGCTGCGCGAAGCCGGCGGCCTTGATGGCCGGCTCGACGATTTTCTCGGCGCATTGGAGCGCGCTTTCCGGCTCGAGCAGTTTCTCGAGCAACTCGACGACCTCGAACGCACTTGCCTCAGCCTGGTCAAGGGCGAGCGCTTCGCTGGCTTCGAAACGGGAACCAGGGAGGCGCTGGGCGAAATCTTTCTCCGGTTGCGCAACGAGGCACCCGAGCTCTACGCACCCGGCGCCAAGCGCAAGTCCGACTTCTTCCGCGATATCGCCGGCTCGCGATATCACGGCCACGCCGAGGAGGTGGCGCGCGAGGCCCGCCTGCCCTACGAGCTGCTGCTCAACGTCTACGACAAATCGATCATCGATGTGGAAAATCGGCCGCCGTCCGGCGCGCTGAGCGACAAGTTTCGCCGTGCGCTCGGCCGCGTGCTGGCCGCGCAGCCCGCTCTCGAATCAAGCGCGAGCGGGCTCTTGCCCGCCATCGAGCGCACGCTGGGCGTCGATCTCGAGGAGACCTACCTGGTCGGCACCGGCTATGGGCGGGTGACCCTGCCGTTTTCCAAGGAGCACATTCGCTCGGAAATCCTTTGCCACGGCCTCGGCGCCCACATGATGTACCCGAAGACGCGCACCGTGCTCGACATCGGCGGCCAGGACACCAAGGGCATTCAGGTCGACCCCAACGGCATCGTTGAGAACTTCCAGATGAACGACCGCTGCGCGGCCGGCTGCGGACGCTACCTCGGCTATATCGCCGATGAAATGAACATGGGCCTGCACGAGTTGGGCCCGCTGGCGATGAAGTCCGATCGCCCGGCGCGAATCAACTCGACCTGCACGGTGTTCGCCGGCGCCGAGCTGCGTGATCGGCTGTCGCTCGGCGAAAAGCGCGAGGACATCCTGGCCGGCCTGCACCGCGCCATCATCCTGCGGGCGATTTCGATCATCTCCCGCTCGGGCGGCGTCACCAATGAATTCACCTTTACGGGCGGCGTGGCGAAAAACGAAGCCGCGGTGCGCGAGCTCAAAAAGCTCATCAAGGAGAATTACGGGGAAGTGACGATCAACATCAACCCGGAGTCGATCTACACCGGCGCACTCGGCGCGGCCGAGTTCGCACGGCGCGCGCATGGCGGGCAAACCGACGGGAGCGAGGCATGACCATCGCGGCGGGCATCGACGTCGGCACCGGCGCGGTCAAGGCCGCTCTATTTCGCGTGGAAAATAACGACAGCCAATGGCTCGCCCGCGCCGCCCTGCGCATCCGGCAGCGCGATCCCATCGAACTGGCGCGCGTCGCCTACGATCAGATCCTGGCCGACGCCAAGCTGCCGGAGCGCGAAGTCGACTACGTGGCCACGACCGGCGAGGGAGAAGGCGTGCCGTTTCATACCGGCCATTTCTACTCGATGACCACGCATGCCCGCGGCGCGATCTACCTCGACCCTGAATCGAGAGCCGCGCTTGACGTCGGTGCGCTGCATGGGCGCGCCATCAGCATCGACGAGCGCGGCAAGGTTCTCAGCTACAAGATGACGAGCCAATGCGCCTCGGGCTCGGGACAATTCCTGGAAAACATCGCGCGCTATCTCGGTATCGCGCAGGACGAGGTCGGCGCGCTGTCGCGCCAGGCCGATAACCCTGAGATCGTCAGCAGCGTCTGCGCCGTGCTTGCCGAGACCGACGTCATCAACATGGTCTCGCGCGGTATAACCGGTCCGAACATTCTCAAGGGCATTCACCTGTCGATGGCCGGCCGGCTTTCGAAGCTGCTCAAGGCGGTCGGCGTGACCAAGGGAGTGGTGATGATGACCGGCGGGCTTGCTCTCGACAAAGGACTGGTCGCCGCGCTCGAGGAGGACATCGCCAAGATGAAGGACATGAAGGTCAGCGTCCGCAGCCACCCCGATTCCATCTACGCCGGCGCCATCGGGGCGGCGCTGTGGGGCGCCTACCGGTTCGAGAAGCTTGCAGGGCCCGGCAATCTGCCGAACGCGGCCTGACAGAAGCGAGGAAATAGCAATGGCTCTGATGATCACGGAGACCTGCACCGCGTGTGACGCCTGCGAGCCGGTTTGCCCGAACAAGGCGATCTCGGTCGGCAACCCGATCTACGTGATCGATCCGATGAAATGCACCGAATGCGTCGGCGCCGAGGACGAGCCGCAATGCAAGCTCGTCTGTCCCGCCAACTGCATCGTGCCCAACCCGGATTGGACCGAAAGCCAGGAAGACTTGTTGGCGAAATATCAGCAGCTGCACGTCTGAGGATCAAGATGAGCTTTAGGAATCGCATCAGCCAGACCCTGCACGAGGAGCATGCCGCAACGCTGTCGCTCATGCTGCGGCTCGAGCAACTCATTGCGCGGCATCGTCGCGGCGCTCCGCCGGACAAGAGTGACGCCGCCGTGGCCAAGCTCCTGTCCGATCTTTCGACCGGCGTGGAAGCCGAATTCCAGCGCCATTTTGCCTTCGAGGAAGACCGGCTCTTCACCTACCTCAGCGCCAACGGCGAAGAGGCGATTGGCGCGCATTTGACCGATGAACACGCCGTCATCCGGCCAGTTGCGGCTCGGCTCGCCGCGCTGGCGCGCGGCGCGGCGACAGCGGGGTTCGACCAGGCGAAGTGGGAGGAGTTCTGCCGGCTCGGCCAGGAGCTGTGCGGGCTGATGCAAGGACACGTGCAAAAGGAAGAGACAGCGCTGCTGCCGCTGATCGAGGACAGCATGGATGCGCAAACCGAAGCCCGCCTCTTCGAAGAATACCTCGAAACCGCCTGAGGCCTCGCATGGTCACCGCTTCGATCGCCCCTGATCGCGTCGTCCGCCCGCTCGATACCCGCGATACCGAACGGATGATCGCGATTGATCGGGCTCGTAGCGGCCATTCCCGGCGCCGCTTCTTTGAAAAGCGCTTCGCGGCCGCCAAAGCGCAACCGGACGACTTTATCCACATTGGCGCCGTGCAGGACGGGATGCTGCGCGGTTTTGTCATTGCGCGCGTCCACCGCGGCGAATTCGGTTTCGAACGCGCCGTCGCGGTCCTCGATTCGATCGGCGTTGAGAGCGCAAGCAGGGAACGCGGGCTCGGGCAGCTCCTGATGCGCGAACTCGGTGAGATCATGGGCCGTCGGTGCATAGGCGCGCTTCAGTCGCAAGCCGATTGGACCAATCACGAGCTTTTGCGGTTCTTCGCTGCGGCAGGATTCAAACTGGCGCCGCGTCTGGCGCTCGAGCGTCCCGTTGCGGTGCCGCTCGATGAGATTACCGAAGAGAACTGATCGGCTCGGGAGACAGCGAATGCCGGCATATGCACGCACGACCATTCCCCAGCGCGTGGGCGAGGCGGCCGAAGTCAACTACGGCAAGCCGGCGGCGCCGGATTTCGGTCCGCTGGCGCGCGATCGGATGCCTGTTCGGACCATGCTCGAGAGCGATCTTCGCGCGATTGTGGCGATCGATCGCCGGATCACCGGTCGCGACCGCTCCGCCTATTTCGAAAGCAAAATCGCCGAGGCGCTGCACCAGTCGGATGTGCGCGTATCGTTGATTGCCGAACACGAGGGTGCGCCGGTCGGTTTCATCATGGCGCGCGTCGATTTCGGCGAGTTCGGACGGATCGAGCCGACCGCGGTTCTGGATACGATCGGGGTCGATCCCGACCATCGAGATTTCGGCGTCGGGCGGGCGCTTCTTTCGCAACTCCTGATCAATCTCGCAACACTGAGGGTCGAGCATATTCGGACCGAGCTCGATTGGCGCGAGCGCGACCTGCTTGGCTTCCTCGATCATTGCGGCTTCCGCCCCTCCCAACAGCTCTCCTTCGAATATGTTATTGAAGACACCGGGTAGGGCGGCCAATTTGTTTAGTCGGCGTCTGGCATCTCGTACCGCGGCTGACGCCGGCTGGCGGTGGCGCGGACATCGGGCGCGATTTGACGCAGAGTAGCGGCTGAACGCCCGGATCGAAAAGGAGATAACGCGATGCAGCTGCTGCAATGGAAGGACGAGTACAGCGTCGGCATCGAGGCGGTCGACTACGAGCACAAGGAGCTCATCGAGCTGATCAACCGCCTTCACGAAGAGCTCAACGCCGGCGATGCGAAACGAACAGTTTCCGCTTTCTTCGGCGATCTGCTCAAGGCCATCTCCGCTCACTTCGCCCTCGAAGAAAAGTTCATGCGCGATCATGC
>Ga0335081_10013474_pt1 | contig 13227 bp, 16 predicted proteins | sample Lox_Sample_35_FD_206713 | JGI IMG/M metagenome (GOLD analysis project Ga0335081, IMG submission 206713) | Soil microbial communities from Loxahatchee National Wildlife Refuge, Florida, United States - Lox_Sample_3.5 | ecosystem: Environmental > Terrestrial > Soil > Wetlands | place: USA...
ATTGCCCGCCCCGCCTCTTTGGGTTGACTGGGAATAGATAGCTTCGTATCGTCGAGGATTGGCTGGACGAGTATTCACTGCGTCCCGTCGACTGTTTAGCAGCTCCAGCTCGAGAAGCGCCACTCCAACGTCAGGATCAGGAAACTATGATGTTTCTACATCGTCATACTCACCATCAACACCCGAAGCACAGATGCGTAAATTAGCCGATTATGCGTTCATGTTACGAGATTGGCGGCTAGCACATTCAACCTACGATATCGTCCGAAAAGACTTTGGAAATGATAAAGCGTGGAAATACGCTGCAGGAGCACAGGTACCATCGCATGCTCCAGGACCTGTCTGAGATCAGGAAATGACCGCAATAACATTCCTCTTGCTCCAAAGTGCGATAACACAGACCAAACTGACAGAAACGCTCGACCCACTCCTCGATTCGGCAATCTACTCTTACACGGCCCGCTCCTCATCGCCTTATTTCTCCCTCCGCACAACCCTAATCTCCATCGAACTTCTCACGCTACGTGGCGGCTCCGCGCCCGACGACGCCGTAAAATGGGCCACACGAGCCCTCTCTACCGGAATACTCGGCGACATCGGAAGTTGCCTCCTCGTAGAACGCATTGCGGGTTGCTATAAAATATCGCAACCCCGTCGACGGCGTAAAATGGCCCTGTGGAGTATGCTTGCCTGCGAGGCGTGGTCGGGCGTTGGATGCAGGGTGTGTGCGGTGCGATGTTTACGAGATGCGTGGAGCGTGTATAAGGGGTGTGCGGAAGGGTTTGGCAGGATTGGCGGCCATATGGCGGGACTTATGGAGAATTTGGGGGTGAAACGGGATGACGCGACTGAGCACGGGAAGATGGAGGAGGTGGTGGATATGCAGGGGTTGGATGGCGAAGGGACTGGGACGGAACAGCCAAATATGGGATTTGCGTAATGTAGTTTTTGCAAAACATAAAGAGATGACGGAAATCTATAGCCAATTCCGGAAGATTTTTGCGCTAAAATGGACTATGATATACTCCCGCTGGTCCGAGACACCCAATATGTAATATGGGTAACCTAAACCCTGGTGCTCCAAATGACATGACACTCACAAACCGAAAGAGATTGTGTTGCTCTAGTACCAGACCACAGACCCCCATATCATTTCAGCCCAAAATATACATCCTGTAATCTAAGTGGTACGTATCACAGGCAAACAAGCTCCCCGAATCTCATGTAAAAGGATAGAGTTCCAAAGCGCTACACCTTCCCCAGAAATACATCGCATTCCCCAATTGCCTTTCTCAATTTATCCAACTTCTCGCTCAAAACATCAATTTCACCCATGAGCTCAGCCCGTTTGCGGATAACACTCTCCCGCGATCCCAATGTCAAAAGAACTCTTGCCCCCTCCAATGGATCGACCTCATCGACAGCAAGATGAGGAGGTGATATCCCCCGGGGATTCAGGAGAGATCCGATACTCCGTAACCGCTTCGAATGCGATTCCTCGCCGCTCAGCCGACGTTTGGGGAGCGAGACGGCGTTGCCGACGTGCATGATAGTGGGTACGGTAGGTGGCGAGACGACATGACTGCCCAGCTGTAGGCGTATGGGAGGCAGGGTATTGTGTTCACTGAACGAGGGAGGGAAGTTAGGAGACCGATTAGATTGATTGTAGGGCCGGTAGGTGGTAAAGTCTTGGGGTTCGGGCGAGTGGGATTTGGGTGATCGGGCTGATGTCCATGGTACTGGGGGCAATGGACGGTAATGGTTGTGCGGGGAACGGTGGTCTGGAGGCGGGGAGGGAGAATTTGAGGATGTTGACAGTGGGTCACCATATCTTGATCGGATAGGATAATTTGTGGGGACGATTCGTTTTCGACGTTTAATAACCGTTTTCTTCATTTGAATAGGTCGATGTTCTCCATGCAGCTTATGATACAGACCTTAGCAGTTAGGTGTGAAAGGATTGAGAGATCGCGCATACCACAAGCATTACAGATTGGCCTTCCTTCCTCGTCTCGACGCCAAAGCGGCGTATTTGTCGTCCCGCAATTCTGACACTGCATCTCGTTGGAGGATATAGCACAGGCAGGCTTCGGACCAGGCGCAATCTCGGGATACTTTGTCCCAGTATTCGCGCTCTTGGCCGCAATCGTCGCCGCAGCCGCAGCCGCCTGCGCAGCCTTCGCAACCCGATTATTAAAGGCGGGGCACCCACTACAACTCGAAGTCCCGCCCGTCCCATCACAATGTCCGTCGCCGGGACAAGTGCCTCGCGGCGGAACTGACGAAGGCGGAATTACGGGTTGTGCGGACTCCTCGGCCGGGGCAATCTCGGGTTTAATGGATTGAACGATGATTTGCTTGGAGGCTGCTGTGGACGGCGCGCTTGAGTTGCGTCGTTTTATGCCTGGTGGTCGAGGGACTTGGCGGGCTTTTTCGTATAAGCCGCAGGCATTACAAATGATTTTGCCGTTGATGTCCCTTCGCCAAAGGGGGGTCGTCGTCGTCCCGCAGTTTCTGCAGATGATCAGAACACGGGTGGACGAAGGAAAAAGGGAGAGGGAAACGTACGAGCACTGCTGGCCTGATATGGAGGCAGAGCGAGACTCCGTTGTCATGGTCATTGAAGATTCGGCGTGGCGGAATGAAGCAGCGAGATGGATATCGTTGTTACAGCAAGAAACTGGCCATGAAGATAAATCGCCGGCTCTTTATATAGGATGAGCCGCCAAATTATCGGCTCAGAGGATCAAGGAGGAGAAGACGTACACGAAGGTCAAAGGCCGTGCTGCGTGAAAGCTTGGCGCAATTTATATTGTGTGATCGTGTGCTCGGCAGAAATAACCTCACCAGTCCCTGATCCTGCGAAGATGTGGGTGATTCAGAGGCAGTCGTATGAAAGTGCGCACACAGAAATATATTTGTAGACGAGAATAGATGGGCAAGAATAGACGACGGAGGGGGCGGTGAGCGTGCTGACGATGCCGACGGAGCAAGATATGGATGGCTCTGATATCGTCTGATATTTTCCCAATGAATTATTACACCATTTTAGTGTTTCGATCAGGCCAGAGGCAGCCAATCACCGTCCTTGCATCTTCTATTACTAAAGATCCCCGAATGAGCCCCGGGCCGAAATGATCCACAACCATTGGTCGGAGATCAAAGTTCCATCGGCAATAATTGCCTCTATTTTGGGTTCCACACCAACCAACTACAATCTCGAAGCATATCAGGCTTTCCAGCGCGCATTCTAACTGGATTCTTTATTCTCCGTGGTGATATTGAGAGTGAGCCAGCTCGGTTGCACGTGCTCGAATGAGTTTGTAATGCGTCAAATCCTAACGTGCGACGACGATATAATTTAAGGAGAAATCAGCCGATCGAGTTTAGTCCATCGGCTAGATTGTCCTGCTCCCACGGCTCTTGGTCTTGGCATTGGCAACATTTGCCACTGATCGGTCCACTGCTCGGGGGTGATGTCGTCTGTATCAGATTTTTCTAAACTCGCATGATCTCGTTACATAATTCAAGGCCGACCGCGGGGAATGCACTTGTTTAGCTCATTTATGATTAGACCGGCAAGAACTGCGATGAGACGATACCAAAAAAAGCCCCCGTGAAAATGCTGTGGGACCTAATAATAATGGTTGCGAAACGCCAATTCCGCACAGGAAGTAGAAATTTATAAGCGCCGGCAAGACGGCAAGTGTAGCGAAGCTGATCCATTTTATCACGCTACCCATCCCGATTTATTCAGTTTCCAGATGGAAGCGATGGAAGCGCTTACATATTCGGCTTGATGACGCCAACGGACCAATGCCAGCTCAAGACGGCGCTGAAAATTAATTTCAAAGGATGTTCTATTTTCCATAGAACGAGGTTTGTATGATTCTGCATTTGACAATGGGCATGCCTTCGAATTTGTGAAGTGCCTAAAGCGGCAGCGCTTTGTCGGGTCTCGCGGGTGCGGATATCGGCTTTCAATGATTAGCAACGCTTGATATCTGCAGACCGAACAAATTCCGGTCGCGACTGTGAAAAGGCATCAAATGGTAATTAGAATAGTGCATTCCATTGAAACATACTTTGTTCACAGCCGTACATTGCGATCCTTCTGGTGAGCGGATCTGATTGATTGACCAGCGTTTCCTCACCAACAGAGAGACACATGGCGATCACGAATGCCGAGCGGTGACAACACGGCGAAGGAAGGAATGCCAGCAACAGCAACTCGTCTCGAGATCGAGACGACCAGCTCCGGCTCCAGTGTCGAGGGCGACGGCCGTCCTTCTCCCCCTGGACCGCATATCGCTCCCCGCGGCGGACCACACGACCGACCCGAAACCGAAAACATCGGGCACAACGATGCCCCCTCTCCGGACGACTCGACAGACGCACTGCCCTCCAAGACCAACACCCGCCTCGTTAAATTCCAGCTTTTTGAAACCAAGGCGGTAAAACGTCTCTCATTATTCTCCTGACTTCGGTAGCGCTTCTACATCGTCGGCTCCAACCAGAATGAAACACACAACCGCATCCTCAAAATCGACAGGACTCTGGCTCCCGGAGAATTAACTTTGGTCGAAGATGATATTGTGTATACCCGTGCAGGAGCAGCAAAGGTCCTTGAGGCAATAGATGACGGGAATAAGGCCACAGGAGGCCTCCAAAAAGTTCTCACGGCATGGGGAATCATTGGTACCCCTCCCTGTTCGCCGCCATTTTTTTTGTCTTTGGAGGTGTTGTTGATGCCAGGCTTCGTCCGATTTACCGCGGGGTATTACATGTCTGTCATCACCAAACGCAGCCCCGTGGCCCTTCTCGGCGGACATTACGTCTATCACATTGACGAAACACGACTAATCTCCATTGCAGGAGACGAAATTCGGAAACTCGATAAAAAACCCGAAGAAGCTCGGTACCTCTCGACATTGGACCACCTCGATATCAGCAGGACCTTCTACTTTAGTTATTCCTACGACATTACGCGAACACTCCAGTCTAATATCTTGCGTCAACGAGAACTTTTTGAACGCGGCGAATGGTATGGGAGCAATGTGGACGGTGTGAGTTATAATGATATGTTTGTTTGGAATCATTTTCTATTGCAGGCGGCGGGGGAACGGCATTCGAGGGAAGTCGCAAATTGGTGTGTTCCTATTATCCATGGATTCGTGGATCAAGCGAGTGCCAAACCCCCGTTCCTCCAGTGGGGAGGCTGATTTAGAAATCTCGTTGTATGGACGGTCGATTTATGTTTGTGTGATTGCACGGCGGTCACGATATTTTGCCGGCGCACGCTTTCTTAAACGGGGTGTCAATGATAAGGTACACCCAATATTGACAGCAGCGGGTGGTGATGAGCAGGGATACGTCGCGAATGAGGTCGAGACGGAACAAATTGTCTCCGAGGTCACTACGACGTCGTTCCACGCTCCTGGAGGAGGAGGCGGAGTGTATGAAAATCCGCATTGGACGTCCTATGTACAACACCGCGGCAGCATTCCCTTGTACTGGACACAAGACGTCACCAGCATTAGCCCAAAACCGCCGATTGAATGTTACCTCACCTAATCGACTTGAGGAACTGATCGGGTAGTGAATGTCGTTGATCCATTTTTCAGTGCTGCTGCGTTACATTTTAATCAGATGTTTGAGAGATACGGGATACCCATCATCGCATTAAGTCTTATCAAGGTCTTAATCCTCCTGTTTTCCCTGTTAAAAACTGACGATTTAGCAAAGGGAGAGAACACCACGGGAATCGATTTTAGGAAATGAATACACTCAAGCAATCAATTATCTCAATCAATTTCTTCCTCCCGAAAGTCGAATCAGATATATAGCATGGGACATGGCTCGAGCCGCAAAAAGGTACATTAGCCGACGCCCTAGCCCCTTCTTTAACACTGCGAGGACTGATCGAAAAAAAGTCGGGATCAAGAGGTTATCGAAAAATTAGAGGCGATCGCTGAGGACGTTCTTTCGACAACCGGCTTCTTCCACAATGGCCCCGATCAAACAATCTCCCTTCAACGTGGGATCTGTCGCACCAATTGCGTCGATTGTCTTGATCGGACGAATGCATGTCAGTTCATTATTGCCAAACGCGCATTAGGGATGCAGCTTTATGCCCTTGGGATCATCGATAGACCTGATTTAGCCTATGATACGGACGCGATTAATTTACTCATGGAAATGTTTCATGATCATGGGGATACAATTGCTTTGCAATACGGCGGATCTCATCTTGTCAATACCATGGAGGTCAATCTTAACCCATTTCTTTTGACTTCTGGTATCTGATGGAAGACATACCGCAAGACGAATCAGTGGACTAGTCATTCGCGAGATATGATTGAAACTATCCGAAGGTTCTATAGTAACAGTTTCATCGATGCGCAACGACAGGAAGCCATCAATCTCTTCCTGGGGAATTATACAATCGCCAAGGGACAACCAACATTATGGGAATTAACCACGGATTATTACTTACACCACATCGATCCGCGACTCGGACAGGAGACACCGCGCAGGTACCAATGTCTCTGTCTTTGTGGGCTGACAGGGAGTTATATTAAATGGTGGAATGCAAAGAATCTCGAGAATAACACGGTAATGCCTATGTCAAGGACACGGTTACTGCCTAAGCAGGAGAAAACGTACGAGATTTTACAAGAGGAAATGTGGCAGGAATATTACCGTCCAGACATCCTCTCCTCAATCCAAAAAATCTTCTCCTACAACATGAATTCAACCCTCCGAAACTTCCACCCAAGGTTCCTTCTCCGTTCCATTCCCCTCAATCCCACTATCTTTTTGTGCTCTTGTTCCGTATCTGACATATCAGACACGATAAAACCACACTCATAAGCCCCTTTCGTCCGCAGAATGTCTCTGTCGACCCCTCAAAACACCTCCCAGCCCTTGACGAAGAAACAAAAAAAGAGGAAAACCGACATCGCCCGCGTATCTCTCTTTATCGTTGGCTAGGCCAACGTCACGATAACGGAGAACGTCGGGTAACCTTTAAAATGGACGAAAACCAGACTGTGGAACCGAAGGAACCGAAAGAGGCTATTGAGACGATCGTCGAGAGTCTCCTAGAACCGAAAGTTTCTATTGACGAGGCCAAGGAATATGAACGGTCTATCCCCTTCTCACCCTTTATTTACCATTTATTATTCTTTAATATTTGGGTTTGGAAGGAATGTTGATGGAGCAGGTATATTGCGCATCCGAGGTCGTTGACGATCACGGTTCATGAAAAGACGCATCCTGAGTACCTACGTTATGTCAACGATGCGGCGAAGAATAATTACGGGGTTGATGATAATGATCTCAAGTTATATGACAATATCACCACGATGGCAGAAAAAGCGTTGGCGATGCGTGCGACACTCCTGGACAAGGATGAAATCTCGCGGCGAAAGGTGCAGGGATATCAAACGTGGGTCAAGGGACAACAAAGGAAATTAGAACGAAGTTGATTACACCCAGCTTCCGGTATCATCATGGCCAGTCGTCGTTCTTTTGTACACTACGGGTTTTTGATTCTATGAGGATATCAATTCTGCATAATAGGAATCTATTTGTGATATTGCTTCAACATCTACTTTTGACGATGAACTTGAAATTGCGAGAGCCTTTGTGATCCGTTGAAGTGATGTTTTGATAGGGATTAGTTCAGGGGAATCTTGGTTTCGGAGATAGCGCCAACAAGTTGTCGTACCACGGAGGATCTCAGCATGATGAACGTCGACGCGAGGCCAACAAATTTGAATGATCGTTTCGAGGACTTGTAGTGTCAAGACGAGTTGTGGAGGATGATTACTCCCGAGTGGATCTGCAAGGATCGAAGATAACACGGGAAGCACGTACTCTTATCAGCAATGCAGTCCATGGCAAGGGGAACCTTTAAATGACGAACGAAATGAATACCCATCTCGATGATAATGAGTCGTAACGAGTCCAATTCGACTTCGGCAACTTTCAAGTTCTTCCCTGCGAAAAGCATCCCGTACAACACTCCATCTCGGACCATTTTATCGAAAAGTGGTATTCTCGTGGTCAATGACGGATGCCATAACTTAGCGAGCTTAATCAAAGTGGTGTAGGTGTGTTTTAAGACTTGCACGGATTCATCGATTTCAGTGATAGGCGGGAGAGAACTGAAATTGGGAACCACGGCTGTCCAAAGAACCTCGGCAAGACCAGTCCTCGCGAGCATCGCCTCATCCATCCGATCAAGAAAGTTTAACAGAACGTTTAGCCCGCGGATTCGAATTTTTGTATACGAGGAATCGAGAAGGATTAAGGTTGGAGGGAGAATTACATGAAGATGACTGCTGACCGTTTCTTTCTACATCATTTAGGATTTGTTACGATGGGGTGAGGATACCGCAATACGAGTGGATACCCACGTAAGGACGGTGATAACATCGTCGGGAGGATCTATTTCCTCGCTGGTGGCGTCTCCTTGTCGAGGACGAATGCGTTGGGTGCCTTGAGGTGTGAGCTTGCTGTGCTGGTACACAGACAGCTTTGGTTTAACAAACTCTGTGAGCAAAGCGACTAGAACTTCTTGTAACGATGGCCTCTCGAATGCCTTCCAGTCAGTTTGGCTCGCAAATCAATCGGACTGATTTCATCTCCTGGCGTAGTCTTGACACTGCTGGAGGACTTGCTGTTAGAATTAAGACTCGACAGGTCACATACCCACGCTCTGTTCGTTTTTCGTCTGGTGACACATCGTGGTAGTTGTGTTCAGTAACAAGAGCGTCCAGCAAACAAACCGTCTCCTCAGCTGTCATTGCGGCCGGATTCGTAAAAATTTCGAGATAAATACATATATAAGTAAATACAGGAGGCTTGGAATTTCCAAATTTGTCAGCGCACTGGCTGGAAAGGTATTGAAATTGGGCCGGAAGCTACAAACTCCAATTTCGGGGGAGTGTGCTTCAATCTCTACGATGCTTAAATTCCTTCTCCAAAATCAAGTCCGGCTTCCGTGCTATCAAATCCAATATCATCTCACCAAATAATCCATTTGCCCATGCAAACCAAGGTCTAGTATAGTCAACGACCCTCCTAACATTCACTACCCATCGTATCAGCCCCATTCGTTTGAACGGAGGAAGAGGGGGAAGAAATTACCGCTCTCATGCATAAGTCCCAATCCACCTGTGGAGCTCTTCAACAACCTCAATGATTCTATGATCTCAACATCATCGTCACTCGTCATGATTTGAACCAGCAAGCTCATCGGCCAGGCATGTCGAACACCGATGTGAGGTCCTCCAATCCCCTTGAATTGATGACCTGTCAGATAGTATGGATTTCCCAAATCGGAAAGGACCATTTTCCTTGTGGCCTGATAGACGCGATCTTTTCTATCGACGAATCCAACGAGAGGAAGTGATAATAACGATGGAAGATTGGCATCGTCCATGACTATTCGCCCGCCATATCCATCGATCTCGTACGCGTAAACATCCGAAAATATGGGGTGCTTGAAGATGGCATTTTCGTTTATGCCATTTGCGATGCCATGCGAGATGGCTCTGGCTTTCTCAGCAATGGTGGTGATGGAATCCGTGGATGAAAGAGAATGAACTCTTCGATCTCGTAAAATAAGACTTAAATGCTCTAGTTCAACAGACATGAAGGCATTGGCAGGGATAAGGAACGGGAGGATTGTGGCATCGTCCGAAGGTCGAAACGCCGACCGAACGAGAGACGTATTGCCGTTGACGGGGTTCCCAACGCCGCCTAGAATTAGCTCACTCATAAGTCGCAAATATACCAAGCGGAAGTGTCTCTGAACCAAGGGTCGTCCATCGCTGAAAAATGTATCTGGCAAGTTTGGCTTCCCCAGTCGTTGGATCAAAAGTCGGTTCCATTTGTTGCTCGATGACCTTTATAACTAGCGAAATTGCTTCCAACCACGTCGGAGTTACAAAGCTGACATCGTCCATTCGATCGTAGTAGAGCCAAGAAAGCTTGAGAAAACTAGCAAGACTATCGAGTTCGTATTTGCATTCAAAGACGTCGGTTGGGTCGTACGGGGGATAGACTCTGTCCTTGTCATGATCGAGAACCGGTGGAATGTGGCTGTCGACGGGAGGTTGAAAGGCGTTGCAATAGGCGGCCTTGGAGACGAATTCTGCTTGAGTCGTTATGGCGCCTCGAAATAAGAGGGCCAAATGCTTGTCTGTGGCGATGAGCGAGGCGTAAGGGGCCAGCTGATTTGTGGAATCTCGAAGCTATACGTCAGCTTCCGAGAATCTTAAAGAAAGACACCCATTCAGCGTCTCTGAATATTAGAAGAGATAAAAGCACGGGAAAGATACATGTCACCGGTGATTATGAATGACTGGGGATTCTTGGGATCAGATGAATGCCACCGCACAGTCGTGTCCAATGTATTGGGAAAGCAATTCTCGAATAAACGAGCCAGGTCTTTATCGACCATTCTCTTTGTGACATCGGCTATGACTCTTTCCACCTGTTCGGATCTAAACGTGCGGCATTCCTGTATCGGGCGCTGATAAGGTATCGTTAATGGTCCTGTCGTTAGTCGGGCGCTTGAATTCTGCGGAGGAACCAACCCTGAGAGAGCGGCTCGTGGTTGCGCATGGCATATTCTCGGTATGGAGGACTTCCATTAACAACCAAAACCCACAATGAGGAGAATACCAAGAAGACAGTTGCGAGTGTTGGTCCTTCTCCCATTGTAACCGCGCAGCCTCGCCTCCAAGGGTAAACGTGTACATTATGTACACGAGGCAGCAGAGGGCGGCCGATAACATGATGAACCTGAGGAGTCGCGTCCTGAGTGCCCTGAGCACAAGGATGGCTGGCGAGTGCCGGCGGGCTGGCTTGTGCTCTGCGTTTTCGCGGTTGGCCTCGTCCCCCATACGACCGATGCTATCGACTGCCCTGTCTGCTGCACCCCATGGTCGATGCCGTGCGGTCATACGGAACCCCGTGAAGCGCGTGCACGGGCCGCCTCAATCGCCGACGGGGAGCCGCCCCCAACCCGATCTCAACTCACGTGTCAGATGCCAAAAACTCCTAATACGCAGACTGATGAAATTAAAAAGAGACTACGAGAAGGAGAATAAAACAGAGTAAAACTATGATAACTAGAACAAAAGATAGAAAAGGGAGCGAACGAGAATGGGTTACGAAATATAAACAGAGAAGCAACTATACGTTTTCATGAACCACCAAAGAGAGAAAATGGAAACATTTTCAATCCCCATTTTATTCCTGGCAAGGGAATATCATGATCCGAGTGACGTTGCACTGACCTCCAATAGACTGGCTGTACAAATTGTCAAAGATCCCACTGCGACATCGATAAAAGTCCTGACTTCCACGCCACGTGAGCACGATATCACCCGTCTTCGGATCCTTGTATTGTCCAAAGTCTTTTTCGCCATATCCACCCGATTGGACCGGGAGATCAAATTGGAATTGGAAGTTATCCGCAATATACCCGATCCGATTCAATTGATCACGAAGGAGACCATTGCTGTCGAAACGGAGGATGACGCCTTGCGCATCGCAGCGTCGGACGTTTAATATGTTCGGAGGAACAGGGCTTTGTCCGTCATCCGGGTTAGACCGCTTCTCGGGTGGTCTGAAGGCGTTTCGTGGTTCCGGATAGCATGGCCAGTCTTCATGGCATGGGCCTTCTGGGGTTGGTGGACAACGGTGCCCATCACACGTCGGCGGGGCGGGACAGGGGACCTCCTTGCATGGGACCGGAACAGTGTAGGGATACGGTTTAGGGATCGGATACGGTATGGGCAGTGTTTCCGTGATAACGCAAGGCTTCGTCTTGGTGACCGTGTTAGTGAGTGTTGTGGTCTTTGGTGGGCATGGGACAAGGCAATATTTGCTGATCGTCGATGTCAAGACCTCAGTGTCGGTAACCGTGCAAACCGTCTGTACAGTCGTCGTGTGCAGGTGATGGTGATGCTTCGTTGTAGTCACCACAGCGGTCTCTGTTTGCTTTTGAATACACTTCTTGGTTTTGGTCACGGGAATGTACTCCGTGATCGTCGAAGTATCGCACGGCGGTGCCGGACATTTTACTGGAACGATCCGTATCTTCGTCGCTGTTTCTACAACGGTACACACTTGAGTGACCGGATAAGACTTGACCTCCGTCACTGTTGCCGTCGCCGTTTCGGTCTCCCTGCAAACGCGTGTCACCTTGACAGGGACGTACTCTGTAAGTGTCGTTCCTGGGAGACGTCGGACCCTCGTTTCCGTTTCCGTAACCGTGCACAAAACTTTCACCGGCACCTTCACCGAGCTGACTTCCGTGGTCGTGACGACCGATGTCTCCTTAATAACCACCGGGAAAGCCTTGACTTTTGTTACCGTGTCCGTCTCCTTTTGAATGCACGGTTTGACCACAGTCTTCGTCAGATAATCCGTAACCGTCTTCGTTTTCGGGCAGGGATACTTGGTGCATGTAACCGGAATCGTGCGAATCTCAGTCTCCGTTTCCGTATAGGTGCATCTGACAGGGAACGGCCTCGGTTCGATTACCGTAACAGGTACTTCAACCGGAATTTTCTTTGTAACTGTGTCGGTTTCGGTTTCTTTGACGACACAAGACTGGACTTTCGTATGCGTAACCGTTTCAGTGAAAGTCTTCGGTGGGCATGGCTTCTTTCGACAAGTTACCGTCTTGGTAACGACTTCAATCTCCGTCTTTGTACACATGACTGGGACCGTAGTTGTCGTCGGTACAGGAACCGGATAGGGCTTGATCTTTACGCAAGGGCGGGTAACCGTCTCCGTAATCGTTTCTATTATCGGTTTCGGCGGGCATGGCCGAAGCAGACATTGAGTATCTGGTACCTCGATCGTACTGAGTGCCGTCTCAAAATAGGTGCAATAATCGTGCGGATTTTTAGAGACCGTAACCTTTTTCGTGACAAGGCAGGGGTATGGGATATCCTTTGGGATAAATCTCGTCACGGTCGTCATCACCGGTTTATGTGGACAGTGGCGTGCGCGACAGGGGACCTGGACGGTTAGATATTCCGTTTCCGTTTCCGTTCTGGTGCAGACGCGATGGATGGTGATGTACTCGTAGTCCGTCGTTGTTGTCGTTGATACATCATACTCAGTAGTCGTGGTGGTGTCCAGATCGGTTGTTGTCGTCGTCCTCCAACACGTTACAGTATTACAAATTTCTCCGTG
>Ga0335081_10013476_pt1 | contig 13226 bp, 12 predicted proteins | sample Lox_Sample_35_FD_206713 | JGI IMG/M metagenome (GOLD analysis project Ga0335081, IMG submission 206713) | Soil microbial communities from Loxahatchee National Wildlife Refuge, Florida, United States - Lox_Sample_3.5 | ecosystem: Environmental > Terrestrial > Soil > Wetlands | place: USA...
TGGAGCTTCTGGCCGGCCGGCTCGATTTCATGATGGACCCGCCGGCGACCATGATGGAGTTCATCGGCAACGGCAAACTGCGCGCGCTTGCAGTGTCAAGCTTAAAGCCCTATTTCGCGCTGCCCTCGGCGCCGACCATCGCCGAGAGCGGCGTGCCGGGCTTCGACGTCAGCGCCTGGCAGGGCCTGATCGCGCCCGCGGGCCTGCCCGAGCCGATCCTGAAGCGGCTCAACGCCGAGACCGTGCGCATCCTCAAAGACCCGGCGACGGTCGAACGCATGCACACCTTCGGCAACGAAGCTTCGCCGTCGACGCCCGAGCAATTCAAGAAACGGCTCGTCGACGACATCGCCAAGTGGAGCGCGGTCGCCGACGAGATTCATTTCCAGAAGATCTGATTTATTTTGCGCATGATCTCATCCGAAAACCGGTTCCCATCCCGGATCAAGTCCGGGACAGGCTTTTTCGGGATCATGCGTTAAGCGTCGCTTTGTTCGCGCCGCTTCTTGCGCCGGGCGCGATGGCGGCCCGATGCACTCCCGCTGCGGCGCGGCGGCCCCTGCCGCTGTCCATCCACCGCGATCGCAGTCTGCTCCGCCGCGGTGTGGAGAATCTCGCTGGCTTCGCGCGCAAGCTCTGCTTCGCGGGCGACGCGTTCGGCCTCGCGGGCCTGAAGGCGCGTAAGCTCGTGCACCTTCGATTTGCGTTCGGCGACGCCGGCGCGGAGGCGCTTGACGAAGTTGCGCACCTGGACGGCGACGCGGCCGGCCATGCCGCCGGCCCACACCAGCTCGAACGGTGTGAATTGCCGCCAGGTCTGATCGCCGTCGATGATGGCGCGCGCGATCAGATTGCCGGCCATGGCGGTGGTGTTAAGACCTTGCCCGCCGAAACCCGAGACGAGCCAGACGCCGGGGCCGAGCTCGCCGATCTGCGGCATGCGGTGCACGGTGTTGGCCAGGGTGCCGGACCAGGCGTAGTCGACCTCGACGTCGCCGAGCTGCGGAAAGGTCTTTTTGATATCGGCCTTGAGCGCCTTGACGTAGCGGCGCGGATTGTGCGCCCACATCGTGGCGCGGCCCGACAGCATCAGCCGGTCGTCGCCGACGATGCGATAGTGATTGTCGGCTAGGTCCGTGTCGCTCACCGCGCCGCGATAGCCGATCGCCTCGTGCAGGCGCGGGCCGAGCGGCGCGGTGGTGACGAGGTAGGTGGTGAGCGGAATGAGCGTCGAGGCGATCCGCGGTATCAATCGGCCGACCTGCAGATTGCCGGCGAGCACGACGTGATTGGCACGCAGCTTGCCGCCCGAGGTGACGATGCGCTTGCGCACGCCGGCCGGATCGATCGACAGCGCCGGCGTGTTTTCGAAAATGCGCGCGCCGTCGCGCTCGGCCGCCGCGGCAAGCGCTAGCGCGTAATTGAGCGGATTGATCGACAGCGCTTTGACGTAATGGACGGCGTGATAGTAGCGCTCGCTCTTGAGGATGGCGCGCGTGCGCTCGGTCGGCCAGCCTTCGACCTCGCAGCCGAGATCGTTGAGCCGATGGAGCTGCGCGAGGAATTGGTCGCCGTTGTCGACCTTGGAAACGTGAAGCCAGCCATCCTGCGGCTCGATGTCCCGCGCGGTCTCGCCCTTGATCGCCTCGCGCACATAATCGACGCCGGCCTGCGACAAAGCCCACAGCGATTTGGCACGCTCGAAGCCGACACGGGTGATGATCCGATCGGCGTCGCAGGAAAAGCCCGGCAGCACGAAGCCGGTATTGCGACCCGACGCGGCGGCGGCGAGCCGTCCGGCCTCCAAGAGCACCACCGACCAGCCGGACCGCGCCAATTCGCGCGCCGTCGTCAGGCCCGCGAGCCCGCCGCCGATGACGCAGACGTCGACGTCGAAATCGACGTGCAGCGCCGGCCGCGACGGGGCGTCCACCTTGGTGGCCGCATACCAGCTTCGGCCATAGGACTGGATGTCGGTTTCGTTCATTTTTATTGGGGTTTTGTTCGGTTTCGCGGTCCGTCGGCCGTCGGCGTGGCCACACTAGACTCCCCCGGCGGAGAAAGCGACATTGCCGCCATGCGCCGCCTGATGCTGCTCCGCCATGCCAAGACCGAGCGCCCCGAGGGAGGCCAGCGCGACCGCGATCGCACGCTGACCAAACGCGGCCGCGCCGACGCGCCGGTGATCGGCGTCTACATGGCCCGTCACGGCCTCGTTCCGGAGCTTGCTCTGGTGTCGCCGGCCAAGCGCGCCCAGGAGACCTGGGAGCTGGTCGCCGAAAGCTTTGCCAAGCCGCCGCGGCTCGTCACCGAAGACCGCATCTACAATGCCGGCACCGACACGCTGATCGAAGTCATCGGCGAGACCCGCGGCGCCCACGGTCTTCTCGTCATCGGCCACAATCCGGGCCTGCACGATGTCGCTGTCCGACTATGCGTAACGGGTGACGTCGAAGCCCGCGAGCGCCTGGCCGAGGGGCTGCCGACCGCGGGTCTTGTTGTCATTGATCTTGCCTTCGACGACTGGTCGCGGCTGCCGCGTCACGCCGGGCGTCTCGCACACTTCGTCACGCCGAAATCGATCGCCGCCGCGACCGATTGAACGCTTTGGTGCATGATCCCGAAAAAGCCTGTCCCGGACTTGATCCGGGATGGAAACCGGTTTTCGGATAAGATCATGCACAAACCAAGATTCCCAAAGGGGCTCGTCCATGTACAAACGCATCCTGGTGCCGATCGATCTCGCCGACGTCGAGCTCGCGAAGCCCGCCATCGCCACCGCGCTGATGATGGTGAAGGCGTCGAACGGCGCCATCCGCCTGGTCAACGTGCTGCCGGTGACGCCAGTGATGCTCGCCGAATACGTGCCGCCCGATTTCGACGCGCAGCAGCGCGCCTCCGCCGAAGAGGCGATCGGCATCGTGGCGCAGGAAACCGGGCTGCCGGCGGACCGAATTTCGACCGCTGTGCTGCAGGGCAATGTCGACCGCGAGATTCTCGACGAAGCCAAGGCGATGAACGCCGACCTCATCGTCATGAGCTCGCACCGCACCGGCGTGCGCACCTACTTTCTCGGCTCCAATGCCGGCCACGTGGTGCGCTACGCCACCTGCTCGGTGCTGGTGGTGCGGCAGGCGGGCAGCTAGGGCATCTAACCATGACGCGGCAGGTCAACTGGCAACCGGACGGTTGGGGCCAAACGCGGATTGGCCTTCTCGCCCCGCATGCTGACGTAGGTCCGGAATCGGAATTCCGTGCAATGGCTCCGGAGGGAGTCTCGATCCACTCAGCACGCGTCCCGTTCGGTGCCTACAAAGCTGGCGGAACGATGGACCCGACCATTGGCGCTGACCCCGTGCGGGCGTTTGCCGATCCGCCGCTTGTCGACGAGGCTGCCGAATTGCTTGCGGGGGCGCCGCTGCATGCAATTGTCTACGGGTTTACCAGCAGCAGCTATGTTCGAGGTGCTGCCGATGACGCTGCGCTCAAGGTCCGTCTTGAAAAGTGCACACGAGGTTTTCCCGTCATTATTCCGTGTGCAGCGGCGGTCGCGGCACTGACTGTGCTCGCTGCCCGACGACTGGCACTGGTCAGCCCACCTTGGTTCTCGGTTGAGATGGATAAGCAGGGTGCTCGTTACTTTCAGAGTCAAGGCTTCGACGTGATTTATAGTAGCCCGGCCGGCCTGCCGTCAGACCAGCAAGCAGTTCGACCGAGCCAGCTCTATGAGTGGGTTCGTACCCATGTGCCTCGGAATGCTGAGGCTGTCTTCATTGGCGGCAATGGTTTTCGCGCTATCGGAGTTATTAAGGCGTTGGAACAAGACCTGGCACGACCTGTGTTGACTGCAAACCAGGTTGCGCTCTGGCAGGCTTTAGGCCTAGCCGGCGCGGGAGCGCCGGTTCTGAATTATGGTCAGATATTCGAGCATCCAGTGGCCGCATAGAATCACCCTTTTTCAGGCGCTTGGCGACCGTCCGGCAAGTAGCATCTTCGCCACGGCTTAAAAAACGCGCGGCGCGGACGAGGCCCCTCGCCCGCGCCGCAACAGCATCATGAGCGCGGGTCAGTCGGACTGGATGCCGGCGTCCTTGATCATCTTCTGCCATTCGCCGAGCTGGACCTTTATGTAGTCGCCCAGCTCCTCGGGCGTCGAGGAGAAACCTTCGAAACCGACGTTCTTGAACCTGGCCTGGACCTCCGGACTGTCGATGATGGGACGAAGCGCGGCGTTGAGCTTCTTGACGACCTCCGGCGGCGTACCGGCCGGCGCGACCAGGCCCGCCCAGGTGTCCATGTTGAAGCCCTTGACGCCAGCCTCGTCGAGCGTCGGCAGATCCGGCACCAGTTTGCTGCGCTTGATGCGCGACACCGCGAGCGGCCGCAGCGTCCCGGCACTGACATGCGGGAAGGCGGTGGTGAAATCGGCAAACATCATCGACACCCGGCCCGCCATGATGTCCTCGATGGCCGGTGGCGTGCTCTTGTAGGGCACGTGCAGGATGCTGAGCTCGGCCCCCTTCTTGATGGTCTCCATGCCGACGATGCCGGCGGTGTTGCCGCTGGCATAGGTCAGCTTGCCGGGATTGGCCTTGGCGTAGTCGATCAGTTCCTTGACCGAATGGATCGGTAGTTTCGGATCGACCACCACCATGAGCGTGAAGCTGCCGACGCGGGTGATCGGCACGAAGTCCTTGATCGGATCGTAGTTGATGTCCTTGTGCAGGAACGGATCGGCCGACAGCGGCGAGTTGGTTCCCATCAAAAGGTTGTAACCGTCGGCCGGCTGATGATGCACGTAGAGCGCGGCCACCGCGCCGTCCGCTCCCGGACGGTCCTCGACGACGACCGCCTGGCCGAGCGCCGGGCCGAGCTTGTCGGCGATGATGCGGCAGATGGTGTCGCTGGCGCTGCCGGCACCGAACACCGCGGTGATGGTGACCGGCCGGCTCGGATAATTGTCGGCGCTCCAGGTGGGACCGGCCAAAAAGGCGGCGCCCGCGGCCATGGCGGCGGCCATGGCGATGAGATTGCGTTTGTCCATGCCAAATTCCTCCCTGACGGAATCGCAAGCTATGATCGCGGGCGCGTCGGCCTTGCTTCGCCGCGCGCCTTGGTCGCGTCCGATGCCGGCACGATAGCAGACTTGGCAGCCGCAGACTCGACCGCCGCAGGCGGTGCGTCATTCCGCCTTAAGGGGCAGTGTTCACCGCCGCCTCTTCGGAGGCTTTTTGGACGTGATCGCCGGTCAGCCGCTCGATGCGGCGCAGCGACGGGAACAGGCCGAACCAGACGGCCGCAATCGCGATCACGCCGACGCCGCCGATCAGCGCCGACGGCACGGCGCCGATCCAGGCGGCAAGCGCGCCGGCGCGGAATTCGCCGAGCGTGCCCGACGAGCCGGAGAACATGGAATTCACCGACATGACGCGGCCCAGCATGTCGTGGGGCGTGCGGGTCTGCACCAGCGACTGGCGGATCACCACGCTGATGGCGTCGGCTGCGCCATAGACCATCAGGGCGGCGAACGAGAGTGTGAGCGCCGTCGACAGGGCGAACACCGTCGAGGCGAGGCCGAACACGCAGACGGTGCCGAACATCAACAGGCCGGCGCGGCGCTCGATGGCATGACGCGTCAGGAACACCGACATGGCGAGCGCGCCGACCGCCGGCGCCGAACGCAAGATGCCGAGCCCCCACGGCCCGGTGCCGAGGATGTCGCGCGCATAGATCGGCAACAGCGCGGTGACGCCGCCGAACAGCACAGCGAACAGGTCGAGCGAGATGGCGCCCAGCAGCACCGGGTTGTTGCGGATATAGCGAAAGCCGGCGAACACGGTCTCGACGCTGACCGGCTTGGTCTGCACGGCGCGGTGCCTGCCCTGCACGAAGCTGATGAGGATGCAGGCGGCAACGAAGATCGCGGTGCAAAGGGCGTAGACCACGGCCGGACCAAGCGCATAGAGAAAGCCGCCGAGCGCCGGGCCGCAGATGATTGCGGTCTGCTGCGCCGTTGCCGACGCCGCGATCGCGCGCGGCAGCAGCGACCGCGGCACGATGCCGGGCAGGATCGAATGGATCGCCGGCATCTCGAACGCGCGCGCGGTGCCGCTGACGAGGATCAGGAGCAGGATCGCAGGACGATCGAGCCATCCGGCGAGCGTGCCGAGCGTGAACAAACCGGCGCAGAGCGCTTTGATCACCTGGCAGGTGCCGGCAACGATGCGGCGGTCGAAATGATCGGCGGTGTGGCCGATCGGAAGCGCAAACAGCACGACCGGAAAGAACTGCATCAGGCCGACGAGGCCGAGATCGAGCGGGTCGTGGGTGAGGTCGTAGAGCTGCCAGCCGACCGCAACGGCCTGCATCTGGTAGGCGCCGTTGGTCGAAGTCCGGGCACCCCAGAACAGCAAAAACGAGCGATAGCGGAACAATGACGGCGGTGCGGCCGCAGCGACCGCCGCGGGCGGGGTGACCGAATCCATTATCCTCCCTTATCGCGTCGGAGCGCGACAAGCCAGATGCCGCACGTGGCCTACCCCGCGAGCGCCGCCAGGATGCGGGCCCAGCTGCGGATGCCCTTGTGGAAGCATTTCAGGTCGAACTTCTCGTTCGGCGAATGCACCCGGTCGTCGTCGAGCGCGAAGCCGACCATCAAGGTGTCCATGCCGAGCACGGTCTTGAAGTCGGCGACGATGGGGATCGAGCCGCCAGCGCCGACGGTGACGGCCTTCTTGCCCCACTCCTCGGCGAGCGCGGCGCGCGCCTTGCCGAGGGAGGGGCTGTCGAAGGCGACCTCGAAGGCCGGCGCGTTCGAGAAGGTGCCGAACTCCACGGTGCAATCGGCCGGCACGCGGGCGCGCACGAAGCTGCGGAAGGCTTCGCGGATCTTGTCCGGATCCTGGGCGCCGACCAGGCGAAACGACACCTTCGCCATCGCCTTGCCGGGGATCACGGTCTTCGCCCCCTCCCCGGTATAACCGCCGATGATGCCGTTGACCTCCGCCGTCGGCCGCGTCGAGATCTGCTCAAGGAGCAAGCGGCCTTTCTCGCCGGCCGGAATCTTCAGCCCGATGGGACCTAAGAATTTCTCCGGCGTCAGCCCAAGTCCGGCGAGGTCGGCCTTGATGTCGGCCGGCAGTTCATGGACGCCGTCATAGAAGCCCGGAATGGTAACGGCACCGTCTGCGTTGTGCATGGCGGAAAGAATGTCGGCCAGCACATGGATCGGATTGCGCGCCGCGCCGCCAAACAGGCCGGAATGCAGGTCGCGGTCCGCACAGGTGAGCCGGACCTCCTCATAGACGAGACCGCGCAGCGACGTGGTGATCGACGGCGTCTCGGCGTCCCACATGCCGGTGTCGCAGACAAGCGCCAGGTTGCGGCTGAGCTCGGCGGCATTGTCGCGGACGAAGCCAAACAGGTGCTTCGAGCCGCATTCCTCCTCGCCCTCGATCATCATCGTAATATCCAGCGGCAGCGAGCCGGTGACGGCCTTGAACGCGCGGCAGGCCTCGACGAAGGTCATGGCTTGGCCTTTGTCGTCGCAGGCGCCGCGGGCGACGATGATCTTGCGGCCGCCGGCAAGCGTCTCGATCCGCGGCTCGAACGGCGGAGTTTGCCACAGATCGAGCGGATCGACCGGCTGCACGTCGTAGTGCCCGTAGAACAAGACCCGCGGCGCCTTGCCGTTGCCGGCACCCGCGCCATTGCTCTTGCCGATCACCACCGGATGGCCTTCGGTCGGCCGCACGCTGACATCGAAGCCGAGGCTTTTTAGGTCGGCGGCCACATGGTCGGCCGCGGTCCGGCAATGGGTCGCGTAAGCCGGGTCGGTCGACACCGACTGAATGCGCAGCAACGCGAACAGCCGATCAAGGCTGTCGTCGAGGTCGCGGTCGATGCGGTCGAGAACCTTCGACAAAGCTGTGGAAGCCGTCATGACGTCACCTCATTGGCACTTTCTATTTCTATAGAGCGCAGAGCTTGTCATTTCTATTGCCTCGACCGCCCTCGTGCGAACCAAAAGCGTTGCACGTTTGCAACGCCCGCTGGAGATTTGAGGCAAAGACGCGTGTCAAAGTGTCTGTTTGCTCGACATATACTTGTCATGCCGGGGGCAGACTGCACATTATGCCGGCAACCTGCCGCTAGCGCAGGAACCGACGAAGGGGGAAAGACGACCTAATATCGCGTCGTCTCCGTCGGAGTGGAGCGTGGGGTGTTGAACAGGCCGTGGGGACATTCTGGACTTTCTGGTCCGGGAACGACGATCCGACAAGACGCTCCCCGTGGGCGTCGGCGCCAATGCGCTGACGCGGTGATGCGCTGAGGGGGAGGCATCGATGGCGTATCCCATAACCGACATTCGAGGGATCGGCCCGGAGACGGCCGAGATCCTCAAGTCGGAAGGGATTCGGACCACGATCGGGCTCCTGCGCGCAGCCAAAACGCCAAAGCAGCGGCTCAAGCTCGCGGCGCTCACCCGGACCAATCCGGAGCGCGTGCTCGGCTGGGTGACCAGCGCCGACCGCATGCGGGTCAAGGGTGTCGGCTGGGAATATTCGGAGCTATTACGGGTCGCCGGCGTCAAGACCGTCAACGAGCTGAAATTCCGCAATCCCGCGCACCTGGTCGGCCAGATGCAGGAAGCCAACAAGCGCAGTCTGGTGCGCCTGTTGCCGAAGCAGAGCACCGTGGCGCGGTGGATCGAAAGCGCCAGGAAACTGCCGACCCTGATCAGGTACTGACCGCCCCCTCCTTCCGATCTGGCACCCGCCGCGCGGCGGCTTGACTTGCCCGGACCGACCGCGCAAAGCGGCGGCCCAGGAGCTAGTCAGCATGGTGCAGAAACCGGCTCGCGCAACGGCTAAGGAAACCGCCTTAAGTGGCGATCGCGTTGCCGCGACGAAGGCCGATTTTTCGACCACGTCCAATGTGTTGCGCGACCTCCTTAACAAAGGCCGTCCACTCGTCATGGGCGTCGTCAATGTGACGCCGGACTCGTTCTCCGACGGCGGCCGCTTCCTCGACCCGGCCGCGGCCATCGCGCAAGCGCAGAAGATCGCCGCCGAAGGCGCGGATATTATCGACATCGGTGCGGAATCGAGCCGGCCGTACGGCGGCCCGGTCGCCGTCCCGCTCGAAGAGGAGCGCGCGCGGCTCGCACGCGTGCTGCCCGCCGTTATCGAGCTCGGCGTTCCGGTTTCGATCGACACCATGAAGGCCGCCGTCGCCGCCTGGGCACTGGAAACCGGCGCGGCCATCGTCAACGACGTCTGGGGCCTGCAGCGCGACCCGGACATGGCGCGCGTCGTCGCCACCCGCGGCGCACCGGTCGTCATCATGCACAACCGCGAGGCCGCCGATCCCGCAATCGACATCATCGCCGCGGTGGCGGCGTTCTTTTCCCGCTCGCTCGAGATCGCCTGGGAGGCCGGCATCGCCCGCGACCGCATCGTGCTCGACCCCGGCATCGGCTTCGGCAAGACGGCAGAACAGAGCATGACCTGCATCGCGCGGCTCGACGCCTTTCGCGACTTCGGGCTACCGCTCCTGGTCGGCGCCTCGCGCAAGCGCTTCATCAATACGATCGTACCGTCGGAATCGACCGAGCGGCTCGGCGGCTCGCTTGCCGCCCATCTCCTGGCCGTCGAGAACGGCGCCGCCATCATCCGCGCCCATGACGTAGGGCCGACGGTGCAGGCGCTCGCCGTCGCCGCCGCCATCCGGCGGGCGACATGAGCGACGCGGTCTTCGTCACCGGGCTTGCGCTGCACGCCTATCACGGCGTGATGCAGCACGAGGCCAAGGTTGGACAGACCTTCAAGCTCGACCTTGCGCTCGACATCGACCTGGCCGAAGCCTCGCGCAGCGACATGCTCAAGCACACGGTCTCCTATGACCTGGTGGTGAAGACGGCGACCGAGGCCTTCTGCTCACGGCGCTATCGCCTGGTCGAGGCCGCCGCCGGCGCCGTCGCCGACGCAGTGCTGACGCGGTTCCCGCAAGTTCAGCGCGTGCGGGTCACCGTGCACAAGCCGCATGCGCCGATCGCCGCGACCTTTGACGACGTCGGCGTCGTCATCGCGCGCGGGCGCGACGCCCGCCGCTGAGATGGCTGGTCGACCCGTTGAGGCGTTCATCGCGCTCGGCGGCAATGTCGGCGACGTCCGGGCGACTTTCGATCGCGCCATCGCGCTTCTATGCGACGGTGCCAACGTGCGGCTCACCGCGCGGTCGTCGGACTACCGCACGCCGCCCTGGGGCGTCATCGACCAGCCGGCCTTCATCAACGCCGTGATCGCGGTGGCGACGGCGGCCCCGCCCCACGCGTTGCTGACGCGGGCGCAAGACTGCGAGCGTGCGCTTGGCCGCGACCGTGCCCACGAGCAGCGCTGGGGACCGCGGCCGATCGACCTCGATTTGTTGGCCTACGGCGATCTGGCCGTGAACGATGCGACCCTCACCCTCCCCCACCCGCATCTGTTCGAGCGCGCCTTCGTGCTGGCGCCGCTCGCCGAAATCGCTCCCGACCGCGTCATCGCGGGGGTCAGGGTGCGCGATGCGCTGGCACGCGCGGATGCCAGCGGCATCGAGAAGCTGCCGTCGCAAACTTTTCGTGGAGCATGATCTTTTCGGAAAACCGGCGACCACTTTTCCGGATCATGCTCTGGCGCGGCACGGCCCTTGCACATTCTCACTGGTTGGCCCGCGCCGGCGGGCATGGCATTTTGCGGCGATGAGCGACGCGCAAGACCCGAACGCCACGACCGAATTTCCGCCGGCCACGGCCGAGATGTGGCGCGGCCTGGTCGATGCCGTGCTCAAGGGCGCGCCATTCGCCAAGCTGGAAAGCCGCACCCATGGTGGTTTGACCATCGAGCCGCTTTACCCGCGCGATGCGGCGGCGAGTGCGATCGCCGGCCGCGCGCCGGGCGCGCCGTGGACCGTCATGCAGCGCCTCGATCATCCCGATCCGGCGGCCGCCAATGCGCAGGCGATCGAGGATCTGCAAAACGGTGCCACCGGCCTGGTGCTGGTCCTCGCCGGCTCGGTCAGCGCCAACGGCTTTGGCCTCGATCCGACGGCGGAAACGCTGAAGCGCGCGCTCGATGGCGTACAGCTCGATGCCGGCATTGCCATCGATCTCAATCTGTCGCCCGCGACGCGGCACGCCGCGCGCGAATTCGCAGCGCTGGTGAAGATCCGCGGCCTCGATCCGGCCAAGGTCGATTTGCGCGCTAGCATCAATCCGGTCGGCGGCTTTGCCGCCGCGGGCCGCAGCGCCAAATCGTGGAAGGACAATTCGCAGCAAGACTTGGCGAACGATTTTGCCGCCAAGGTCGGGGCGCTCGCCGGCGAAGGCTTTCGCGGGCCGTTCGCAGTCGCCGACGGCCGCATCGTCCACAACGCGGGCGGCTCGGAGGCGCAGGAACTCGCCTTTGCGGTCGCGAGCGCGGTCGCCTATCTGCGTGCGCTCGAAGCCGGCGGCATGACGCTTTCCGCCGCGCGCGATGCCGTCTATTTCCGCCTGTCCGCCGACGCCGATCAGTTTCTCACCATGGCGAAGTTTCGCGCGGTGCGAAAACTTTGGGCGCGGATCGAGCAAGCGTGCGGGCTCGCGCCACAGCCCGCACTGGTCACGGCGGAAACCGCCTGGCGCACGATGACCAGGCGCGACGCTTACGTGAACATGCTGCGCAACACGATCGCGGTTGCTGCGGCGGGCCTCGGCGGTGCCGACGCCATCACCGTGCTGCCGCACACGGCGCCGCTCGGTCTGCCCGATGGGTTCGCCCGCCGCATCGCGCGCAACACGCAACTGGTGCTGCTGGAAGAGTCGAGCCTCGCCCGCGTCGCCGATCCGGCCGCGGGCTCGGGCGCGCTGGAGGCGATCACCGAGCAAATGTGTCACGCGGCGTGGTCGGCGTTCCAGGAGATCGAAAGCACGGGCGGCGTATGGGCGGCGCTGGAGCGCGGCCTGATCCAGGACAAAATCGCCGCCGTGCGCGCCGAGCGCGAAACGGCGCTGGCGCGGCGCACCGATATTCTCGCCGGCACCAACGAATATCCGAACCTTCACGAGCTGGTGCCGGCGGTCCTCGACGCTACGCCGGTCAAGGCACCGCAGGAAAGCGCGGCGATAATCACCGCGGCCGCGCTGCCACGCATCCGCCTCGCCGAGCCGTTCGAAGCGCTGCGCGACGCGTCCGACCAAATTCTCGCGCGAACCGGCACGCGGCCAAGAATCTTCCTGGCGACGCTGGGCAAGCTTGCCGACTACGGCGCCCGCGAAAACTTTGCCAGGAATTTTTTCGAGGCTGGCGGCATCGAGGCGGTCAATCGCGAAGACGCTGCTTCCGACCTGGGCGCCGCCTTCAAAGCCTCGGGCGCGGCGCTGGCCTGCCTGTGCGGCTCCGACCGCGCCTACGACAGCGAGGGCGAAACCGCCGCGGCAGCGCTCAAATCAGCCGGCGCGCGGCACATTTATCTCGCCGGCCGGCCCGGGGCGCGCGAGGCGGCGTTGCGGGCAGCCGGGGTGCAATCGTTCGTTTACGCCGGCGGCGATGCCCTAGCGACACTGCGCGCGGCCTACGATATCTTGAACTGAGAACGGGTGACTCGATGAGCCAAATCCCGAATTTTACCAAGGTCGGCTTCGCCGATACCGCCGGCCCGGGCGCGGCGCCGACGCAGCCGTGGCTCACGCCGGAAGGCATCGCGGTGAAAGGCGCCTATGGCGCCGGCGACCTGGCCGGCATCGGTGCGATCGACGGCTATCCGGGCATCGCGCCGTTCCTGCGCGGGCCCTACCCGACCATGTACGTCACCCAGCCGTGGACCATCCGGCAATACGCCGGCTTCTCCACGGCGGAGGATTCCAACGCCTTCTACCGGCGCAACCTCGCCGCCGGGCAGAAGGGCCTGTCGATCGCGTTCGATCTCGCCACCCACCGCGGCTACGACTCCGATCACCCGCGCGTCGCCGGCGACGTCGGCATGGCGGGCGTCGCGATCGACTCGATCTACGACATGCGCACGCTGTTCGCCGGCATACCGCTCGATCAGATGTCGGTGTCGATGACCATGAACGGCGCGGTGCTGCCGGTGCTGGCGCTCTATATCGTCGCCGCCGAAGAGCAAGGCGTGGCGCCGGAGAAACTCGCCGGCACCATCCAGAACGACATCCTCAAAGAGTTCATGGTGCGCAACACCTATATCTA
>Ga0335081_10013477_pt1 | contig 13226 bp, 10 predicted proteins | sample Lox_Sample_35_FD_206713 | JGI IMG/M metagenome (GOLD analysis project Ga0335081, IMG submission 206713) | Soil microbial communities from Loxahatchee National Wildlife Refuge, Florida, United States - Lox_Sample_3.5 | ecosystem: Environmental > Terrestrial > Soil > Wetlands | place: USA...
GCGGGCGCGAGCGCCGCCCGCGCCGCGGCGAACACCGCGCCTCCGCGCGCCAGCAGCGCCGCGTGCCAGCGGCCGGCCTGCTGCGCGGCCAGCGCGCGCCGCATCGAGTCGGCCCACGCCCGCGCCAGCCGCGCCGGATCGGGGCGCGGAAAGACCAGACGTCCGGCGCCGAGCAGCGACACGGGCAGCGTCAGGACGAGGGTGTCGGCGGCGAATCGCAGCGGGGGAAGGCCCCGCAACGACACGGGCTGTTGCGCTGTGAGTCTGGGGGCGGCGAGGACGGCGAAAGAGGTGATCGCGACAAGCGTTCGCGTCACGTGCGTCCGCACTTGGGGTAGTATTCGGGCCGGCTGCTTCGGGGTATTATACGAGAGCCATCAGGGCCTCTCAACCCCGACCAGGCCTTTATTCGCGCTGTGAAGCTGCTATCGCGCTATCTCCTTCGCGAGCACCTCCCGCCGTTCGTCTTCGCCCTGGCGGCGCTGACCGGACTCATGCTCCTCAACCAGGTGGCCCAGAAGTTCGGGCAGCTGGTCGGCAAGGGTCTGAGCTGGGGCGTCATCGCCGAGTTCTTCGGCCTCTCACTCCCGTTCATCGTGGCCATGACGCTCCCGATGGCGGTGCTGGTCGCCGTGCTCTACGCCTTCGTGCGTCTCGGCGCGGACAACGAGATCACCGCGCTCAGGGCCAGCGGCGTCAACCTGGTGGCGCTGGTCCGGCCGGTGCTGCTCGCCGCCCTCGGCCTCGCGCTGCTCTGCTTCCTGTTCATCGACCACGTCCTGCCGCGCACCAATCACAAGCTCGCCACGCTGATGGTGGACATCGCGCGCAAGCGGCCGACGTTCCAGCTGAAGGAGCAGATGGTCAACGAGGTGATCCAGGCGCAGTACTTCCTCAAGGCCAACCGAATCGACCAGGCGACGGACAAGCTCAAGGACGTGGTGATCTACGATCTGACCGGCGATACGCGGCGCCGGACGATCTACGCCGACAGCGGCTACATGGCGCTCAACGCCGATCGGACCGTGCTGCTGCTGACGCTGTTCGACGGCTACGTCTACGACTACGATCGCGCCCAGCCGGACGTGTTCCGCCGGGTGGATTTCCGCACCGACCTCGTGAAGGTGCGCGGCGTTTCGAACACCTTCCAGGCGACGGGCGAGGACACGTACAAGGGTGACCGGGAGATGTCCACCTGCGAGATGGACTCGGCCCTGCGGAGCCAGATGCTCTCCATCGCGGCAGTGAGCCGCGACCGTGACCTCGCGCTGGCGAACGACGTGCACCGGCTGCTCGGCGTTCCGGCGCCGAACAGCTTCGATACGGTCACCGTGCGGCCGCCCGGGCGCCTGGCGGGGGCACATCTCTACTGCCGCGCGCTGCATGCGCTGGTCCGGATCTTCCGGCCGCACTCGCTGGCGGCGCAGGAGCCGGGCCGGCGCGCGCCGGTCGCCGCGCACGCCCCGGTGGCGCGGAGTCCGGTCGCGCGGAGACCGGCGGCGCTCGATACGCTTCGCCGGGCAGTGGGCCTCCCCGCGGCGCACGCGCTCCCCGCCATGGCGCCGCCGCCCCCACGGTACGTGCCCGACACGTCCGGCGCCCAGCTCAAGGCGACGCTCGCCTCGCTCGAGACCCGCCGCCGGACCGTGCTGCAGCAGGCGGCGCGCTACGAGATCGAGATGCACAAGAAGTTCGCCATCGCCGCGTCCTGCCTCGTGTTCGTGCTCGTCGGCGCGCCGGTCGCGCTCCGCTTCCCGCGCGGCGGCGTCGGGCTGGTCATCGGGGCCAGCGTGCTCATCTTCGGCTTCTACTACGTGGGCCTCATCGGCGGCGAGACCCTGGCCGACGAGCTCATCGTCACCCCGTTCTGGGCCATGTGGACCGCCAACCTGGCGATGAGCGCGGTCGGGATCGCCCTCTTCCTGCGGCTCAACCGGCAGCGGGTGGCCGCCCGCGGGGCGTGGCGCGAGCGGCTCGCGGGGCTGCGGGATCGCTGGGGCGCCGCCGCGGCGCGGGCCGGGCGCTGATGCGCGCGCTCAAGGTCCTCGACCGCTACGTCACGACCGAGTTCCTCAAGATCTTCGGGATCACGGCGCTCGGCTTTCCCGTGCTCACCATCCTCATCGACCTGACGGACCACATCGACCGCTACATCCAGAAGGGGCTCCCGGCGTGGCGCGTCGCGCTCGCGTACCTGGCCGGCATGCCCGAGCAGATCTTCTTCATCATTCCCGCCGCGGTGCTCTTTGCCGCCGTCTTCTCCGTGGGCGCGCTCGCCCGCCACTCGGAGATCACCGCCGCGAAGGCCTCCGGGATGTCGTTCCACCGGCTGGTCCGGCCGATCTTCGTGCTCGCCGCGGCCGGCAGCGTGTTCGCGTTCTTCCTCGGGGAATTCGCCCCGCTCGGCCAGGAGCGCCGCGCGATCCTGCTCGACGAGGTGGCGGCCCGCTCGCAGACGGCGCGGTACAACTTCGTCTACCGGGCCGACGGGGGGCGCATGTACTCGATCCGCACGCTGTCGGTGCCCGACAGGTCGATGCAGGGGGTGCAGATCGAGCGCCAGGGCACCGGCCCCGCGTTCCCCAGCTATTTCCTCACGGCGGTGAGCGCGGGCTTCGCGCCCGGGCGCGGATGGACCCTGCGGAACGGGGCGCTGCGCTTCTTTCTGGGACCGGACCAGGTGATCGCCTTCGCGTTCGACTCGCTGCGCCAGCGGGCCATGACCGAGAGCCCGCTCGACCTCACCGTGGAGCCGAAGGCGCCCGACCAGATGCGGTACGCGGAGCTGGGGCACTACGTGGAAACGGTGGACCGGGCCGGCGGGGACGCCAACAAGCTCAAGGTCGAGCGGGCACTGAAGATCGCCATCCCCTGCACCTGCCTCATCATCGCCCTGTTCGGAACGCCGCTGGGCATTGCCGGCACCCGCGGCGGCCCCGCCTACGGCGTCGCGGTAAGCCTAGCCACGACAATCGTTTTCCTCACCATGGTACAGATCATGCGCGCCGTCGGCGCCGGCGGCGTGATACCGCCGCTCCTGGCCGCCTGGATACCGAATACGCTGTTCGGCGCCGCGGGCGCTGTGCTCTTCGCCAAGGCCAGGACATGAGACAATAATGTGACTTGACGCCTTCGACGGGCGGCGGAATGTTCTCTGTGCCCTGTCACCCCTTTTCGGCTGCTTCGGCACGCCCGGATTTGTCATGCGCCTCGGCACAAACCTCAGCCCTTCCGCGACGATGGAGGAAGTCCGCATGAAGCAACCCTGGAAGCTCTGTTTGATCTTGGCGATGCTGGCCTTCGTGGGCCCGGCGGCGCTGCGCGCGCAGGGGGTGACGACATCGGCGATGACCGGCGTCGTGACCGACTCGGCGGGCCTGGCCCTGTCGGGCGTGCGCGTCACGGCCGTGCACGTTCCCTCGCACACGGTCTACGCCGCGACGACGCTCACCAACGGCCGCTTCACGATCCCGGGCATGCGCGTCGGGGGCCCCTACCGCGTCACCGCGAACCTGCTGGGCTACCGCCGGGAGGTGCAGGACAGCGTCTACCTGACGCTGGGCGTGGCCACGGACCTCTCGTTCAAGATGGGACAGGTGAGCATCGAGCTGGAGGGCATCACGGTCAGCGGCACGGCCGACCCCACCTTCAGCTCCGAGCGGACCGGCGCCGCGACGTCCGTGTCGGTCGCGCAGATCGCGTCCCTGCCGACCGTCAACCGCGCCGTGGACGACATCCTGCGCCTGACCCCGGAGTACTCGTCGAACGGGTTCGGCTACTCGTTCGCGGGGCAGCAGGACTACTTCAACAACATGACGATCGACGGCTCCTACTTTAACAACTCCTTCGGTCTCGCTGGGGAGCTGGGCGGGCGCACCGGCGTCTCCGCCGTCTCCCTCGACGCGCTCGAGCAGATCGAAGTGAACGTGGCGCCGTACGACGTGCGCCAGGGCAACTTCGTGGGCGCCGGCGTGAACATGGTCACCAAGAGCGGCACCAACCGGTTCAGCGGGTCGCTCTACTACACGCTGCGCAACAACAATTTCGTGGGGACGCACGCCGGGGCGAACACGTACAACCCGGGCACCTTCAAGTACCACGACCTGGGCATCGACCTCGGCGGGCCGATCATCCCGGACAAGCTGTTCTTCTTCACCAGCTGGGAGCAGGACCTCCAGGCGTCGCCCGGGACCCCGTACGTGGCGAACACGGGCGGCCAGACGGTCGCCGGCAACACGACCCGCGTGCTCGCGTCCGACCTCGACGCCCTGAGCCAGTACCTCAAGACGAACTTCAACTACAACACCGGCCCGTATCAGAACTACAATTTCAACGTTCCGTCCAACCGGTTCCTGATGCGGTTCGACTACAACCTGAACACGCGCAACAAGCTCACGCTGCGCTACAACGTCCTGAACTCGAGCTCCGACATCCTGATCTCCAACTCGTCGTCGCTCGGCAAGGGCAACCGGCGCAGCAGCCTGTTCTCGCTGAACTTCGCGAACTCCAACTACGCGATTCTCGAGAACATCCGCTCGACGGTGGCCGAGTGGAACTCGACGATCGGCTCGACGATGTCGAACAACCTGATCGTGGGGTACACGTCGGACAACGAGAGCCGGCGGGGCATCGCGAGGCCCTGGTTCCCCGAGGTGGAGATTCTCAACTCCAACGTCAACTACACGACCTTCGGGTTCGAGCCGTTCACCCCCGACAACCAGCTCTACTATCACAGCTTCCAGACGCAGGACAACTTCAACATCTACCTGCCGAGGCACACGCTGACGTTCGGGTTCAGCTTCGAGCAGTATCACTCGAAGAACGTGTTCTTCCCGGGCGCGCAGAGCGTGTACGTGTACAACTCGCTGGCGGACTTCTACACGGACGCCAATGCGTATCTGGCGAATCCGAACCGGACCGGGCCGGCGCCGGTCACCCTGGCGCTGTTCCAGTACCGGTACTCGAACATCTGCACGACCACGCCGCCCTGCACGTCGAGCCAGACGCTGTCGGATCCGGTGCAGCCGCTCGACGTGATGTACGCGGGGATCTACGCCCAGGATGAGTTCCGGCCGATGCACGAGCTGACGATCACGGCCGGGCTGCGGGTCGATGCCCCGAAGTTCGGCAACACGGCGTACGACAACGCGGTCGCCGACACGATGCACTTCCGCGATGCGTCGGGCAACGTGGTGCAGTACAACAGCGGCGCGCTCCCGCCGGTGAACCCGCTGCTCTCGCCGCGGCTCGGCTTCAACTACGACCTGAAGGGGCAGCACAAGACCCAGATCCGCGGCGGCACCGGCGTCTTCTCCGGGCGGCCCGCGTACGTCTGGATCTCGAACCAGGTCGGGAACACGGGCGTGCTGACGGGCTTCATCTCGGCCAGCAACACGACCGCGTATCCGTTCAACCCCAACCCCAACGCCTACGCGCCGGCCTCGGTGAGCGGCGGGCCGGCGGCCAGCTTCGAGCTGAACTTCACCGACAAGAACTTCAAGTTCCCGCAGTCGTGGCGCACGAACCTCGCGGTCGACCAGCGCCTCCCGTGGGGGATGACGGGGACCGTCGAGTACGTGTACACCAAGGACCTCAACGGTATCGGCTACGTGAACGTCAACCTGCCGACCGCGCAGACCAACTTCACGGGCATCGACGCCCGGCCCCGGTGGACGTCCAACCGGATCTACAACAACGTCTCCGACGCGCCCGTCCTCACGAACGAGGGCGTGGGGCACGCCTACAACCTGTCGTTCACGATCGAGAAGCCGATGTCGAAGGGCCTCTACGCGAAGCTCGGGTACACCTACGGCGCGAGCTGGAACACGGGTGACCCCGGCTCCATCGCGTACGGCAACTGGACGGGCATCACCAGCTCCAGGGACCCGAACAATCCGGGCCTGGGGTACTCGGCGTTCTCGCCGGGCAGCCGGTTCTTCGCCGCGATGACGTACCAGCGGAACTTGTTCGGCGTGGGCCCGACGACGGTGGGGCTGTATCTCGATGGCCACACCTACGGGAACGGCAGCTATGTGTTCAGCAACGACATGAACGGGGATGGGGTCAGCGGCAATGACCTGATCTACATCCCCCGGAGCCAGGCCGAGATGAATTTCGTGACCGAGAAGGTCGGCTCGGGCTCCGACACCGCCACGTACACGGGGGCGCAGCAGGCGGCGGCGTTTGATGCGTACATCAACCAGGATTCGTACCTCAGCAAGCACCGCGGCCAGTATGCCCAGCGCAACGCCGCCTTCCTGCCGATGGTGTGGAGGCTCGACGGCAGCATCTCGCAGGACCTCGGCGCGATGCTCGGCGGACAGAGCCACCGGCTCCAGGTCCGGCTCGACGTTCTGAACCTGACCAACCTGATCGACAAGAACTGGGGCCTCGGCGAGTCCTTCACCCAGCTGCGGGTGCTGAGTTACGCCGGACTCGACGCCAACGGTGCGGCCACCTACAAGCTGGCCTCCGTGGGATCGAAGCTGATCTCCTCTTCGTACATCACGACGGCGTCGTCCAGCGACGTCTGGCGCATCGGGTTGAGCCTGCGCTACCTGTTCAACTGATTTCAGCGCAGCCGGATGCACGAAGCCGCCCTCCGCAAGGGGGGCGGCTTCTTTTCCGGGTGTGCGGCGCCTCGGCCGCCGCGACCGCGGCAGGCTACGGCGCGCCGGCCTCCGGTGCCGGCCGGGCCCGCCCCAGGCGCAGCCACAGCCAGTAGGCCGGCAGGCCCGTGAGGATCACGCCGAAGGCCAGCGCCGTGCCCGCGAGGTCCGTCAACAGCGCGTTGCCGAGAATCAGGACCGCCGAGCAGAGGAAGAGGATCGGCGGGAGCGGGTACGCCCATGCCCGGACGGGGCGATCGGCGTCGGGGCGCCGCCGGCGCAGCACGAAGATGGCCGCCGCCGCGAGCGCGTAGAACGGCCACAGCGCGAGGACGAACGTGTCGGCGAGCTGCTCGAACGTACGTGCGAGCACGTAGGCGATGCCCATCCCCGCCGTGAGCAGGATGGCGACCGACGGCGTCTTGAACCTCGGGTGGACGCGGGCCACGCCGCGGAAGAAGAGGCCGTCATCCGCCATCGCGAAGAAGATGCGCGGCCCCGTCAGCATCGAGCCGGCCAGCGTCCCGAACGTCGAGATCATCACCACCACCGCCACCAGCCCCACTCCCACGCGGCCGACCAGAAGCTCGGCGGCGTCGGCGGCCACCAGGGGCGACCGCGCGACCACGGCCAGCGGCATCAGGTAGAGGTAGGCCGCGTTGACGAGCAGGTAGATGACGACGACGGCGCCGGTGCCGAGCAGGAGGGCGCGCGGCAGGTTCCGGCGCGGATTCCGCACCTCGCCGCTCACGAAGGACACGTCCGCCCATCCGTCGTAGGCCCAGAGCACCGAGACCAGGGCGAGCCCGAACAGCCCGGCGTCCAGGGTCTGGCCGGCCGCCGGCGCCACGCCGCTGAAGTGCGTGAAGTCGCCGTGTCCGACGACGAAGGCCACCACCACGAGCAGCGCGAGGGCGCCGTACTTCGCGGCCGTCGTGAGGTTGAGGACGAGCGCGCTCCACCGGACGCCGACATAGTTGAACGCCGCCGTCACGGCGATCGCCACCGCAGCCAGGTCGTGCACCGCGCGCGCGTTCCCCGGCAGCTCCGGGTTCCGGCCGGCCGACCGCAGCAGGTACTCGGCGAAGACCGTGGCGATCGCGCCGAGGGCCGACGCCCGGATCACCAACAGTTCGGTCCACCCCATCAGAAACGCCGGGAGGCGGCCGAACCCCTCCCGCACGTAGACGTAGACGCCCCCCGAGCGCGGGTGCATCCCGGCGAGCTCCGCGTACGTCAGTGCGCCGCACAGCACGAGCGCCCCGCCCAGCACCCAGACCGCCAGCATCGGGACCGGCGCCGGGACTCTCGTGGCGATCAGGGCGGGCGTGCGGAAGATGCCGCTGCCGATGGTCGATCCGACCAGCACGGCCACGGCGGAGAACAGACCCAGGCTGCGGGGAAGACGCTCCCCCCACTCGTCGCGCGGAGCGGCACCGGCGGGGCCCGGAGCGGCGGAGGCGGTCACGGGGGTAGTGTACGCGGCCGACCGGCGCCGGGGAAGTGACAGGGCCGGAAGTCCGCTTCCAGCCTCGGGTTCCGGGGCCAATGACATGCGCCCGTGTCGCAATTACTTTTCCCCCCTGAAATCTTCCCCATAGGCGACCCTTCACCCGCCCGGGCGCGGCTTCCGGCGGCACCGGATGGGGGGCTCGCGCGGAGACGTCCTTCGATGCACTGGTGGTTTCCGAGTGACGCGTCCAGCGTCGGCGGTCGGGTCGATTCTCTCTTCTACGTGGTCCTCTACCTCACCGGCGCGGTGTTCGTGCTGGTGGAATCCGCGCTGCTGATCTTCCTGGTCAAGTACCGCCGGCGCGAGGGACGCCGCGCGAGCTACGTGGAGGGGAGCACCAGGGCCGAGATCATCTGGACCGCGATTCCCGCGGTCATCCTGGTCTCCCTCGCGCTGTTCAGCCAGCCGCTCTGGTCGAAGATCAAGGACGCCGACAGATATCCGCCCGACGCGAAGCGGCTCGGCGTCGAGGCGAAGCAGTTCGAGTGGCATTTCACGTATCCGGGCCCCGACGGCAAGCTGGGCACGGACGACGACTTCATGAAGAAGAACGAGCTGCACCTGGTCGTGAACCGGGACTACGTCATGGAGCTGACCAGCCGCGACGTCGTCCACGACTTCTTCATCCCGGCGTTCCGCATCAAGCAGGACGCGGTGCCGGGGATGCACATCCTGGTCTGGGTGCGGCCCACGGTGACCGGCACCTACGAGCTCGCGTGCGCCGAGCTGTGCGGCCTCGGGCACTACCGGATGCGCGCCGTGGTGCTGGTCCAGACGCCGGGTGAGTACGCGGCCTGGCTGCAGAGTCAGGGCGTCACCGTTTCCAGCGCCGACACCACCGCGACCGCGGGAAAGGGCGCGTCATGACCGCGCACGCTGAGGCCGTCGCCCACGCGGCACACGACGACCGGCCGTTCATCCGGAAGTACGTCTTCTCGACCGATCACAAGATCATCGGGATCCAGTTCCTCTTCCTCAGCCTGTTCTTCCTGCTGGTGGGCGGCCTGCTCGCCATGGGGATCCGCTGGCAGCTCGGCTTCCCGGGCCAGCCGATGCCGCTGGGCGGCTGGCTGCCGCAGTCGGTGGCGCCGGGCGGCGTGATCGCGCCGAAGACGTACAACAGCCTGGTCACGATGCACGGCACGTTCATGATCTTCTTCGCCGTGATGCCGCTGCTGGTGGGCGTGTTCGCGAACTACCTGATTCCGCTCAAGATCGGGGCGCCCGACATGGCGTTCCCGCGGCTGAACATGTGGTCGTTCTGGCTCATGATCCCGTCCGGCGCGCTGATGCTCACCAGTCTGCTGGTCCTCGGGGGCTCGTCGGTGTCCGGCTGGACGGTGTATGCGCCGCTCTCGGCGACGCCCGACTACAGCGGCGTGCACCTCGGCCAGCAGCTCTGGTGCATCAGCATCGTGATCTTCGGCCTCTCCTCGCTGCTGGGCTCGGTCAACTACATCACGACGGTGGTGAACCTGCGGGCGCCCGGAATGACGTGGTTCCGGCTCCCGCTCTCGATCTGGGCGCTGTTCATCACCGCGGTGCTCGCGATCCTGGCCGTGCCGATCCTGGCCGGCGCGGTCATCATGCTGCTGTTCGACCAGACCATCGGGACGCACTTCTTCCAGGTGGACGTCGGCGGCCAGCCGCTCATGTGGCAGCACCTGTTCTGGTTCTTCGGCCACCCCGAGGTCTACATCCTGATCCTGCCGGCGATGGGGATCTCCTCGGACATCATCGCGAACGGGGCCCGCAAGCCCATCTTCGGCTACCACTCGATGATCTACGCGATGATCGCCATCGCGTTTCTCGGGTTCATCGTCTGGGGCCATCACATGTTCCAGAGCGGGATGAACCCCACGCTGGCGAGCGGCTTCATGGTCTCCACGATCGTGATCGCCGTGCCCTCCGCCATCAAGGTGTTCAACTGGCTCGGGACGCTGTGGCGCGGCAGCATCCACTTCACCGTGCCGATGCTGAACGCGCTCGCCTTCGTCGCGATGTTCATCATCGGAGGGCTGTCGGGGATCTTCATGGCGCTGACGCCGGTGGACATGTACATCCACGGCACCTACTTCATCGTCGCGCACATCCACTACGTGCTGTTCGGCGGAAGCCTCTTCGCGGTGTTCGCCGGGATCTACTTCTGGTTTCCGAAGATGTTCGGCCGCCAGATGAGCCAGCGGTGGGGGATGGTCCACTTCGTCCTGACCTTCATCTTCTACAACCTCACCTTCTTCCCGATGCACATCCTGGGGGTCGGCGGGGAGATGCGCCGGATCTACGACCCGACGGTCTACGACTTCCTGCGCCCCCTGCAGCCGATCAACGTGTTCATCACCATCAGCGCCTTCCTCCTCGGAGCGTCGCAGCTCGTCTTCGCCGTCAACTTCCTGTGGAGCGTCTTCAGGGGCGAGAAGACCGAGCTGAACCCGTGGCGGGACAACGGCCTGGAGTGGACCACGCCGTCTCCGCCGCCGCACGGCAACTTCGCCGAGACGCCCCGCGTCTACCGGGGGCCGTACGAGTACAGCGTCCCGGGGATGACGGAGGACTTCCTGCCCGTGAACCTGCCGCCGGCCGCGGGGGAGGCCGCATGACGGCCCACGCCGCCCCTGCCGCCCTCGCGCACGACGCGCCGCCCCAGGGCGGCGTCGGGGTCTACACCCAGAAGGTCGGGATGTGGGTGTTCCTGGTCTCCGAGGTGATGTTCTTCACCGCGCTCATCGGGTCGTACATCATCCTCCGGTGGGGCACCGGGGCCCAGTGGCCCGAGCCGCGAACGGTGCTCGCGATCCCGATCACCGCGCTCAACACCTTCATCCTGATCTGCTCCTCGGTCTCGATGGTGAAGGCGTACGCCGCGGCGACCAAGGACGATCAGGCCGGCCTCAAGAAGTGGCTGCTGCTGACCGTCCTAGGGGGCGCGACCTTCGTCTCGGTGCAGGCGTACGAGTACCACCACCTCATCGAGAAGGGATTCCTGCCCAGCTCGGGGCTCTTCGGCTCGGCGTTCTACACGATGACCGGCTTCCACGGCTTCCACGTCACCTGCGGCGTGATCAGCATGATCTGGGTCACGATCCGTGCCTTCCGGGGCAAGTACGCGGGGGGCAACTACCGGGGCGTGGAGACGATCGGACTCTACTGGCACTTCGTGGACCTCGTGTGGATCATCCTCTTCACGATCGTCTATCTCATCTAGCCCAAGGGCCCCGCATGGAAGCTGCCGCTGAACACAAGACGCCCAACTACATCGCGATCTGGGGGATGCTCGCGGTCCTCACGGTGGTCGAGGTCGCCATCGTGTACTTCCGCCTTCCCCGCCGCCTCACGGTCGTCTCGCTGGTCTTCCTGGCGCTCTGGAAGGCGCTGCTGGTCGCGCTCTACTTCATGCACCTCCGGTTCGAGCCGAAGCGGCTGCTCTACATCGTCCTGGCGCCGCTGCCCCTCGCGGTGATACTAGTCGTGGCCGTCATGCACGGGTTCCGGGGGCCATGATCGCCTTCCACAAGGTCCTGATCAGCACCGCGATCGCGTTCTGCGCCTTCTTCGCGGTGTGGGGGTGGCGGGAGTACCAGCACACCGGCACGACCTGGAGTCTGGCATCGTCCATCGCCTTCGCGGTCTTCGCCGTGGGGTTCGCCGTCTACCTGAGGTTCCTGCGCAGGTTCCTCGGCGGATGAGCGTGCCCGGGGAATCGTCGCCGGGAGACGGCCTCCTCGCGCCGCCCGCCACGGGCCTCGCCGGACGGGAAACCTCCGGTGCGGCGTACCGGAGCGGGCTGCACGGCTACGCCGTGACCGTGGCGGCGGCCACCGCCTGCCTGCTGTTCGTGGGCGGGCTGGTGACGAGCACGGGTTCCGGCCTCGCCGTGCCCGACTGGCCCCTCTCCTTCGGGCAGGTGTTTCCGCGGATGACGGGCGGCGTGCTGTTCGAGCACGGCCACCGCCTGGCCGCTTCGACCGTCGGCCTGCTCACCGTGATTCTGACCATCTGGCTGGCGCGCTCGGAGCCGCGGCGGTGGGTGCGCCGACTCGGCCTCTGGGCCTTCGCGGCCGTCCTCACGCAGGGGCTCCTCGGCGGGCTGACCGTGCTGCTGAAGCTGCCCGTCGCCGTGTCCGTCGCGCACGCCGGCGTCGCGGAGATCTTCTTCTGCCTGACGGTGACGATCGCGCTGGTGACGTCGCGCCGCTGGCTCGAGAAGCCGGAGCGCGCTCCGGACGGCCGGGCACCGTCGCTGGCCGCGCTGAGCGCGATCACGGTGGGCGTCGTGTACGTCCAGATCCTCATCGGAGCCCTGGTGCGGCACAGCGGCGCGGGACTCGCGATCCCGGACTTCCCGCTGTCGTTCGGGCGTCTGGTGCCGCCCATCACGTCGCCGCTCGTGCTCTACGCCTACGCGCACCGGGTGGGAGCGCTGGCGGCGAGCGTATGCGTGCTCTGGACGGCCGGCCGGATCCTTCGCCGTCACGCCGCCGAGCCGGGGCTCCGGACGCCGGCGCTGCTGCTGGTGGTACTCCTGGCCTTCCAGATCTTCCTGGGCGCCGCCATCATCTGGACCCGGAAGGCGGTGGTGCCGACCACGACGCACGTCGTCTCCGGCGCGCTGATCCTGGCGACCTCTCTGGTCATCGCGCTGCGGGCGCGCCACCGGGGGGCGCGCGCCCCGCAGCGCGCGGCCGTGGGCGCCGCGTCGCCGGCGGCGGCATGAGCGCGGCGGCCGGCGCCCTGGCGCCGCGGTCGCGGCGCCTCTCCGCGTACCTCACGCTCACCAAGCCGGAAATCACGTTCAACGTGGTGATGACCGCCCTGGTCGGCTTCCTGGTCGCGGCCCGGGGGGCCGTGCACATCCCCCTCCTGCTCCACGCGCTCCTCGGCACGGCGCTCGTGGCCGGCGCCGCCAGTGCGCTGAACCAGTGGGTCGAACGCGATCTGGACGCGGTGATGCGGCGTACCGTCCGCCGCCCCCTGCCGGCCGGACGCGTGACTCCGGGCGAATCGCTGTGGTTCGCGGCCGGCCTCTTCGCGGCCGGGACCGCGTACCTCGCGCTCTTCGCTGGATCGCTTGCGAGCGCGCTGGCCGCCGCCACGGCCCTGAGCTA
>Ga0335081_10013478_pt1 | contig 13224 bp, 10 predicted proteins | sample Lox_Sample_35_FD_206713 | JGI IMG/M metagenome (GOLD analysis project Ga0335081, IMG submission 206713) | Soil microbial communities from Loxahatchee National Wildlife Refuge, Florida, United States - Lox_Sample_3.5 | ecosystem: Environmental > Terrestrial > Soil > Wetlands | place: USA...
GTCTTCAGCGAGCGCGGCGCGTGGCGCCGGCGACCTAGCCGTAGCTGACCGGGAGCCGCTTGATCCCGTTCAGCCAGCCAGAACGCAGCCGCTCGGCGTCCCCGGCCTGCCGGATGTTCGGCATGGCATCGGCGATGGCGTTGAAGATCAGGTCGATCTCCAGCTTGGCGAGGTTGACGCCGATGCAGTAGTGGGCGCCCGTGCCGCCGAAGCCCAGATGCGGGTTCGGGCTGCGCATGATGTCGAACCGCTCGGGGGCGTCGAAGACGTCCTCGTCGAAGTTGGCCGACCGGTAGATCAGGCCGAGCCGGTCACCCCTCCTGATCTCCTGGCCACCGATCTCGGTGTCGGCCTTGGCGGTCCGCTGGAACGCGGTCACCGGCGTTGCCCACCTGACGACCTCGTCGGCGGCGGTGGCCGGCCGCTCGGCGCAGAAGAGCTCCCACTGGTCGGGGTGGTCGAAGTACGCGAGCATGCCGTGGGAGATCGCGTTTCTCGTCGTCTCGTTGCCGGCTACCGACATCAGGATCACGAAGTAGCCGAATTCGTCCGATGACAGCTGGCCGCCGTCGATCTGCGCGTTGACCAGCTTGGTCACGATGTCGTCGCGCGGGGTCTGCTTGCGGTCCTCGGCCATGACCATCGCGTACCCGACGAGCTCGGCGGCCGCGATCTGGCCGGCGTCGCCGAACTCGGGGTCGTCGTAGCCGACCATCGTGTTCGACCATTCGAAGATCTTCTTCCGGTCCTCAAGCGGAACCCCGATCAGGTCGGCGATGGCCTGCAGCGGCAGCTCGCACGCGACGTCGGTGACGAAGTCGCCGGTGCCGCTGCGCAGCGCGGCCGCGACGATCCGCTCGGCCCGCTCGGTCAGCTTGTCCCGCAGGCCGTTGATCGAGCGCGGGGTGAATCCGCGCGACACTATCTGGCGCAGCTTGGTGTGATGCGGAGGGTCGATGTTGAGCAGGATCAGCCGCTGCAGGTCGATGCTGTCCTTGATGTCGCCGCCGTGCCTGATGATCGCGGTGTTCTCCCAGCTGCCGAACAGGTCGCTGTTGCGCGAGATCTCCATGATGTCGGCGTGCTTGCTGACCACCCAGAACCCGTCATCATCGAACCCGGAGTCGGGCTGGCTGTTCCACCAGATCGGGGCGGCCCGCCGGAGCTCGGCCAGCTCGTCGTTGGGCACCCGATGCGCATACAGGTCCGGGTCGGTGACGTCGAACCCCTCGGGTATCTGTGGTCCAGGCACGGCTGCCTCCGGTGCTGAGCGACCCGTCTAAGCCCGATTAGACCAGAAAACAAGAACACGTTCTACCATGGGAGCAGTTCGACAGCGGGAGAGGCACCATGGGCAGAGCCGTCATCGTCGAGGCAGTACGGACTCCGATCGGCAAGCGGGGCGGGAGCCTGTCCGGCATGCACGCCGCGGAGATACTCGGCGCGGCGCAGGCCGGCCTGGTCGAGCGCGCCGGAATCGAGCCCGCCCTGGTCGAGCAGATCGCCGGCGGCTGCGTGACCCAGGCCGGCGAGCAGTCGAGCAACGTCACCCGCACCGCCTGGCTGCACGCCGGGCTGCCGCAGCAGACCGGGTGCCTCACCCTGGACGCGCAGTGCGGCTCGGCGCAGCAGGCGGCCCACCTGATCGCAGGGCTGATCGCCGCCGACGCGATCGACGTCGGCATCGCATGCGGCGTGGAGGCGATGAGCCGGGTGCCGCTGGGCACCAGCGCCATGGTCGGCGGGACGAGCCCGCGCCCGGCGTCGTGGGCGATCGACATGCCCAACCAGTTCGTCGCGGCCGAGCGGATCGCGCAGCGCCGCGGCATGACCAGGGCCGACCTGGACGCGTTCGGCCTGCGCTCGCAGCGAAACGCCGCCGCCGCCTGGGCCGGCGGGTACTTCGATCGCGAGATCGTGCCGGTCAAGGCGCCGGTGCTAGACGCCGACCGGCAGCCGACCGGCGAGACCTCGACCGTCGAGCGTGACCAGGGCCTGCGCGCGACCACGCTGGAGGCGCTGGCCGCGCTCAAGCCGGTGGTCGACGGCGGCCTGCACACGGCGGGCACCTCGTCGCAGATCTCCGACGGCGCCGCCGCGCTGCTGCTCGCCGACCAGTCGCGCGCACGCGACCTCGGCCTTCGGCCCAGGGCCAGGATCCTCGCCCAGTGCCTGATCGGCGACGAGCCCTACTACCATCTGGACGGCCCGATCGCCGCCACCGAGCGGGTGCTGCGGCGAAGCGGCATGTCCATCGGCGACATCGATATCTTCGAGGTGAACGAGGCGTTCGCGTCGGTCGTGCTCTCCTGGATGAGCGTGCACGGGCCAGATCCGGACCGGGTGAACGTCAACGGGGGCGCGATCGCGCTCGGCCACCCGGTGGGCAGCACCGGCTCGCGCCTGCTCACCACGGCCCTGCACGAACTCGAGCGGCGGGACGCGACCACCGCGCTTGTCTCGATGTGCGCGGGCGGCGCGATGGCCACGGCCACGATCATCGAGCGGATCTAGCGCCTGTCCCGTCGGTCATGGGGCCGGGTCGCTGAGCCATACCCCGATGGCTCGCCTTGCGGTCTGGCGCGCGCTGTCCCCAAGGCCGTCCCCGAGGCCGCCGCCAGCCGCCGCGCCCTGTACCGCCCGGAAATGATCTTGATGGATGTGGCGGATGTCCCAAAATACGCAGTGTATGTGGCATTCATTCCAATGCCACCCCAGTGATCACGTGCGGTTTCGGCTGGTATGCGGGGATCCGGGCGGGCGTGCTGGCTCGGGCGGCCGCGGCCGCGTGGCGCGCAGGCCAGCCGCGTGGCGCGAAGACCAGCCGCGTGGCGCGGAGGCCAGCCCGCGCTGCGCGCAGGCCAGCCGCGCTGCTCCGGGTTGTCCGTGGCCGGTGCTGCCGCACCGTAGAGCCGTCGGTGCCCGCGGAGGTCTACGGGATACGCCCTCATGACCAGCAACCCGAGATAGCGCCGGGTCGGGCCGGGCAGCGGACCCTGCTGGTCGGTCATCCTCGATCGTGATGCCGAGCGCGCCGGCCAGAGGAGCAGCGGAACCTGCTGGTCAGTCGTCCTCGATCGTGATGCCGAGCGCGCCGGCCAGCGTGAACGCGAGCCCCATCGCGTCGGCGCTGGTCACGATCGCTCCGCGCAGGCTGGTGACGCCGCTGATCCCGGTCAGGTCGCACCTGGTCAGCCTGGTGCCCGTCATCCGCGCGCCGGAGAACTGAGCGCCTGACAGGTCGCAGCCGGTGAACCTGGCACCAGCCAGGTCAGCCTCACCAAAGTCGACCTGGTCCATCCGGCAGTCGGTGAACACCACGTCCTTGAGCGTGCTCGAGTTGAACGAGGCGAAGTCCATCCGGCAGCCGTCGAACGTCACGTCGCGCAGGCCACCCGCCAGGTAGGAAAGCCCGGTCATCCGGCTGGCGGCGAAGCTGGTCCTGATCATCGACGAGTCCCGGGCGCGCAGGTTCGCCAGGTCGCAGCGGTCGAACACGGCGTCACGGATCATCGCCCTGCGCAGCCTGGCCTGGCTCAGGTTCACGCCGTCATACCTGCACTGGTCGATCTCGGGCCCGGCCGCCTCGCGGCCGGAGAGGTCGGTCCCCTCGAAGGCAAGGCACAGCTGAACGGCGCCGTCCTTCAGGTCGTCAGCGGGCAGCGAGCCGAGAGCCAGGTCGTCGGGCAGGTCGGGAGCCGCGGGCTCGCGCATCCCCGCGCGCTTGCCGTGCGCGGAGCGATCAGATCGGCCTGCCACCCGCTTATGCTAGCGAGCACACCACCTGCACCCGGTTGCGAGCCGCAAGGCCGACCCGACGCAAGGCCGACCCGACGCTGAGGCGACCCACGCTGAGGCGACCCACGCTGAGGCGACCGACACTGAGGCGACCGACACTGAGGCGACCGACACTGAGGCGACACTCAGCCGACACTGAGCCGACACTGACAGAAGGGGCGCACCTGACCGAACCTAGTGTCTTGCCCCACGTGCGGCGACACTTCATTCCTGCCTTTTCAGAGGGGATCAACTGGCGTGAAAGCCAAGCACATCAGCAGGCGGGCGCGGCTTACCGCCATTGCCGTCTCCGGCGGGATGGCGGCCACGGTCGCCCTGGCTGCCGGATCGGCCGCGCTGGCCGCGCTGGCCGCGTCGGCCTCACCGGCCGGCTGTCAGCCCGGGTCCGGCCGCAACCTGACCGGCACGCAGTTCACCAACGCGTCGATCCAGAGCAAGACCTTCACCGACCCTGGCTACTTCCGCTGCGCAAACCTGACCGGCGATAACCTCAGCGGCCTGACCCTGGACCAGAAGGACTTCACCGGCGCGCTGCTGCGCAACGCGAACCTGTCAGGCGCCAGCATGATCCAGGTGACACTCACCGGCGCCGTGCTCACCGGCGCCAACCTGACCGGCGCCCAGATGGGCCAGGTAACCGCGCAAGGCGCCGACTTCGCCGGGGCGAACCTGTCGCACGCCGACCTCACCCAGGCCGAGATCCAGAACGCCAACTTCACCGGCGCGAATCTGACCGGCGCGGGACTCGGCCAGGCCACGGCCACCAACGCCAACTTCGCCAAGGCCACCCTGAGCGGCACCGACTTCACTCAGGCCGAGCTCGGCGGCGCCAACTTCAAGGGCGCCAAGGGTATCCTGCCGTACGCCGAGTACCTGGGGATATTCACGGCCGTGATCTTGGTGTGGATGCTCGCCCGGTCGTTTTCCGGGCGCCGCGGCGGCAGGCGAGCGGCGCGCCAGTCAAGCTCGAATGCCACCGTCGTGCGCAAGCAGGCAGGGCTGGCCCGCCGCCTGATCGGCGCCGTGATGATCGCGCTCGGCCTGCAGGCCTTCATCGGCGGGCTGCTCGGGTCGATTCTCAGCGCGACCGGTCCGCCCATCGCGCAGGTCTGCACGCCAGGACCGCTCTGCACGGTCGGCGTGAACAGCGGGTTCGCCGGGATCTTCGCCGGAATGCTGGTCCTGCTGCTCGGCTTCGGCATCCGGCTCGGGGGCCGCTCCCGTTCGGTTTCCGGCACCTCCGGAATGTTCAACCAGATGGCCGGGCTGAATCAGGCCGGCGGGTTCCAGGGTGGATTCATCCAGCCTGGAAACTTCAACCAGCCAGGTCAGCCCGGGGGCTTCAACCAGCCCGGGGGGTATAACCAGGCTGGCGGCTTCAACCAGGGCGGCTTCGGCAACCAGCCGGGTGGCTTCGGCAGTCAGGGCGGCGGGTTCAACTAGGTCCCGCCCCGCAAGGGCTAGCCTGCCGGGCTAGCCCTTGCGGCCCACCCCGGCGTAGAACCACGCCTCCTCGGGACGCTCGGGCACCGGGCCGTCCGGCCGCCACAGCGGCAGGTAGACCAGGCCGGGCTCGACCAGGTCGAAGCCGTCGAACAAGCGCAGGATCTCGGCGTGCGTCCTGGTGTGCGCCGAGGCCGTGGTGGACCGGTAGAGGTCCTGGACCTGCGCCGCGGCACCGGGCGCGGCCTCGTGGGTAGCGTGCGAGATGGCCAGGTAGCTGCCCGCGGGCAGCGCGGCCGCGAACCTGCGCACGATGCCGGCCGGGTCGTCGGAGTCCGGCACGAAATGCAGCACGGTGACCATCAGCAGCCCGACCGGCTGCCTGAACTCGATCAGCTCGGCCACCTTCGGGTGGGCGAGGACGGCCTCGGGCTGACGCAGGTCCGCGGCGACCACGGCGGCCAGCGGGTTGCCGGTCAGGATCTGCCTGCTATGCGCGACCGCGACGGGGTCATTGTCGACGTAGATCACCCGCGCCTCCGCCGCTGCGCCCTGGGCGATCTCGTGCACGTTCTCCTGGGTGGGGATGCCCGACCCGAGGTCGATGAACTGGCGCACGCCGGCGCCGATCATGAACTTCACGGCCCGGCCGAGGAAGGCGCGGTTCTCCCGCACGATCAGTCTGGCGTTCGGCTCGGCGGCCAGCAGCTTGCGGCCGAGCTCGCGGTCGGCCGCGAAGTTGTGGTGCCCGCCGAGGAAGAAGTCGTACAGCCGGGCCACGCTCGGCCGATCTTCCTCGATGCCGTCGGGTACCGGACCAGCCTCTGTCATCGGTGATCCACTGACCTTTCCGCCGATTACCTCAGACCCCGCCGACCGCCCACTATGCCATTCCGGCCGGCACCGCGCTGGCCGACTGCGCCGCCGCGCGAGCCCGCCGGTACTCGGCAAGCTTCTCGTCGAGGTCGCGCACGTCCGCGGTGTCCTGCACCACGGCGAGCTGCCCGCGCAGCGAGTCGATCCGCCTGGAGATCCGGCGGGAGCTGTTCAGCGTGGTCAGCCTGGCCGAGTCGGCGAGAGCTACGCACGCCTCGCCGTACTCGCCCTGCTTGATCAGCGCCTCGGCGCGGAAGGCCAGGGTGAGCGCACTGTTATGCAAATTGGTCGGGGTGAGCAGGTGCAGGGACCGCCCTGCCGCATCGGAGGCGTCCACCGCCCAGCCAAGCCGCAGCGCGCACTCGCTCTCCGTGCCCCAGTAGAACGAGCGGTCGTAGAAGTACCACCAGGGCGACCGCGGCGCGTCGGGCGTGATCTGGGCGAGCGCCTCCTGCTCCCGGTCCAGGGCGGCCTGGCAGCGGCCGACCTGACCGGCCGACGCGTAGGCGCGTGCGGTGACGTCGGAGGCGTAGGCCACCGCGTACGAGTTGCCGCTTGCCCGAGCGGCCTGCACGGCCGCCTGCGCGTGGTCGATGGCCAGGCGCGGCCGCCGCCTGGCCGCCGCGAGCTGGCTCGTCGCCGCGAGGGTGTAGGAGACCAGGTCGTCGTTGCCGGCCCGGTGCGCGGCGGCGCGAGCGTCGTCGTAGTAGTACGCGGCGGCCTTGTGGTCGCCAAGGTTGAACATCAGCCAGCCGATCAGCTGGGTCAGGTCGCCGTAGGCGGTCAGCGCCTCGGCGTTGACGATCTCCGGGACGTTCCGGGCGAAGGCAGCCATCGCCGACCGCAGCGCCATCGCGGGCTGCAGGGTGATCCGCGGCCCGACCGCGCCGCCGAGCCGCCGCAGGCCAGCGACCACCTCGGCGGTATAACCGACGATCGCGAGGTCGGTGTGGGTCGGGCCGGAACGGGTGCCACTGACGATCCGCGGCACCTCGAAGACGGGCGCGGCGGCCAGCACGGCGAGCGCGCTGCTCGCCTCGAGCAGCAGCGTCCTGCGCCGCAGCCGGAACTCGGGACCCTCCGCGGCGTCGTTGAGGTGACCGGCCCCCGAGGTACCGGCCTGCCTGATCATCTCGATCGCGGACTGCAACTCACTCGCCGACACGGAGGCGGCGGGCACGTCGACAGCGGGCGCGTCGGCGGCGCCGGCCTCGGACCCGTCCGGCCGGAGCCAGTCCAGCACCTGGGCGTCCCGCTCCGGCCTGGCCGGCTCCGGCCGCCGGTCCCGCGCCCGCAGGCCGGCCGGCTGGCCGGCCCGGACGCCGTAGTCCCGGCAGTCCGTCAGCAGGTCGGTGAGCTTGCACTCGTACAGCTGCGCGAGCCGGTCCAGGGTGTCCAGCGACGGCGCATGGCCGGTCTGGCCGGGCCACTGCTCCCAGTACGAGAAGTTCTTGAACGTCTTGGGGTCGTCCGGCCATCGCTCGCTCCAGCGCGCCGCGGCCTGCGGCTGGCTCCAGCCGTGCGCCTGCCGCAGCGCGACCCTCGGATTGACCCGGTAGGTCATCTGGAAGACGGCGGCGATTTCGGCCCAGGTCCGGCCCTGGCTTCGCAGCTGAATTGTCTGCAGTGCCTGAGCTTGCCGCAAGCTGCGCGGTTTGCCTTTCACACCCGATTCCCTCGCTGGGTAAGGTTCCCCGCCTTTGACGGTATCCCGCCGGGAAAGGTCCTGTCGCCATTATCCCTGCGTTCCTCCCCGGTAAACCGGGAGGATCTGACGACGAAACCCGCTGAGCCCCAACTGGGCCAACTATTGCCCTAGAGATCGCCATGACGGCCACAACGGCGCGGTCGCTGGCAGCGATTCGAAGGACGCAGCGTATGTACGAATTCGCGGCGTACTGCCGCGTCTTACACCGCACCGGAAAGTGACCGCCATGCACTCCACAAGCGGCAGCACCGGCGTCGCCCGGAGCCTGGCACCGCGGCCACGGCGCAGCCGCCTGGAGATCGCGATCGCGCCATCGGCGGTCAGGGCGGCCAGGCAATGGGCGGCCGATCAGCTGGCGGTCCTTGACCCGGAGCCCGAGCGCGACCTGATCGACGCGGCGGTGCTCGTGGTGTCGGAACTGGTCACCAACGCCATCCAGGCCGTGCGCACGGCGGAAGTGCCGCCGGTGGTGCCCGTCGCCCCCGTCCCCGGCCGGCCGGTGCTGCGCCTCGGCGACCTCTCCTTCGGCGCGAGCATGCCAGGCGGTGCCGCCGCGCCGCGCATCGCGCGGGTGGCCCTGGTCATCGAGCGGCGTGACCAGACGGTCAGGATCGAGGTCTACGACAGCTCGTGCACGCCGCTGCCGGCGCCTCGGGACGGCGACGACGACGAGGAGACCGGCCGCGGGCTCACCGTGATCGCCGCTCTCGCCACGGACTGGGGCTGGCGGCCAGACTCGCTCGGCAAGGTGGTCTGGTGCGAGCTGGCCGGCTAACGGCTAGGGCGCGGCGATCCAGGCGCTGATCTGCGCGAACGACTCGTCCGCCGATGGCTCGAGCGCGATGTCGTGACCCGATCCTGGCACCACGTAGACGGTCAGGCTGGGCGCCGATGCGTAATACGGCTGCTCGGCCGCGAGAATCGCCCCGGGCTGCGAGCAATCGAGCACGGGCGGATCGGTGCAGAAGATCGCGTCGTCGCCGCCGATCACTACAAGCACGGGCACGGCGATCAGGTCAGAGACGTTCAGCCCGGGCGGCAGCGCCCAGGTGGTGGCCAGGGTGGCCAGGTCGGTGACCGGGACAACGTCCTTGTGCGCCTCGTCGTAGCCGATCACCGCCGGGTCCGAGCCGGCGGAGAAGAAGTCAGCCGCGCGCGCTCCCGGCAGCGTGGTCAGGTAGCCGGGATCGAGCCGGGCCGCGGCGAACTGCGGGTCGAGCGCGGCCGGGTACATCAGCGAGGCCAGCGTGCTTGCGAAGCCGGCCCCGACGCCTGGTACGTGCAGCAGCCCGGTGACCACGACCCGGCTGACGTCCTGGAACTGGCCGGCCTCCTGGATGGAGATCACCGACCCGAGCGAGTGCCCGATCAGGTTCACCTGGTCGTAGCCCTGGTCGGTGCGCAGCCAGGTGACGATCTGGTGCAGCACGTAGGCCTCGCTGTCGATGGTCAGGTCGGTGCTCAGCGGATGGCTGCTCGCGCCGGTGCCGATCCGGTCATAGTCGAACGCGGCCCGGCCCGCGGCGAGTGTCTTGTCCAGGTAGGAGTAGCGCGCCGGATCGACCGGCCACTTCCAGTAGGCCCGGTCGTAGGTGGCGCCCGGGGTCATCACGTCTACCTCATGCGGCCCGGCCGCCCAGGCCGCTGGCGTGCAGTAGGTGGCCGAGACCGTCTGGCCGGCGGGCTGCCCGGCGCCGAGCGCCACCGCGAGGGTGACGCTCTGGCAGCTGCCGTCCGCCGCCCCGGCCGGCCCGTCGGCCAGCGCGGCCTGCGGCACTATGCCGGTCGAGGCGAGCACCGCGACGAGAACACCGAGCGCCGACGCCGTTTTTCTGCTCATCTTGCTAATGGTAGTCATGCAACTACCATTTGTTACTGCGAATGACGTCGACGCATGCGGCGTTAGCCCGGTCTGTCCCTTACGGGTGCTGACTGCTGACCGAGATGACCTCGCCGGTCAGGTACGAGGCGTAGTCGCTGGCCAGGAACACGATCACGCTGGCGACCTCCCAGGGCTGCGCCGAGCGGCCGAACGCCTCGCGGGTGACCATCTCGTCAAGCTCCTCCTGCGCGATCACCTTGGCAAGGAACGGGTGCATGGCCAGGCTCGGTGAGACCGCGTTCACCCTGATCCCGTACTCGGCAACGTCCATCGCCGCACACCTGGTCAGCGCCATCACGCCGGCCTTGGCGGCCGCGTAGTGCGCCTGCCCTGGCTGCGCTCGCCAGCCGAGCACCGAGGCGTTGTTGACCACGGCCCCGCCGCCGCCCTGGTCGACCATCTTGCGCAGTGCCGCCCTGGTGCAGCGGAACGTCCCGGTCAGGGTCACGTCGAGCACCCTGGCCCACTGGTCGTCGGTCATGTCGAGCACCGACGCGGTCCCGCCGAGCCCGGCGTTGTTGATCATCACATCGATCCGGCCGAACCGCGCCGCGGCACCGTCGATCAGCGCGTCCACCTGGTCTTGCGCGGTCACGTCGCACGGCTGCGACCACACCCGGCCGACGCCGTACTCGGCCGCCAGGTCGGCGGCGGTGGCGGCTAGCCTGGCCGCGTGCGCGTCACTGAGGGCCAGCGTGGCGCCCTCCTCCAGGCAGCGCCGCGCCGCCGCGCCGCCGATCCCGGTGCCCGCCGCCGCGGTGATCACCACCACCTTGCCCGCCAGCAGGTCCCGTCCAGGCGGCGGGGCCGGCACGACAGCCCGACCGCCGTCCGACGTCACGGCCGGCTCCCGCCGGGCGCAGGCTCGCGCGGCAGCCCGAGCGCCTGGCTGGCGATGATGCCGAGCTGGATCTCGTCCGACCCGCCGTAGATCGTGTCGGTACGGCTGAACAGGTAGAGCCGCTGCCACGGATCGAGTTCGCAAGGCGTCGCCGTCGCCACCAATCCGCGTGCACCCTCCACGTCCATGGCAAGCTCACCGAGCGCCTTGTGCCACCGTGCCCAGAGCAATTTCATAACGGAAGCCTCCGCGCCGGTGCCGGCTCTCCCGCCGGTCCCTGGGCGGGAACTGGCTGCGGCCTCCGCGCCGGCGATCGTCTCGAGCGCGTACGCCCTGAGCACCTCGAGCCCGACCCACGCCCGCGCGATCCTGTCCCGCAGCACCGGATCGGCCGCGGCGCCGGTCAGCCGCGCATGCGCCACCAGCGCGTCGAACTCGGCCCTGAACTGGATCTGCTGGCCGAACGTCGCCACCCCCCGCTCGACCCCCAGCAGGTATCTCGCCACCCGCCAGCCGTCGCCGGGAGCGCCGAGGACCAGGTCAGCGTCCGTGCGCGCGGCGTCGAAGAAGACCTCGTTGAACTCGCTGGTCCCGGTGAGCTGGCGGATCGGCCGGACCGTCACCCCGCGCTGGCGCATCGGCACGAGCAGCATGGACAGGCCGGCGCTGCGCCGGGATCCTGGCTCGGTCCTGGCCAGCACGAAGCACCAGTCGGCCACGTGGGCCAGCGAGGTCCACACCTTCTGGCCGGTGATCTCCCAGTGGCCGTCGCGCAGCCGGCCAGTGGTGGCGACCGAGGCCAGGTCCGAGCCGGCGCCGGGCTCGGAGAAGCCTTGGCACCACAGCTCGGAGACCGACGAGATCGCCGGCAGGAACCGCCGCTGCTGCCTGGCCGTGCCGAACGCGATCAGCGTGGGCCCGAGCAGCTGCTCGCCGATGTGGCTGACCCTGGCCGGGGCGCCCGCGCGCGCGTACTCCTCGTGGAAGATCATCTGCTGCCCGAGCGTCGCGCCAAGGCCGCCGTGCTCGCGCGGCCAGCCGAGCGGTGTCCACCCGGCCGCGTGCAGGTGCCGGTCCCAGGCCAGCCGCCGCTCGAACGCCTCGTGCTCGCGACCTGGCCCGCCAGCCCCGCGCAGCCCGGCGAACTCGCCGACGAGGTTCCGCGCCAGCCAGTCCCTGATGCTGGCGCGGAACTGCTCGTCGGCGAGGTCAGCGGGTCTCACCCGGCCATCGTCGCATGCCGACGATCCTTGCCGGGCCGCCGTCCTGGCTCATGTTCTCCGGGGCGGCGGCCCGGCAGGCCCGGCTACGGCAGGAGCGTGAAGCACTCGTTCACGGGGCTGCTGTAGTCCGTGTCCAGGTACGGCGACCTGCCGTCATTGTGGTAGCGGACTCCGACGCAGTACTTTCCTGGCGCCAGCTTCAGCGGAACCTGGCCCGACGTCGCCGCTCCGAGTACCAGCCGCTTCGGACCCGAGATCGGCGCTCCCAGGTTCGGCGGGCAGCCGGTGAACAGGCCGACCTGAGCACACAGGAAGAAGGTCACGGTCCCGGTAACTGGGCCACCGGTTCCGATCAGCTTCGCGTTGTCGACGAAGTAGACGCCATTCACGCGGAAGACCTTCGTGACGATCTTCGGATGCTCGCTGACGAACAGCACCTCAGTCCTGCAGCTGCTCGCGGTCGCCGCATTGTGGGGATCACCGGAATAGAACGCCGCCCAGAAGTAGATCCCGGCCGCCTTGACCGGCACGCTCTTCGAATCAGGCACGATCCCGCCGGTCACGATCACCGTCCCCGCGTCTTTCCCGCCGGCCGGCGGGGTGCCGGGGAAGGACGCCGTGTCTGCCAGGCAGGCCGTCAGCGTCGGGTAGTACCGGTAGCTGACCGTGCCGCCCGCGTCGGTCGTTGCCCCGGCAAGGATCGCCGAGTCAGTCACCGACTGGCCGGTGAGGATCCGCGTTGCCGAGAGCCTGGTCCTGATCGCCGGCGTGGCCTGGACGTTCAGCACCTCCGTGGTGCAATCGCTCGCCGCAGGGCCGTTCTGTGAGTCACCGGAGTAGAACGCTGCCCAGTAATAGGTGCCGGGCACGCTGAACGGCACCGAGGTCGACGGGCCCTGCACGACGCCGGCTGTCACCGTTGCCGTCCCCGCGGCGGTGCCGCCGCTAGGCGGGGTCTCGGGGAACGAGTCCGTGTCGGCCTGGCAGGCCGCCAGAGACGGGTAGTACCGGTACGCCACGGTGCCGCCCGCGCCGCCCGTCGCCCCGGACAGCGTCGCCGAGTCGGTCACCGACGTGCCGACGATGACCTGCGGGGCCGACAGCTTGGTCGTGAGCGTAGGCTCGGTGCCTACGGTCAGTTCCTCGGTGGTGCAATCGCTCGTCGCAGGCGCGTTCTTCACGTCTCCCGAGTAGAACGCCGCCCAGTAGAAGGTCCCAGGATCGGGGAACGTCACCGGCGAGGACGACCCCTGCGGATTGGTTCCCACGGTGACCGAGCCTTCGGCCGTCCCGTGGGACGGCGTCAGCGGCCACGCGTCGGTGTCCGCCTGGCAGTCCTCCAGGGTCGAGTAGAGCCGGTACATCACGGTGCCCGTAAACGACGTCGCCGTGGTGCTGATCGTCGCGGCATCAGTGACCGTCGCGCCGACCGGGACCGGGCCGGTCACCGGCC
>Ga0335081_10013479_pt1 | contig 13224 bp, 18 predicted proteins | sample Lox_Sample_35_FD_206713 | JGI IMG/M metagenome (GOLD analysis project Ga0335081, IMG submission 206713) | Soil microbial communities from Loxahatchee National Wildlife Refuge, Florida, United States - Lox_Sample_3.5 | ecosystem: Environmental > Terrestrial > Soil > Wetlands | place: USA...
TCGTATGCTCGAGTTCGACGGATGACGCGTGGCTGCGGGGAAAATTCATGAAGGAAGTGCAGGAGGTCGATCTGCCGTGGAAGATGTATAGTAGTGACTGGATTATGAAGAGCGTTTTACAGCAAGAAATTGCCACTGACGCGGGTCTTTCGTTATCTTGAGTGGGGGCGCCATACTCTGCATTTTATTCGGGGATTCGAAATTTATGTACTGCAATGAACAATTAATGTGAAACTTTGGAACATCAAACTTGATGAACAATGATTATTTTCATCTCCCGGTATTGTAGAGCGAGGAAGCAAGAAACTCCATTAGTGTGCTTCTCCGGTCCATTGGACTTCCTTCTGGCCGGGGGTCCAGATTGTTCTCACGAAATTAAAAAAATCTCGTTCTACGCCTGCAAATGCTCAATCTGAGAGGCCAATAACAGCAAACACTAGTAACAGTATCCCCTGATATAATAAACGAGTATCCCCGTAAGACTATGACATTTGCTGAAAAGAACTCATTGTCCCGTCCACTTTTTCCACCACCGCTTTTGTTGCTCTAATACGACAAACGTCACGACTGTTTGCGGACATAATCTCACGAAACTCGGCGTCCATCCGCGGAACATGAACTTTATTCCTTCATGCTGAAGGGCGTGCCTGAGGATTGCGATGGAGCCAATGGACTTCTCCTTGGAATTCATGATCCTTGTTTTACACACGTCGATAGGCGAGCATCTATTATCAGCTTCGCGCCACGAAGGGTGCACATCGTCGTCGCCACGAATCCAGCCATGAAACTAGCCATGAAATGAGTTGCCAAGTTATCCTTCATAACCTTCGTCTTCAACAGCAACTTTTTAAATTCATCATAGCTAGCCAATTGTCCTGCCGTCATCAACACTCCCCTCGACGTATTGGCAATCAACCCCTTCGTCAATGCGACCGCTCCCTCCTCTCGAATAAGCCGGATTAACCCATCAATGGCATGTTTATAATTCCGTCGTTGCTCGGGAGGCAATGATAAGTCATTTTGCATGCGCACATTCAGGACATCGGCAGGGTTTCCGACGGCGCCACCAATCCTGTGCGGAGAAGAGGCGTTAGACACGGCGGGCCAGGCGGGGAGGGTGGGCAAATTACCATCCCGATATTGACGCCATTAGAATCAATTGACCCAACGATAGGGGTTGTCCAGGCACACGGTATATCTCCTTCAATTCTTCATAGACTCCGAAACGGACTGTGGAATATGTCCCTTGCCGGAGGAGGGAAGCCGACAGTCCGTTGTACAAGGCCAGGAAGCCTGCCGATTAGAAATGCAAATTCCTCATCCGGGGGGGGGACACCTTCTTTGTAGAATACATTCTTCAGCGTTTGAAGCATGCCGACTCGAATGTGTGCTGTCTGCATTCGAACTTTCGCCAGATCTAGAGGGTGCTTTGATATTAGTCGTTGCCGAGGGAGAAAAGGTACGGTGACACAGGCAGCGGCCATACTGGCACTGCCTACATCAAGTCAATTCATTGTCCTCCAAGGTAGGCGAGTGAACCATACCCCCCAGCCAAAAGCTAGAATCAGTTAGACAAGCTCAATTAGGGAAGCGCTACGGATAATGTATCGTCTTTGGTTTCGCGGCCATGTCTGGCGACCTGAGCAGGAAAACAATCCCCTTTGCGGAGGGTCCCTACTGTTGCTGGGATGACTTATTTATGTTGGCGCCAATCGTTTGCCGAGTCATGGAGTTGCGATTCGTTCCCTCCGGTTTTCTAAAACGAAACGAACTGCCGGTGGATATGCGCTGTAATTCTTCGGGCCCTCTAGCTTTCAAGCCCCCGGATCTCTGGTATAATTAGTGTCAGCCACTTCAGCAGACAAGCCCCGCCCGACGGTTGCTCCGCTAATAGCCGCGCTGATTGGTTGACTCCAGACAGGAAAAATTGTTTCCGTCTAACCCCGCCGTCAACGTCAACGGGAACCCGATCCTGTTGCGGGAAGCCCCCCTCCTTCGTCAGCACCTGCGAAATCCCGTTTCCTCAGTCGCACTTCCCGAGAATCCCGTGACAATGTTTTGGAGGATCACATTGAAAAGGTCGGGGATTGGATTGCCTTCCAAAAAGCTCGAGACGTTAGAAGCGCTCGGATTGAAAAAGCGCTTTCAGACGACATATAAACCTGTCAATCCGCAGATTGCCGGCCAGTTGTTGCGGGTGAAGGAGTTGGTCCAGTTGGAGCTGGTTGAGCAGCCTGAGACGAAGGAGGAAATGCGGAATAAAAGACAACCGCCACGTGGCTACGTCGTTGAGTCGGTCCCGATTGTTCCGGGACCACCGGAGTATTGAATGTTCTCGATGGAATGTGTGGGGCTTGAAAAGATATGCATGGTGTTTGACAGTAATGGCATTTAGAACAGGTTTATCAGGATCTAAGGGAAAGGAAACGACCCATCATTCCTGGTACAATATAATCGATCGATTGCACGCAAAACGGGAGGCTGAGCCTTCCCCATCAGTGCTCTGACGAATGAGCAAACGAAACGAGCTCTTCGTGCCTGTATTAATCGCTCCTGATTCTGCCCGTTTCCTTCTAGTCTCTGATCTCCATGACGTTGCACTTTGTACATATACCTATTATACCCACTTGAAATAAGGCTTCGCAATCACCTGGGCGTTCTTCTCCGCCGTTTTATAATCCTGACTTATATCAACAGCCCTCATCGCACCCATAATTTCCTCATAAATTTTCATCGACCGCTTTCCACGCATATCAATAGTCTCACTTTCTCCAGTTCCTGTTCCGTCAGCCTTCATCCTGTAATCTTATCGAGGACAGACGCTTGTATATTGTTGCAGTGCACGGATAGGACCGTTGCTCCTCTTTTCCAGCCCATGGTCTTCGAAGAACCTTAATATCCAAATGAGGATTATAAAACTTGACTCGGGCCAAGTTCAATTGAGCGAATTTCCTGACTGTCAACAACAGAAGCAACGGAAAAGCGACCTGGCGCCCATATGGCCGTCATACTGAGCTTTGGCAAAATCTAAATGCAATGCCGCGAATTCCGTTGGTATTCGTACCGCTCCACGTCCTTTTGAAAAGGTTAGAAGGGGAACACGGACAGGAATGATACCTTGAACGAGCTCTAATATGGCCCCGGCAAGTTTGGGATCGCCTTCTCCCTCTTTTACACGGACCTTCTTGGGAGGCTGCGGAGGGTTTCGTTTTGGGGGGTCCCCGCCCTCTGCTTTCGGCGACTTGGGCACCGGAAGGAGTTTCTCTCTGATCATAAACTGATTTTTGGGATAAATGAGCCTTGGAAGTCTTCGAGGGAGCATTGTCAATTGAGTGGAGGTCGAAAAAGATTTCGCTGCAAATTTGTGTGGTTGACCTGCAAACCATAAATTTAGCGCCAAGAGCGAGACGTGAAGGCAGCAGACCAGTCGTTATTTTAGATGGATCAGAACATATAATTATTGATATATCTACTCATACAGTCCATCAGGGCCACAGACTTTCCGCTAAGGATAAGGGATCTAAATAAAAGGGTGCCATCCCTTGACTCCCGACTGATGATATCTCACCACAACGCATTAAGTGCCTCGATAAGGTTTCCGTACATTACTCTGCCCGTTCGGCTGTATATCGGAACTCCGATATACCTCCAATTGTCTCTCCAACTCAATTATCTTACTCTGTAGCGCATAATTACTCCCTTCCAAGACTCGGATTGTCCCCTGTAGTTCTCGTACTGCTTGGATATATTCTGCCAAATTAGCGGGGCAAATCAAAGGGATAGTACGTTGGGTTTGAGCCAGAAATATATCAGAGATATCAGCTGGATTAGTCTGCGCCGACTGTGCTGATTGAGGAGAAAGGGGTAACGTGATCCGCCCATGTTGATACGGTCTCGGCACGACATTCTCACTCGGTCGATATTCATACGTGTACGCTGGTGTAGGACTAAACTTGGCACTCAAAGACGTAATCGCCGGCTGCGGTCGATGGTGCTGAGGAGGAGCAGACGGAACAGGAGCAGAAGGGAGAGGCGAACCTGACGCCGACTCAACAGACATATTATCCGATTGCGCATCTCGTGCCTTTGATGCCGTCCCATTGGCGTTCGACGAACGATTCTTTCGTTTCAAAGCGAGTTCCGTTTGCTTTTTTGCCTTGACGGTGATCATGCGTTTTACGATTTCCATTTTGTAGCGGTCGTCTTTGTTGGCGAGTCGCGCGTAGAGAAAGGATTTGAGGACGGGGCTGCGAGCGAGAGCCTCTTGGGCTGCCGTGTCATACCGTTGGTCTGACCATGATCTTGACGATAACTCGAATTGTTTCGTGACATCTAATAACTATTTCGGTGGAAAGAGAGTCAGTAAGATGTTCATAAGGGATGGAGGGGGGATAAGGAGGATGCTACTAATGTTCCAATTTCAGTCCATTCGGCATCTTTGCACCCGAGCAATGCTTTGCATTCCACCATCTTCAGCTTCGAAGGGGGTTTTGCAAGAATGGCACTTAAATCCATAGACTACTCCCACTTCGCTGCCCGAAAACCCCTTCCAAATCTTGCGATGTTCAACTACTCAGAGCGTGAGGCTGGTCCGAGTTAGTGTAGTCTGCCCTAACGGGATTTCTGGTTAAAAGGGAAGCGCCGGTTGCAACACAAATAAACTGGGGGCCACAACGGAGGGTGCCAGTAAGTGGGAGCGAGGGCGGTGGGGGTGGGAGGGAGCCACTCCCCCCTCCGGCGAGGGCTTTTCTGCAGCTGTAATTGGACGGAAGACGTGGGGAGCGCCCCTCTGCCGATCCGTAATACGGGCCCCTCATCCGTGTCCCTCCCTGCCTTCGTGTCACCTTTGGAAATTGGTGGTTTCATCACGGATTACGAAGATAAGCCGGTTTCGGGGGTAAAAGACGACGGCGATGCAAGAGTGTATCGTTCGGCGACGAAGATAAGAATGCTAATTGCGGAATGCAGTCTCGTTACATGCTGGATTGTCAGCGCACGACTTTGGTCCTGCGCTTGCGCATTTGATCAATTTATGTTCGAGTCCATCAAAGCCCTTTGCAGAGTTTGTCATGAACTTTGGTGTGCTTCCAGTCCATTTCATTTTACTGACGCTATTACAGGGCCAAGAAGAACTACGAGACCCGTTCCCCATCATTACATTCGTCTCGTTACAAATCTCGAACCTTCAGTCCTTACTGAATCTGAACCCATTAAATCTGAAATGGAAGTGGATCGTGCACCAGACGCAAAGGAACCTGAATGGATGAAAGACCAGAAATGGTGGACTTCGGGAGTTTGATGAGGTGCTTATTGCTAGGATGATACAATTCCAGGACACACCGGACGCCGCGAAAAGATCAACAACCACGCGCACTGTATTGACCGCACAAGTGTTGAACGGCAATCCTCTTGCGTTCCTGGACAAATTAAATCAGGAATACCATTATGAATATGTTCTCAAGGGACACAGGCTGATACACAACAACATTATAATAACAGTCTTTCAAATCTTCAAGGTAGAGAATTCTCAGACTACAACGCTAATTTTCTAGCCCAATACATTACATGAGATTAGTGGTGGAATTAAAGCCATCGATCCTTCGTCGGGATGGATCATACAAGCTGTCGTCAATGTCGAAAGTTCAACAGAACAACAATTAATGATGCAGGCAGCGGAAGAATTGAAACTGCTGAAGGCCGATCTAAGTCAGAATTTGGGAGTAGAATTAGAAGTTGTCGATAGGATGTTACTCGACACCCGAACAAGAATCCCGGGGCAACCATAATCCAATATCCCCAATTGTGTTGAAAGACAAATTCACTTTGAATTCCTAAATGACAAATTATGTTCAGCAAAATTTCAGGATAATAAAACATCGACACGCATTTGGAGTACAAAAAAAACAAAAAGAAAGAAAAACGAAATCGCTTTTTAATCACCCAACCCCCACCAACCCCGTGTTCCGAACAAACCTTCCGCTCTTAAGTAGTTGTATGATTATTCTGACATGTCGATGGGAATAAAGTTGCCGATGATACAGCTTGGACTGCACAGAATTAGCAAAGAGAATACAGCGAGTACTAACATATTATACTTGTCCCGACGAATGGTAAAGGAGAAGCAGCAATTGATGACACCGGCTCGTCCGCTCGGGGAAGTCGGTGAATTCGCCGTATCAGGATTTTTCAGTAGACAACTCGTCAACACGGCCTTTTGCCCGTTGTCAAACGCAATGTTCCCATACTTTTCCCAATAATTAATCACCGATTCCTCAGCCATCAACTCGTAAATCGCCAGCCGTCCCTAAAACCCCAGGTAAGTAAAGATGGCATATATGCGGTGAAAGCACATCTCTCAATTCATCAAGATTGACGTTTATCAGAGCCGCAAATTCCTTATTGCCCCGGTAAATCTCCCCCGTTCGTCTCCAGAGACAAGCAGGGATAGCCATAGACGTAAATACCCGATCATAATCCAATAATAATCTTTCAAAGAACTCCTCGACCATTACGAAATCCATGTCCTTGAGATTCTGCGAAATGGCACGAAACGTAGGCCTGAAAACACTGAGCGTGCGAAGAATCCGTTGGCGCGCGATTAGAGACATACTAAATTACAAAAATGTGGTTAGCATATAGGGAGATTTATAAAAGAAAAGATACTGCAACTCCATATATCTCTGTAATCGGGCATAGCCTTTGACATAGTTAAATGGTTTTAAAATTCCTGCCTCGACTTTGGCTTTGATGACTTGTTTCAATCGTTCTTCGGGCGGTACATCGCCAACTGGATCCGCGGCGGTCAATAAGTAGTGTTCTTTGGCGACTTCGGCTTCCCTGCCATTCGGATTGGGACTCGGCGCTTTCATGGTTTGAGTGCCAGTCGGATCAAACAGCAACGAATCCGGACCAGGTTGCCCAGGAGCGCCAAGTACGCTTCCATTGGGATTATTGGGTTGACCAGCGTTAAACTGTGACGTAGAGCCTGGAACATTAAAATTTGGAGCGGTCATCATCCCACCTATATTATCGCCCAACGTGGACTCGAATGAGGGTTCATGTAAATCATCGCCGAGAGTCATGAAATCGTTTAGAACGGAGAATTCGTTGCCAATGACATCGGAAGCAAAGGTGTACGGAGCTTGAAGATAGGGGTACGATTGCCACGATAGGTTTAAAAAGTCGAATGTGTCGCTTGTGCTCGGTTGCATTGGTGGCGGAGATATATTTAGACGAGTTTTGGATGGAACAGATGTCGATGTCGCTGCTTGTGGGTCTATTTGAATATCATCAGACAAAAGGTTTTTCATCTGCTTTCTTATACCGGTTTTCAAGTCGGGATCGATGTTTTGGTCTGGTGACGTTGTCGATTCCACAGCCGGCGATTGACCGGTGGACTCTGTTCCATTTTCCCGGTGTTTATCCTTCACTTCATCATGACACAAATGCCCTATGTTGCGCTTGACGCAGCGAGCACAGGGCCGATTGGAATCGCAAGTCATATGGGACCGGCGGCAATACAAGCAGGCTAGCGGGACAAGGATCGTCAGCATCAACCGTCTCATGAAAAACGGGGGTTGTGCAGCCGGGGCCGGGAAGCGTCTGCTTACCATGATTCACTTTTCTTCGTTTGGCATTTGGATGATCAGCTGAACCGCTAGGCGAACGGTTCGAGTCATAGCCATCGCCTCCCAACTCGGGGCCGGATGCGGGGCCAACAGGGGTAAAGGGAAGTTGTCTGTCTCCGCCAAATGTGGGCGAGGAGATTGGCGGTTGAGCTTCCATTGGGGGGGTTAAAGCGCCGGGCCTCCCCTGCTTACGGGACGATGCGGACGTATGGTCGAGGAGCGGTTTGGGTCTGTGTGTGCGGCACTCGATTGCCGCCGGTGCCCAAACTGGGATTGGGCAAGAGGCGGGACACCGTCGAGCGTTAGCGAGTCCCGCCGGACAGCCGCCTGTCTGGGACCAATCCGATTCCGTCTGTCTGACCACATGTCGCGAATCCCCAAGTAAACTTGGCTAAACCGGGGCTCGAATGTTACTGGTATCATCGGGACCACATCATCAGAATGCTAAATCAGATCTTGCTCAGAGGTCCGCGCTCTATTTTCGAATGGTCTAGAATTAGGGACGATTTAACTTCCGTTCAAAACCTCCCTGCATTCCGTCACCTAACGAACAAAAGAAGATCGGGGCCGTGCATTAGACACCACCTCCCCACTGCAGATCATATCGAACCTTAAACCCGGATATCCCTTTGCATCGCGTGTTTTTTTGGGGTGGCTGGTCATAGTGGCTTTTCAAGGCGCAATGGGAAGCGTCCAGGATTTTGTGACAAATACCACAATTAAAGCCCGCATTTCGATTTGCTAACCCTTTATTTTCATTCGCATTGAAACATTGTGCATTGGCGGTTCTGATAAGGTTTGCTCTGGTGGGTCGCACAGAACGTCCTTCCAGAGGGACAAAATTTTGGGCGCCTAGGGCCGAAAATTGGCGCAAGACGCCTTTACGAAGCGCAACACCCTGAGGAAAAGTGGGGTCACGCGTTGCAGAAACACTAAAGTCGCCGGCGAAAACGTCTTCATTCTCCGGATAATTCCCATTCACTCCACACGGTGTCCACGCTTCGGCACCGTTTCGGATAACCAAAGTGGAGATTTCAAATTTCCTTTATTTAATGCACGTCCTTCATGCAGGCCGGTGTAGTTGCAGCCCTTCTGTCATCCAATAAGAGCTGAGAACCGACTGAGCGGGATGTGCGCAGCATGCAAACTAATTTTTATTTCCGTTGCCACGAGGGATGCGGAAAACAAGGTTGGACAAGCGATCGAGTGAATAAATTTCCGCCCCACCTCCGGAGTCAAATGACCGGGACGACGTTGAAATTAAGGATTAACGGGATGCTTACCCCCCCGGTTCCGGGTCTCTGTTCTAGAGATGGTATGTACGAATTGTTTACATCATGTAGGCGCTTTTTGTTGGGTTGAAAAAAAGGTTGGAACAAAATATTTCGTGACTAAAAAAAAAAGCGAAAAGAAGTTGAAACCCTCGTGTTGTCCAGAATCCCGAAAATCCCCCGACGTCGCCCTGCTTATTCTATCCGATAGATATCCATTAAACCCAACGCTTCTCTCCCAAGAAATTTCATCGAATGCAGCTCAGCTGAAACGATAGAAAATGACGTAAAGAAGATAAAAGACATAATACATTTCCATCCATCCCATAAGTCTGATCGACCTCGCTGTTCATTAGAAAAACAGTTTAATAACACAAAAGACCCCTGTTCTCAATTCATGGCACCGCAATTCCAGCAGGATTCACCGGGTGCGACGGGTGTGTAGCATCTGCGGCACGCGATGAATCCGGAGCCGAAGAGAATGTTCTTGCGAAGGGTTGTCAACTTGTTCTTGACTTCGAGATAGGCCTGCATTTCGATGTATCTTGCTGTAGAACCGTGAGACGTGTGTTCAACCTTTCTTTCTGTTCAGAAGACTGTTGTGTGTTTCGTAGCGCTGGTGGGGAAGGAATGGAAGTTATGGGGAGATAGCGCCCTCTTTATAATTCGGCCGGGCGTCGGCCGGATGATGCGTCCCAACATCGCAACACAAAAAATAAAAAAGAAAAAAAAAATATATCCAGACTGATTAGTTTCAACAATCAATAATTTTCCTGTCCGGAGTCCACGCGATTATTATCGGAAATGGGGATAGGTCAAATCTATGAGCGATGAACCTTGTACTCGATTCGAACAGGAAACTGGCGGCCGCTCTTGCGGCGGTGCACAGTCGAGCCTAAATTAAGTTTGTGACGATCAGGTTGCGACCCGCCCACAGGGATCCCCTTCAAATTTACATTAATTTAGTTCCGACATTGTTCCTCTCCCCCGAAAGGAATTTGAGAATTTATCGGCTAGCTCGTCACCAATCGGTCCAGTCACATTACCCATCGACTTCAGCATGGTCTCCCAAAGTTGTGACTCTCGGACGCCTCATCGAGTCCATGAATGAGGCTGTGTAGTGGGATTTATCGGGCTATTGTCAACTTGTAGAACGAAAAACTTTAAATCTCCGCCCCGGCCTTGCTAACGCGGACGCACAGACCTAGTTCTGACCCTATCAGCTGGATTCGTTGAAATTAATTCCCCTTAATTGTGTCCACGAGGTCCGGTTCGGCGGCCGGAGGTCGCATCGGCTCAATTTTACCTCAAGTGCCTCCGGGCGTTGAATCAGGGATACCACCATTATTCACCAAAACAAGGAACTATCAAACGGGAATATTTATCGTCGGGGGTGGGCGCCCGCGTGCACGGAGCCCGTTTTGCTGGGCCCTCAATAAGCGATTGAAATTCTAAATAAAGTTTGATTGCGCATCCCCCGAGTTGTCCTCTCATTACTGACGCTGCCTTATATAATGACATTTTGATCCAGGGACAACCCAGGGACGATCCCAGCATCTTGAGACGCGTCGTAATGCAATATCAATCGCGATATTGGAGTATCTCAAAAATTTTACGGGAGATCAAAGCGTCTGCATGGCCAAAGTAAATCCAACGCATGATCGAAATACCGAACCGAAGCGCAGCGGAATGAACTTTTCGTTAATAGCATCGCAGCTCCTGCAACTATGAACCGGGGCGTATATAAACTTGATATCTCAATGTCCCAAGCAACTATAATCGATAAATTGACGGTCGAATCGGTTTCCCTTAAGGAATACAGCCACGTGGAGCAATAGACCACGCATCTCCCCTCCGACGAAACTGATTCCGATAGTCCAATCCCTCCCGCACCTGCATCCTCGTTTATAATTTTTCATTTTTCATTTTTTATTTTTTTTCTTTTGTCTTTCCCGCGAAATTCTCCTAATATTTTCATTATTCGCTCTTTCGCTTTCGAGGAATTGATATCAATTTCCGTCCGCCTGGTCCAATAATACAGTTCCATCGGCCATGCAGATTCTCCAAATTTTCTTCAGAATGCCTCTAAACTCGAGCTCCTTGAAGTTTGTTCCCCCACCCCCCACGCCGTCGACAGCATGCGGCGTTATCGGCGCCTGTCCCAGGCCTGGACCTCCTGGACTCGTGGGTGAAGAGGCACCGGCTTGAAGTTGGATTGTATCGTAACCTTGTTTAATTACCCGTGTTACTTCTTCTGATGACAAGTGTCGAGACTTGGACTGCTTTTGGTGGTCCTGAAGGAGGGCTTGGTAATGTTTACACACAGTCAATAATGTCGTCATTCCGGGCGAGGGCCGCTTTGCAAAATCTATTGCCACACACACACGTATCAGACACGGGGGAACTGGCAACAAGGCAAGTTTCGGGAGCGGGAACTGTACATGTTTGAGAGAATTGTTCGAGGATGGATGAGCCTTGGACTAATTTATAGAAGAGGTCGTCGTAGTCTGTTGTGCCCGGCAGGAAAGTTTCTCCTCCCGCGAGAGATGAGGCCAGGACATCGACTAAATTATTTATTAAATCGTTGATTCTGTTGAGGTCGATCAAGTCTTCCGATTTCGTGACGAGGAATTTAAGTAGGCCCATTAAACTTCGCCAAAGCTCATTCCAGTGGTACGCTAACGATCAGACCCATGACCTATGAACAGAGAAGGTACTCAGTCGAATACGAGCACGCCGATTATATTGAATGATTTTCGAGATGATGGCAATGAGAAGTCTGGCCCCTGTTAGCTTGGGTGTTGACGAGGGATTTACAGGTAGAATTCCACATCCAGCCGCCTACGGAGGTTGTGGTCGATGCCACAAATACAAATATCTAGTACGCCCTCTACTAATTTTCGTTCACTGGTAATGCTAGGAAGGAAAGGCTGTCGCTGGCGACATATCCGTATGTGCGATTTAGCATCTTCGTGTTGCAGGAGAGCCATAAGCGAAGCATCATCGAGCAAATTCCGAATCGTCAATAGAGCAAGGCGAGAGTACAGCGTCGCTCTCAGGGACCGAGACTGTTGCGTCGCCAGGTACGATGTCAATGACAAAAACAGTCCAAACGGTGTTTCTCCTGTGGAGGACGGCTTAGCTCTAATAAATACCAACGAAAAGGCCTTGTTCGCATGGGAAAACTCATAGGCCATCAACAAGACCGATATCTCCGAGTTTGGTCTAGGGAATTATCTCTGCTAATGGTTGAACTAGGCTTACAATCTTGCTAAGGCCTCATCGATATCCTCGGCGGGCGGCGGGGTCGGAGTCTTTGTTCCCGCAAGACCGAATCGGGACGCCAGTCCAAACGGAACGTAACCCCCAACAATCTTTGTTACGCCGCCAAGGAGTCCTTCGACGGCATCATCCTGGATGGAAGTATATGTTTCACGGGCACTCTTGGACACCGACCCTACACATTCGATAATCCTCTGCATGATGACCTCGTTAATAAAATCCCGTAATCTGCTTTGATACGGATTCGCGGATTCATGTTTGTTGTAGGTCGACAGCAGCGCCAAGAGCACCGAGGCACGAAGGATTTCCGTGGAGGAAGCGGCGGTCGAAATATATGTTACGAGAGAGGTGAAGATGTCGTTATACATGAAATAGGAGAGCAGGGACGATTGATAGGCACCGCAGACAATGGTGAGAGTGAGCTTTAGGGCATCGGAGCGGACGGTTTCTCTTCGTCAGTTGGGATAAAAAGGTATTACTACCGGACGACCCTGACGATATCAATTGATCCAAGCAGTTTACAAAGTCCTGACTTAGAATCTCAACGCGAAATTGGAAGTACCCCAAAAACTCGGTCAACGGCGCCTAAACCTGTCAGGAGGAGAATAACGTCCGAGCTGAAATTATGGTATTTCCTTGCAAATAGAGCAGTGAGAAATACTCGTAGTGTCTGTCGTCAGCTCGACGGCTTGGGAAGATCAAGAACAATCAACGCATTATCCAACTTCGAGTCGTCCGCTGATTGCAAAACGTTTACCCCTTCCTGGAAGAGTTGCTGAGTTGTTGAGTATATACTCGAGAAATCGTTGCCGTCCAAAGAAGATAAGATCTTGGCTAGTTCGAGAGGCCGGGGCTGCAGCAAGAACAGCTCTTCGAAGGGAAAACTCTGTTCCTCGGCGACAAAGTCCTGATGGCCGTTAGCAGAGCTGGTCTTGTCCGCCCCCGTCAATACCTTGAACAACTGCTCGTACAGCACGACCACCTTTGGTTTGAAGGATGGCCGTGGCACACGCTGAAGCGCATCCATAGATCTCGCCACGTCA
>Ga0335081_10013480_pt1 | contig 13223 bp, 9 predicted proteins | sample Lox_Sample_35_FD_206713 | JGI IMG/M metagenome (GOLD analysis project Ga0335081, IMG submission 206713) | Soil microbial communities from Loxahatchee National Wildlife Refuge, Florida, United States - Lox_Sample_3.5 | ecosystem: Environmental > Terrestrial > Soil > Wetlands | place: USA: Florida...
CACGGCGAACGCTACTCCGGCGTGACGGACGGACGGGAAGCAGTGCTCGACATTTTTGCCGGCAGCGCGTCGATCTCTATCGAGCCGCCCAATGGCCCGAAGCAGACTTTCAGCAACGCCGGTGGGCGCCCCGACGTTTTCTATGGGCCGCCGACCATGATCTATATTCCCTCCGCATCCAAGTGGGAAGTGTTCACCTATTCGGCCGAGGTTGATATAGGTGTTTTCTCCGCTCCTGCGGCTTCCGCCGCCGCGCCGGCGCTGATCAGCGGCTCCCAGGTGATCGCGCGCGAAGTCGGCCGCGACAACTGGCGGCGCACGGTTTACTCTGCCCTCGACGATCGGGTCCCGGCGGAGCGCCTGCTGGCCGGCGAAACGCTGAATCCGCCGGGCGGCTGGTCCAGCTATCCGCCGCACAAGCACGACCGTTCCAACCCACCCAACGAGGCGGTGTTGGAGGAAATCTACTTTTTCCGCGTGAAGCCCGCTCAGGGGTACGGCTTGATGTGGACCTACACGGCACCGGACGATCCCGAGGGCTTCTCAACGGTGTTCGTAGTCGAAGACGGAGATACGGTCCTTCTCCCGAAGGGCTATCACCCGGTGGTGGCAGCGCCCGGCTACGAGCTGCACTACACGTGGGTGCTGGCCGGCGAGGAGCGCCGCTACGGGGCCTGGGCAGATGATCCCAAGCACGCGTGGGTGAAAAAATGAGTGGCTAGTACATTATACGATTAGTTTCTTATATCATCTTCGTCAGCCCAGAGGGGCGGCATAGTGTAGCCCAGGGCGCAAGCCCTGGGAAAAGGACGATATGCAGCAGTTTTTCCTTGGAAGTTGCGCCCCTAAGGGCAAAACATGATTTTGGGGCCGTTCCCCCAGGGCTCGCGCCCTGGGCTATTCTATTTCGCCCCGGCGGGGCTAAAGAAATAACGCAGTGAACTGATCGAACGACCCAGTGACGAATCGTCGGCGTTGCGCGTCACACGCCGCAGATCGCAGAGCAGGGTAAAATGGAAATCGCTTTCTCCTACCCCGACGTTCCGCCCTTTCGAGTCCTCGAGGCTAACATTCTAGCCACGCTGGCGCCGCGTTCCGTCCAGCCCTCGGCTTCGCCTGAGGAATTGGTGGAGTCAGCGCTGGACCACCCGATTGAATCGGCCCCGCTCGAGGAGCTTGCGACTTCTCTGGTGCTCGCTCGAGCCGCGGGTTCGGCCGCCGCTCGCGTGCTGTTGCTGGTGGACGACATCACCCGGCAAACGCCCGCGTCCAAGGTCCTGCCGGGAATCCTGCGACGACTCGAGAAAGGCGGCGTGACGCGGGCGAACGTGAAGATTCTGATTGCCGCCGGAACCCATTCGCGCATGAGCGCGGCCGAAGTGGAAAAGAAGCTGGGAGTTGAAGTCGCCGCCGCTTATCCGGTCACCCTTCACCACTGGAGGGACGAAGCCAACCTCACCCAGATTGGGGTGACGGACGACGGAACGCCGGTGCGGGTCAATCGAATGCTCGGCGAAGCCGATCTCGTCATCGGGATCGGGCAAATCGTGCCCCACCGCGTCATGGGCTACACGGGCGGGGCGACCATCGTCCAGCCCGGTGTTTCGGGGCCGGAGGTCACCGGCTACACCCATTGGCAGAGCGCGCTGTTCTCCGGGCCCGAGATCCTGGGCATCGCGGAGAACCCGGTGCGGCGCCAGGTGGAACGGATCGCGCGCCAGGCCGGATTGCGATTCATCGTCAACGTGGTCATGGACGGCCGCGGGCGCGTGATTCACGTGGTGGCGGGCGACGTGGTGGCTGCTCACCGGCAAGGCGCCGCCTACTCGCGCACCATTTATGGCGTGCAGCAGCCCGCGCTAGCCGACATCGTGATCGCGGAGTCTTATCCTGCCGATTACGATTTGTGGCAGGCGGCCAAAGGCATCTACGCCTCGGAGCTGGCCGTGCGCGAAAACGGGGCGGTCATCCTTGTGACCCCGTGCCCGCACGGCGTGAGTGACGAGCATCCTGTGGTGGAGGACCTGGGCTACCACGGCTTTGCCGACGTCAAAACCAGGGTGGATAGAAAAGAGATCACCGACTTGGTGGCCGCGGCGCACCTGGTTCACGTGGGACGAGTGATCTGCGACCGCGCCCGCGGCATCCTGGTTTCGCCTGGCATCGGCGGCGAGATTCAACGGCGCATCGGCTTTACTCCGGCCGAAACGCCGCAGGAGGCAATCGACAGCGCTTTCGCCATGCTCGGTGAGAAAGCCACGGTCGCGGTGATTCACCACGGTGGCGATGTGCTTCCGTTGGTCGAGACCTAAGAGCACGGGGCTAGGGCTTCGGGTCGCAACAAAAGACGGGATTCGCGGATCGCAAGAGAAGAACGGACTCGGGGTAAACAGCGAAACCGTCAGGAGAATCGGACGATTGCAGAAATCCACTGATATCCCATCGCCTCTTCCCGAGTCCCGAGTCCCGAACCCTGAAACCCGAGCATCGAGTCCCGAGTCTCGAACCTTCACCATCCCTAACCTGCGCTGGTTGATCTGCGGCCTGCTGTTCTTCGGCTCGTTCGTCAACTATATCGATCGTGGCACGATTGCTATTCTGGCGCATCACCTGCAGGGACTTTTCCGGTGGACCGAAGTCGACTACGGCTGGATCGTCTTCGCCTTCCAGTTGTCGTACGCCGTCATGATGCTGGTTTCCGGCAGCGTGATCGATTCACTGGGTACGCGCGTCGGATATGCCTTGTCGATGGCTTGGTGGTCGATCGCTGCTATGGCACATGCCTTGGCGCGCGGCGTGCTCTCCTTCGCCACTGCCCGGTTTTTTCTGGGAGCGGGAGAGGCAGGTAATTTTCCTGCTTCCATCAAGGCGGTCGCCGAATGGTTCCCCAGACGCGAACGGGCTTTGGCCACCGGGATTTTCAATGCGGGGACCAATATCGGCGCGGTGGCCGCTTATCCCTTGGTGGGGTGGCTGCTGCTGAAGTGGGGCTGGAAGGCCGCTTTTCTCGGGACCGGCGCTTTGGGACTCATCTGCCTGGTGGTGTGGCTGGCTTTCTACCGCCTGCCCCGGCAGCATCGCTGGATCAGCCAAACCGAACTGGGTGAGATTGAAAGCCTGCCCGAGGGCGACCGGCAGGCGCCCGGCCAGCGGATGCCCTGGCTAAGCATCCTAGCCTATCGGCAGGCTTGGGGCTTTACCTTGGCCAAGTTCATGACCGACCCCATCTGGTGGTTTTACATTTTCTGGCTGCCCAAATACCTCATCGAGGTCCGTCACTTTTCCATCGCCCGGCTGGAGCTGTTCGGCATGATTCCGTTCCTGGCGGCCGCTCCCGGTTCGATTGCCGGCGGCTGGCTTTCCGGCTTTTTGATCCGCCGCGGGCACTCGGTGAATGTGGCGCGCAAGATGGCCATGCTGCTTTGCGCCTTCTCCATGCCGGCGGGAATCCTGGCCGTATTCGCCAACCATCCCTGGAAGGCGCTGGTGCTGATCTCCCTGGCAACGTCGGCGCACCAAGGCTGGTCGGCCAACTTGTACACGCTGGTGTCCGACATGTTCCCCAAGAAAGACGTGGCTGCGGTGGTGGGCTTGGGCGGCGCCGCGGGGGCGGCGGGCGGGATGATCATCGCCCCCGTGGCGGGCTACATCCTGCAGGCGTTCCACAGCTATGTCCCGCTGTTCGTCATCACCGGTGTCATGCACCCCTTGGCGCTCGGTGTCGTCCAGCGGTTGATACCGAGAATTGCCCCGGTCGAAAGCGATTAGCGCAGCCTCACCTGGGCGTGAGCTGCCAAACAAGGATATGCCGCGTACGAAACACACTCGGTCTTCAATTGGGGGGACGGGAAACGTTGCTGACATCCGGCCGCAGGTACGCTTCCACCACCCGGGCAAATTGCAAGGGCGAGTGTGGTTTCTCCAGGTAGTCCAGCGCCCCCAACTCCATCGCTTCGAGGTAGCACTTCATGTCCGGGCACCGAGTCATTACCAGGATCGGTGTCGAGCGGTGGAGCTTCTGCGCGTGGTTGACAACCAGTCGGCCTTCGAAAGCCGGCCCGCCCTGGCTCACGACAATCAGGTCGAAGCGCTCGCGTTCGAGGGCCCGCACGCCGTCGGAATAGCGGGCACACGCTCGGATATCGTACCCGCCCTGCTCGAGGCTCAAGACGTAATTTCTGAGGTCGCTCAGGTCTTCTTCAACCAGGAGGACCTTGATAGGACTGAGGGTGGCGGCTGGTGCCGCTTGCGGAGGGACGATCTTGGTGCTCATGGTTCTGTCTCCGCCGGATTGTGACCGCCGGCTCGCCTTTGAACGCCTTTTCCCTTTCGCGCCTGGCGCGAGTTCCATTGAGTGCGTTTCTACCGCTCTGGGATATCTAAACGATGCTTATCCAAAATGCACCGTCAGTTCAGTATAATTGAGTGTTTTGTAAAAGTCAATGGGGTTATCTCGCTGCTTTAGCCCTCCCCAGGCGACCCTGCCACGCTCGATCAGGAGCCGGGGGGAATCTCCTGCCGAGGCGCGCGAGGTTTGACGTTATCGCTTGCGGTATATGACAGACGAACGTATGCTGCCCAATCCGGCGGGCCCGTCTGATGCGAGGCGTGCCTCCGCCACACCCGCGCGTCTTGCGCGGCAACGTCCCCTCGGCGCGGCCGGATCCTGAGCGGAGGTGGAACGACTGAACGCCATGACCCAGATTTCGAATTCGCGGCGATGGTCGATCGTGGGCTTGCTCTTCGTGGCCTCGGCCATCAACTACTTTGATCGTGGGACTATATCGGTAGCCCTGCCGCTGATTTCGCTTGAGCTCCATTTCGGCCCCGAGGTCAAGGGCCTCCTGCTCTCCGCCTTTTTCTGGTCGTATGCCTCCATGCAAATACCCACGGGCTGGATCGCAGACCGCGCCAACTTGCGCTGGCTTTACACCGGAGCGTTCGCGTTGTGGTCGCTGGCCCAGGGCATGACGGGCTTGGCGGCTGGTCTGGGGGCTTTGATCGTCTTTCGCATTCTGCTGGGGATCGGCGAGTCGATCTACCTTCCCGGCGGCACCAAGATCGTGAGCCTGCTCTTCGCCCCTAAGGACCGTGGGCTGCCCTGCGGCCTGTTTGACTGCGGCACGCGCGTCGGCCTGGCAATAGGGGCGCCCCTCACCGCGTTGCTGATCGTCCACTACGGTTGGCGGCGGATGTTCCTGCTTGCCGGAGTGGCGGGCATCTTGTGGCTGATTCCCTGGTTCATGACTTTCCCCGCGTCGCTTCCGTCCCGCAACGGGCGACCCGACATCCGTCCTGTGTCCCCTCAGCGGCACCGCCTGGTGACGTGGGATCGGAACCTCCTCGGCATTTGCCTCGGCTTTTTCTGCTTCGACTACTATTGGTACCTGCTGGTGAACTGGCTGCCGGACTACCTGATGACGGCCCGCCATCTCCCGGTGATGAAGGCGGGGCTCTACTCGGCTCTTCCCTACATCGTCTTCGGAGCGAGCGAACCGCTGGCGGGTTGGCTTGCGGACCGATTGATCCACTTGGGGTGGGACGAGACAAAAACGCGCAAAGGGTTCATTACCGGAGCGTTCCTCACCGGACTGTTGCTGATTCCAGCGGCGCGGGTGGCAACCGCCAACCACGCCATCTGGCTTGTTGCCGGAGCCTCGCTCGTCGGATTCGCCACCGCTAACCTCATCGTGATCCTGCAGTGCTGCGCGCCCGAAGAGGAGATTGGAATCTGGACCGGGTTTGAGAATCTGGCGGGCAATATCGGCGGTGTGGTGGCGCCGCTGCTCACAGGCCTTCTCATCCACTGGACCGGCTCGTACTTTCCAGGATTTGCCCTTGCGTCCGGTCTGCTGTTGGTCGGAATTGCACCCTACTGGTGGATGGTGGGCGAACTGAAGCCAATCGGGCGTAGCAGTTGATGCTGAGGACCGGTCGTGGCCACGCTGGTCTTCGGAGAACAAGGTTCCATCATGATGAAAGCAAGGTTAGGCTTTACTCCACTGGCGCTGACCACGTTCGGGCTCGCCACGCTGCTGGGCGCGTCTTCACCCGTCTTCGCGGCTGAGAACAGACGCCATGTCCCGGGTCATGTTCCTCCTAAGCGCTCATCGCAGATCACCGACGGCTTCGGCATCAACTCCGACCTGCCACGCGACCCTTACCTGCCATGGAACCGCTGGTGGTGGACTCGCATGTTCGACGCGGGCGTGAGCTGGATCCGGATCGGCCAATATGAAAACAGCTCCGACCGCACAAGCTGGGACTGGATCGAACAGAAGCGCGGAGTGCTCAGTTCCTCTCCTGAACTCGAAGACGCTGTCGATTCGCTGGTGGAAAATGGCGTCAAGGTTCAGGTCCAACTGCTCTACGGCAATCCCATGTACACCTCGCCCGCCGGCAGGTTGCCCGATATCATCGCGCCCGAGCCGGGGTCGTTCCACAACGACGACCGCAGTCTCTACTCAGTCTTTTGGCCGCCCAAGACGCCCGACCAGATCGCCGCCTTCACTCGTTACGTAAGGTGGATGGTCAACCATTTTCGCGGTCGCATTCGTTACTGGGCACTGTGGAACGAACAGGACATAGGCTACTGGAATCCCTGGGGCAATCCGGAAGAGTACGGCCGGCTGCTGAAGGCGTTCATCCCCGCAGTGCACGAAACGGATCCGCAAGCGAAAGTGGTTTACGGTGGCCTTGCTGACCCCAGCGCAGCGTGGGCCAAGCGATCGCTCGACGCTTGCCAGTGCGCCGCCGCCATTGATGTGTTCGCGTACCACACCTACCCTGGTTACGGCCGAAATCTGGAGCCCGAGTCCATGGACCGCGGCGCCTATGGTAACGATTCTCCCCGCAAGCTGCGCGACATGGTCCGCCATTATCCGGGCATCCGGCCCGGCCTTATCTTCTGGGACGACGAGTTCAACTCCATTGGCGCGTGGACAGGCTCGGATGACACCGTTCAGGCCAAGTATATTCCGCGGGGTTTGGTTTATAACTGGGCGGCCGGCGTCCGCACGTTCGTCTGGTTGCTCACTTCTGCCACCGACGGCAACGAAGATGACGACTTCGGACTCATCCACGGACTGAAGTACCTGGCCACGGACTTCACGCCGCGCCCCGTCTTCTCAGCGCTGGCCAATACCAACGCGCTCTTTTCCGATACCAAGCTCGACGCGTCGATGCAACTCACCACCGAAGACGCCGCCGCGCTGAGCGGCCGTTCGCGAGGGCCACTGCTCACCTACGGCTTCCGCTCTCGGTCGGGCAAGGCGATCGTCGCGTACTGGCTGGCCGCCCACAGCAATCCATCCAATGTGTTCCCGACGCTGCACGCCACGTTCAGTTTAAAAGGAAGTTCGATTAAGGACCCGGTGCTGATCGACGTTGTTTCCGGTGAAATTACGCCACTCCAGTGGAAAGGCGGCACCAGCGACGCGCTGGAATCCCTCCCGGTTCGTGACACGATCATGGCCATCGCCGACGAGGATTACTTTGACTGGCCGGTGCTGCCGGAAGCGCCCAGCTCTCTGAACGCCAGTACCACCGCGGGCGCCGTCAGGCTGACCTGGGAACTCCACGGCAGCGCAACCGGCATTGCGGTGGAGCGGCGCCTCGGCGAAGGGGGACGATGGGATCGGGTTGCCACTTTGCCGCCAACCAGCACCGAGTATTCCGAACCGGTCCCGGAAAAGGAATTTGCGTCTTATCGCGTCCGGGCGTTCGATGGCGCCGGCGAGTCCGCCTACTCGAATGTGGTGCGAGTTCTCACTCCAGCGTCGAGACCCTTTTCGTGACGTCGACCCCCAGTTGACCGACGTAGGCGCTGAATCGCCCTCGCACCAGATCGGGCAGCCCGATCATGATGTCTTCGACCGCCAGAGGGAAAGCAGGCTTGATCGCTGCAAAGTCCAAAGCGTTAGCGAACGCACACGATGCGCGGACAAGCGCGATAATGTCGAACTTGTCGTCGCGGGGAAAGGAGTGGTGAAGGGCGGCGACCACACCAAAGGCCTGGGGCAGCTTCCAGCTTTCCGCCAACCACTGGCCGGCCTCGCAGTGATCCATTCCGAAAAGCTCGCGCTCCTGATCCAGAAGTTGCGCCCCGCTGCCCTCGGCAGTCTCGAGAAATCGGGCGTAAGCGATCGGCTGGGTCGTCATAATGCCCACCCGGCCGATATCGTGAAGCAGGCCAGCCGAATAGGCGAAACCCTCCTCCATGAGGCTCGCCAGCCCCAGTTTTCCCGCGATCACGGCACAGGCCAGGCTGTGACGCCAGCATTGGCGCAACGGCGGCAGCCGGAGCGGCTTCGCCAGGTACGACTTCAACCCGGCGGTGAGCACCAGCGATTTGATGCGTTCCGCGCCCAGCAACGTGGTGGCCTGCACCACGCTTTTGACCTCGCAGCCGAACCCCAACAGAGGCGAGTTCGCTAACCGCAGGATGCGGGCCGTAAACACCTGGTCGGCGCGCAGCAGGTCGCCGAGCTGCTTCAACGGCACTTCGTCGCTCGAAAGCAACCGTATCGCTTCGATGGCGATGGCTGGAAACGGCGGAAGGTCCGTCGCCCACGAATCACGGCGGATTTTGGCCGGCATCGGACGTGTATCGATCATGACAACACCTCTGTGGGTTTATCGACCGTTCGGGGTGAGAGCGTGAGGGGGACCCCAACGGAGGAGAATCGAGCAAGTTTACGGTCGGGCCGCGGTCAAGAAGGAACGAGCGAACCGCGGACTGCGCCTACTCGAGCGAACTGATTTTCAGCGGCAGATCCACGGTGATCCGCTCCAGGTATGGCTGGAAGCGCGTCGCCTCGCGCTCGGGCAGCGTGCCCAGGACCTCGTCGACACTCGGAGACGCCGCCGGTTGCACGGCCGCAAATCCCACCGCATCCGCCATGCGACAGGAGGCGCGCACCAGGGCCACGATCTCAAACTTGTTGTCTTTAAGTGGCGCGTGGTGAAGCGCCGCCACTACCCCAAACACGCGGGGCAGCTTCCAGTCCTCCAGCATCCAGCGGCCCGCCTCGCAGTGATCGATCCCGAACCACTCCCTTTCTTTGGCCAGCACGTCGATGGGTTCTTCTGCGGCGGCTTCCACCAGGGTCGCGTAACGGAAGGGTTGGGCGGCCATCAGCGCCAGGCGGCCCACGTCGTGAAGTAGCCCAGCCGTATAGGCAAAGTCCTCCTCGATCAGGCTGACGTGTCCCATCCGTTCGGCGATGACGGCGGTGGCCAGGCTGTGCCGCCAACAATCCCGCAGCGAGGGGATCTTCAGCGGGCGCGCGAGGTAAGTCTGCATTCCGGCGGCAAAGGCCAGCGCCTTGATTCGCTCGGCACCCAGCAAGACGGCGGCCTGGAGGATGCCCTTGATCTCCGTACAGAAGCCAAAGAGCGGGGAGTTGGCCATGCGCAGCACGTGGGCCGAAAAGCTCGGGTCGGCGCGGATCAAGTCGCTCAGTTCCTTGAGGCGAACTTCGTCGCTCCTGAGCAACCGCATCACTTTCAGGGCGATAGCTGGAAACGGCGGCAGCTTTTCCAGCACCGCGGGAGACGGTTGCATTACCTCTAACGTTATAAATGGCTGTGTCATCGCTTCAGCCTAACCAGCTTTATATCGGCCTGCAAGATGTTTTCTTTAGCAACCGCATTGCATCTTGAGCCCGGACGGTGTTAAATCCTACCTGCGCCCGCAGTTGGCCGGGCGTCAGGGGGGATCCGATCCTATGGGAAAACTTGCGATCACCGGCGGCGCGCCGCTCAGAAAAAGGCCTTTTGCGGCGTGGCCCGCGTATTCCAACGATGAGGCTCGTGCTCTCAAACAAGTCCTTTCCTCTCGCAACTGGGGTGGCTATCCATTTCCCAACACTCACGCGGACGCCTTTGCCCGCAAGTTTGCCCGCTTCCACGGCGCCAGGTACGGCTTGGCGGTGGCGAATGGGACCATCGCGATCGAGGTGGCGCTGAAGGCGGCGGGCATCCGGCCGGGCGACGAGGTCATCGTTCCCGCGTACACCTGGGAGGGCACCGTCGGACCAGTGTTGCTGTTGAACGCGGTGCCGGTGTTTGTGGATGTCTCCCCCGATACTTACTGCCTCGACCCAAGGCTGATCGAGAGCGTCATCACGCCCCGCACCCGGGCGATTCTGCCCGTGCACCTCGCCATGAACTTCGCCGACCTCGATGAGATCGGCCGCGTCGCGCGCCGCCACAAGTTGGCGGTGATCGAGGACTGCGCTCACGCTCACGGCGGCAAATGGCGGAGCAAAGGAGCGGGCGCTACCGGCGATCTCGGCGCCTTCAGTTTTCAGTCGAGCAAGCTGATGACGGCCGGCGAAGGCGGCGCGGTGATCACCAGCAGCCTGGAACTCTACGAGCGCGCCCAGTCGTACACCAATTGCGGGCGGGCGAGCGCCACCGACCGCTACCGCCGCCGCATGATCGGCTTCAACTACCGGATGACGGACCTGCAGGCGGCGATCTTGGAGGTCCAACTCCGGCGCCTGCCGCAGCAGGCTAAAGTTCGGGAAGCCAATATGTCGCGCTTCGAGAACCGCATTCGCAATGTTCATGGCATCGGCCTGCTGGCGCGCGACCCTCGCCAAACGCGGACCGCGGCTTACCAGTACGTCTTCAAGTACTCGCCCGAAAGCTTCGGCGGCATTCCCCGCGCCGCCTTCCTGGGCGCGCTCGAGATGGAAGGCGTACCTTGCGACGGACTCTTCTACGAGCCGGTCTATAAAAGCGCTCTGTTCCCGGTGGATCCGCAGGAGTACCCCGCCTTGAGCTGGGGACGCGCCGCGCCGCTCGATCTGCGCGCGATGTACCATTGCCCGGTCTCCGAACGCGCCGCCTACGAGGAGTCGGTGTGGCTGCCGCATCATATCTTCCTCGGCAGCCGCAAGGATGCGGACGATATCGCTGATGCTGTCCTCAAGGTCTCGGAAAACATCCACGAACTGCGCCGGCTGAAGCACCCTGCCATCGCGCGCAAAGCCATGAGCCGCGCCGAGCGGCCGCGGGTGGAGAAGCGACAGTGGTAAGCAGTTCATAGTTCTCAGTTCGCAGTTTTCAGTTTTCAGTTCAGCGGTCAGCCTCTAGTAGCCGGGGTGCTGAGAAAGGCTCCCGCAAAGTGTCGTCCTGAGCGAAGCGAAGGATCTTGCTTTGCTCTCGTCGAGTCACAATGCTCGAAGCGAGATCCTTCGCTTCGCTCCGTCGAAAGACGTTTGGGCAACCGGAATGTCGGCCGTTCATCTCATCCCGAGCGGCAGCAAGGGATCTTGCTTTGCTCTTGGACGCGAGAAGCTCGAAGCGAGATCCCTCGCTGCCGCTCGGGATGACATGAAAAGGTCGTCTTTCATCAGATTGGTGGGCCAAAGGCCCACGTACACTCAGCATGACAGAAAGCCTTTTTCAGCCCTGTAGTATTCAGCCATCGGCAAGAAACGGACTTTCTTGCGGATGGCTGATAGCTGAGGGCTGATGGCGGATCGTTACCACTCGGAACTCTCCGGAGGCGCAACCCATGATTCTTCCCCTCACCCCCGTTCGTCTGAAGCGCCACGCAGCGCAGGTGTTTGGCAGCAAGATCGGCGTGGTCTGCGGCGACTCGCGCTTCACCTACCGGGAATTCAATGAACGCTGCGACCGGTTGTCCGGTGCCCTGCTGGCGCTCGGCTTGGGCACAGGAGACCGGGTAGCCTACTTGAGCTTCAACTGCCACCGGCTGCTGGAGGCCTATTACGGCGTTCCGCAGATCGGCGCCATCCTGCTGCCGCTCAACATCCGGCTGAGCCCGGAAGAACTGATTTACATTCTCAACGACGCCACACCGCGCCTGCTGTTTTTCGACCCGGAGTTTGTTCCTCTCCTCGAAGGCATGCGGCCGCACCTCAGGTCGGTGGAACACTTTATTCGGCTGCGGAGCAACGCGCCGGCATGGGCGCATTCCCGGTCCTACGACGAACTGCTGGCCGCCGCTGAGCCGCGCGAGATCGACTATCGCCCCATCGACGAAAACTCCGTCGCCGAGCTCTTTTATACCAGCGGCACCACGGCCCACCCCAAAGGTGTCATGCTCACGCACCGCAACCTCTACCTGCACGCGTTCTACACCGGAATCGGGGTGCGCGGTTGCGACGATGAGGTGCACATTTACACCGTGCCCCTTTTCCACGTCAACAGTTGGGGCGCGCCGCACATCCTTACTTTGAGCGGCGGACGCCACGTGATGATCCGGAAGTTCGATCCCCAAACCGTGCTCGAGCTTGTCCAGAGCGAACACGCCACCCGCCTGCACCTTGTGCCCACCATGGCGATCGCACTTATCAATCACCCCGACTTCGCCCGCTACGACCTCAGCAGCGTGCGCCAGGTGATGATGGGCGGCGCGCCCACCAGCGAGGCGCTGATTCGCCAGGTGGAAGAAAAGCTTCCGGGCTCGGTGGCCCACGGCGGATATGGGCTTACCGAGACTTCCCCGGTGATTACCGTCGCGCACCTCAAGGACCACCTGGCGGGCGAGCCCGACGAGATCAAGTTGCGGCGCAAAGCGACGGCCGGGTTCGTGATGGCCGGGTCGGAAGTCCGCGTGGTCGATGTCCATGGGCGAGACGTCACGCCGGACGGGCGCGAAGTAGGCGAGGTGATCGTGCGCAGCGACCTGGTGATGGCCGGCTACTGGCATCAGCCCGAAGAAACGGCGCGCGCCATCCGTGACGACTGGTTCTACACCGGCGACCTGGCGACCATCGATAACGAGGGCTACGTCCTGATCGTCGATCGCGTCAAGGACATGGTGCTGAGCGGCGGTGAGAACGTGGCCACCGCGGAAATCGAGCGCGTGATCTACGAGCATCCTGCCGTGCTCGAGTGCGCCGTGGTGGCGGTGCCCGACGACCAGTGGGGCGAAGTGGCCAAAGCCCTGGTGGTGCTGCGGGAGGGCCAATCGGCGGCGGCGGAGGATATCCTCCAGGTGTGCCGCCGGCACCTCGGCGGGTTCAAGGTACCGAAATCCGTTGAGTTTATGGATAGCCTGCCTAAGGGCGGAACGGGCAAGATCCTGAAGAAGGTGTTGCGGGAAAAATATTGGGCAAGCCGGGAGCGCCGCGTTCACTAAGTCATGCATTGAGATCAGCATACACAGAAGCCCTGTAGAGGTGTGGCGATGGAAGGCAGTCGCCCCAGGGCCGCATCGGCGCCGCTGGACAGGCGGCGGGGTG
>Ga0335081_10013481_pt1 | contig 13222 bp, 16 predicted proteins | sample Lox_Sample_35_FD_206713 | JGI IMG/M metagenome (GOLD analysis project Ga0335081, IMG submission 206713) | Soil microbial communities from Loxahatchee National Wildlife Refuge, Florida, United States - Lox_Sample_3.5 | ecosystem: Environmental > Terrestrial > Soil > Wetlands | place: USA...
TCTCAGGCACGTCCCCTGGCGCGCCCGGAGCCGGCGGCGGCTCCGGTGTCACACCGCAGGCGAGCGCCGGCGTGGGCGTCGCGCTCGCGCCCGCTTTCCGTTCGCTGCTCGACTCCTTTGGGCTGTCCACGCTGCCGCTGGTGCCGGCATCCGGTGGGCTACCGGCCCCGCTCGGGACCACCTCGATTCCCGGGGCGGACGGAGCCAGTCTGACGCTTCCGCTCGCCGGTACGACGGCCGGCGGAAGCTTCGATCAGGGGACGCTGACCGGCACGATCCCGCTGAGCGGCGGCTTGCAGCTCGACAACGGCAACGTGTCGGCATCGCTGACCAATCCCCAGCTCACCCTCGGGACCGGAACCGAAGGGTCGGGCCTGAGCTTCGAGCTGAACGGTGGCCCCGAGGTCAAGCTGTTCGACATCGACACCTCGCAACTCGAGCAGGCCGCCACGCCGAACGGCACGCTGGACCTGAACGGCCTCCTCGCGACACTGTCGAGCGAGGGCGCCTCCACAATGAACACCCTCCTCGGACAGAACGTGTTCACCACCGGACAGCCCGTTGGCGGAATCTCGGTGATTCTCCCCACGGCCGCGACCGGCTAGCCGACCCGCTGACCGCAGCCAGGCGAACGGCCCGGGGTGAACTCCTCCCACCCCGGGCCGTTTTGCGTGCATTCCTCGATCGATGTCACGTTTGGTCCTCGCTGCGCGTCATAGAAACGATGAGTTCTCGTCCCAGGACGGGTCTTATGTCCGGAGACCCGAGAGACGAAGCCGACACGATCATGTCCTCCATTTCCATTCCAGATCGAGCGCCGCGCATCACGAGCCGGCTCGTCGCACCGGTGCTCCTGAGCGCGGCGATCGGGTCGCTGCTGCTGGCGGTGCCGCCGTTGCGCCGTGTCGCCACCCAGATCGACCACCTTGATCCGGCGTGGGTGCTCGTCGCGGTCGGACTCGAGTTCGGCTCCTGCCTTGGGTTCGTCGTGATATTCAGGTTGTTCTTCGATGGGGTGGGAGCCGGGACCGCCCGCGAGCTTGCGTGGACCGAGCAAGGATCCGGGGCGCTGCTCCCAGGCGGCGGAGTCGGCGCGCTCGCGATCGGCGGCTGGCTGCTGCGCCGAGCCGGAATGTCGACGAAGAGCATCATCGATCGCTCGAGCGCCCTGTTCTTCCTGACGAGCGCCGTCAACGTCATCGCGCTCGTCGGCGCCGGCGCCCTGCTCGCCGTAACCGGCGGCACCGGAGCGTTCGACGTCGTCGGCTCCGGGATCCCGATACTCGGCGGCCTGGCCGCGACGGCCGCCGTTCTGGCGCTCCCGATCGTGATCCGCCGCTCTCCGCGCCGCGATTGGCCCGAATGGCTGATCGACCTCGCCGCCGGGATCGACCGCGCGCGTCGCTCGTTGCGGGCACCGAGCTGGCGGCTGCTCGGCGCCGCCGCCTACCTCGGCTTCGACATCGCCGCGCTCGGGGCCACCTTTGCCGCCACCGGCCACCCCCTCCCGATCGCACCGCTCCTGCTCGGCTATCTGATCGGCTACCTCGCGAACCTGATCCCCGTCCCCGGCGGCTTCGGCGTGCTCGAAGGCGGACTTGCCGGCACGCTCATCGCGTACGGCGCCCCGGCCACACAGGCCACGGCGGCCGTCATCGTCTACCACGCGATCGCCTTCTGGATCCCGAGCCTCGGCGGACTCGTCGGCTTCGCGCTCCTTCGCCGCCGGCTGAGCGGCGACGAGCATGCGGCTCAGCGGCCGACCCCGAGCAGCCGCTCGGTGGCCTCGTCGGGGATGCCGCCAAAGTACGCCGCGAGCACCTGCGCGAAGATCGGGTTCGCCGAGTCGGCGTAGGCAAACAGCGTCATCGACGAGCGCAGCTTCATCGCGTCGATCCCACCGAAGATCTCCTGCGCGGTCTGCCCCTCGAGCTCTGCGACGATCCGGGCGGCATCGATCAACCGTGGCCCGAGCACTGGGTGGGCCAGATACGCCCGTGCCTCTTCGAGCGACGAGATCGCGAAGTGCCGTGACGTTGGGCTCTGGCCGAGGCCGGCAATCTGCGGAAACACGAACCAGATCCAGTGGCTGCGCTTGCGGCCGGCGCGGAGCTCGTCGACGGCCACGTCGTAAATCCCACCCTGGTTCTGGGCGGAGACGAACCGGTCGAGTCCGTACTGATCGGCCATGCGATGCGTCTTGGAACCTAGCGCGAGTCGGGGCCATACGATGTGGCCGTGTTCGAGCACGAACGAGTGGAGATCGTCGTCGGTGAACGCTCGGCGCTGCCCGTGATCGTCGCGGTGCACTCGACGGCTCTCGGTCAGGCCGTGGGCGGCTGCCGCCTGTGGCGCTACCGCGACTGGCGCGACGCGCTCGACGACGCGCTGCGGCTGTCGGAGGCGATGACGCTGAAGTGCGCGCTGGCGAACCTGGCACTGGGCGGCGGGAAGAGCGTGATCGCGCTGTCCCCGGAAACCGAACTTACGCCCGAGCGCCGGCGTGCCGCGATGCTCGACCTCGGCGACGCCGTCGACGTGTTCGGCGGAAGCTACGGCGTCGGCGAGGACGTAGGCACGACCGCCGAGGACATGCTGATCGCGCGCGAGCGCACGCGCTACGCCTACTGCCTACCCGAGTCCGAGGGCGGTGCCGGTGAGCCATCCGAGCCGACGGCGGAAGGGGTTCGCATGGCGATCGGGGTGACGCTCGCCTCAGCGTTCGGAACGGCGGAGGTGTCTGGCCGGCGTATCGGGATCGTCGGCCTCGGACAGGTCGGCTCGCGGGTCGCCCGCCGGCTCGCGGCCGACGGCGCCGAACTGCTCGTCACCGACGTCGACACGACCAAGCGCGCGCTGGCCGAGGCGCTCGGCGCTTCCTGGGCGGATCCCGAGACGGTGCTCCACGCCGACGTCGACCTGCTCGTGCCGGCGGCGCTCGGGGGCCTGTTCACAAACGACTCGGTGTCGGCGCTCAAATGCCGTGCGATCGCCGGTCCGGCGAACAACCAACTCGCCGACGACAGCGTCGCCGAGGCCCTGTCGCACCGGGGAATCCTGTGGGCTCCGGACTTCGTCGTGAACGCCGGTGGAGTCATCTACGGCAGCGCGATGGAGATGGATGGCTGCACCCGGGAAGAGGCGGTCGCGCGCGTCGGCGCGATCACCGGCACGCTCGAGGCGGTGTTCTCGGCCGCCGCCGAGCACTCGATCACGCCGCTCGACGCGGCGCGGCGGGTCGCCTACGAGCGGCTCAGCGCCGCGGATCCCAGACGGCCCGCCGAGGCCTAAACAAGGCTCACTCGAGCGCTGCCGCGTGCAGCCCGGTCGCGGGTCGCTCGCGCTGGTCCCACCACTCGTTGACGACCGAGATTGCCCCGCCGAGGATGCCCTCCTTGAACGCCGCGGTGTCGTTCACATTCGGGAGCGGCTCGTCGGGCACTGCCACTTCGAGGAACTCGCACAGCGGCCCCCATCCCTCGCGTGGCTCCCAGACGAGCAGACGGTCGGCGGGAACGTCCCGCTTGACCCGCTCATTCCAGCGATCCATCGCCGCGGCGAGGCCTTCGTCGGTATACGTGTCCTGCGGGGGCGCTAGCCCCCCGGTCCCGTCGGCCCAGGTCATGTGGATCATAAGGTCCATGAACCGCCGCCACAAGGGATCGAGCGCCGCCCTTGCCATGCACATGTGGTGCATCACGGAATCGCCGAAATACATCGACCAGATCGTGTCGCGCATGCTGCGGACCCATCCGTCGGCGGAGCGCACGCTGAGCACGACCTTGGAGTCCGGGTAGTACTCCAACAACTCCTTGTAGTAGCGCGCTCCGGGCCAGTCGCAGGTCGATGCGGCGTCGCCGAAGATCGTCTCCCAGTCGGGCTCGCCGCGGGCCACGGCCTCCCACAGGGTCAAACCCCTGTCCATATCCATCATCACGTCGCGCATGTGGTAGCACGGCCCGAAACCGAGCTTCTCGAACGCGATTGCCTGAGTTGTGGTGGCCGTGCGCGGTAGGCCGGCCCCGATCACTTTCATATGTCTCCTCAGCTAAAGGGGTCGCGGCGGTTCTATCAAAGGCGACCGTGGCTCTACTCTCCGGTATCCGATGAGCGCCGGCCGACGTGCACCCAACGGCAAACCGTGGACCGCCGACTACGCCGCGAGCAACGGCGCGCCCGCCCGTAGGCCCAGTGCCGGTCCCAGCCGGCTCGTCGTCCTCGGTTACATCACGGCGTTCGCGCTGCCGCTGCTGGGGCTCTTTCTTGGGATCGTCATCGCGACCCGTCCCGCCCCGGCGACCTCGCGGCACGGGCGGTGGATCATCGGCCTCAGCATCGTCGCCTCGGTCATCTGGGTCCTCGTGTTCACGTCCGGGGTCCTGACCTCGACGAGCAACGACATGGGCTACTGATCCGGGCGCCGCGAAAGGACGGAGCCGCCCGGCGTCGAACACCTCGCCTAGTGCCATGGGGGATGGCGCGCCCGTCCCCCTCAAAGTCAGGATCAGGAGGACCTAGATGACCGAGAAGCCCGCCAAGCCCGCCAAGCCGGCCCGCCGGCGCACGCGAGTGACCAAGCCGAAGGCGACCGTAGCCACGCTCGAGCGGCAAGAACCCAGCCACGCCGAGATCTCCGAGCGCGCCTACTTCATCGCGCTCGACCAGGGCGGCGCCGACGAGGTCGGCAACTGGCTGCGCGCCGAGCGCGAACTCGTCGCTGCCTGAGCTGCGCTAAGTCTGTCCGGTCGGCTCATCGCCGCGCTGACCAGTCACCATGTGCGGCGATGAAGCCGGCCGAGCTGCGCGACCGCTGCCTGTCGCTCCCCGGAGCCGAGGAGACGTTTCCGTTCGGCCCTGAGAACTCCGTGTTCAAGGTCGCCGGCAAGATGTTCGCGCTGTCCCGGCTCGACGGCACCCCGCTCCGGGTCAGCCTGAAGTGCGACCCGTCGCTCGCCGAGCAGCTCCGCGCAGCGCACGCGGCCGTGATCCCGGGCTACCACCTCGACAAGCGTCACTGGAACACGGTCATCCTCGACGGCTCCCTGGCGGAAGACATGGTCGGCGAGATGATCGAGGACTCCTACGATCTGGTCGTGAGCAAGTTGTCCCGGACCCGGCGACGCGCGCTCGGGTGGCAGGGCGACGCCTGAGGGATGGAGGCCAGCCACCGCAGCCGCGTCGAAGCGCTGCTGTCCGACGCCGCAGCTGAGCACGCGAGCCTCATCTCCAGGCTGCCGCCGGACCTGCAGGCCTCGCTACCCGTCGACGCTCAAGGCGTGACTCAGGCGATCGACTACCTCGCCGCCGCCGCCGGCCTGTCCCACGATGAGCGCCGGGCACTCATCCGCCCCCACGCAGTCAATCCGGCCGTGCTGCACGCCCGCGTCTTCGGACGTGCGCCACTGGCGCGGGAGACCGTGATCGCGTCGTTCGTCGAGGGCGCCCGCGTGCGTGCCGACGCCCTGGCCGCGCTCGCGGACGCGATCGGCGGCGAGCCGCTCGGCCGCGAGATCCGGACGCTGCTGGTGGCCAATCCGCCGCCGGTGCGGGCCGATGCGGAGGACGCCGTCCCGGCGCTCCGTGCCACCTACGCCGCCCAGGAACGGGCCGTGACCATGATCGCCGCGAACCTCGACGGCGCTTAGTCTGACCCGCGGGCCACCTGAGCGGTGGCAGCGCGGCCCGCCGGCGCGAGCGTGTACGGTTGTCGCCTTACATGCCCCGACGCCTCGCCCCGACCGTCCTCTCCGCGCTCGTCGCGCTTGCCCTGGCAGCGTGCGGGAGCAGCGGCGGCAGCAGCTCTTCCAACGGGATCGCGTCCAAGTCGCCCGATCAGATCGTGTCAACCGCGTCCAGCGCCGTCTCGAGCGTCAACTCGGTCCATGTGTCCGGCACCGTTCTCAGTGGCGGGCAGCATGTCACGCTCGACCTCAACCTGGTCAACGGCAAGGGCGGCAAGGGCTCGATGGCGCAGAACGGCCTCGGCTTCCAGATCGTCGCGGTCGGTCCGGAGGTGTACATCAAGGGCAGCCAATCCTTCTGGAAGACGTTCGGCGGCGCGGCCGCCGCGCAGCTGCTGAGCGGGAAATGGCTGAAGGCACCCGCCACCGGACAGTTGTCGTCCCTGGCGACGCTGACCAACGTCCAGAAGCTGTTCAACCAGCTCCTTTCGAGCCACGGCAAGCTGTCCAAGGGAAAGACGACAACGATCCACGGTCAGCAGGCGATCGCAGTCACCGATACCACCAACGGCGGCACCCTCTATGTCGCTACGACGGGCAAGGCATACCCGCTCGAGATCTCGAAGACAGGCTCGCAGGGGGGCCAGATCACGTTCGATCACTTCAACCAGCCGGTGTCGCTGACGCCCCCCGCCAACGCGATCGACATCTCCCAGCTGAAGTAAGGCCTCACGGTCGTGCCGGCAAGAGCGCGCGCAGGTCGTCGATCGTGTCCGCCTCGTCGGCGTCCTTGTCCGGCCGGTACCGCTTGACGCGCGCGAATCGCAGCGCGATCCCGCCCGGATAACGGGTTGAGGACTGGACGCCGTCGAGCGCAATCTCGACCACGAGCTCGGGATGCACCATCACCGCGATCCCGTTCCGGGCCGTCTCGCGCTTGAGCAGTGCCCCCGTCTGCCACCGCAGGAGCTCGTCGGTCATCCCCTTGAACGTCTTGCCGACCATCACGAACTCTCCCGAGCGCGGATCGCGGGCGCCGAGATGGAGGTTCGACAGCCAGCCTTGCCGGCGCCCGTGACCCCACTCGGCGCCGAGCACGACGAGGTCGTAGGTTCGGACGGGCTTGACTTTGCGCCATGCCCCGCCGCGCCGGCCGGCGGCATATAGCGACCCTGCGTCCTTGACGACCACGCCCTCGTGGCCGGCCCCGAGCGAGGCCTCGAGCACTCGCTCCCCCTCCTCTGGATCGGTCGTGAGCACTCGCGGGATCATCAGCTCGGGGGCGATCGCGCCGAGTCGCGCCTGGCGCTCGACCAACGGGATGTCGAGCAGGTCCTCGCCGTCGAGGTGCAGGAGATCGAACAGGAACGTCACGATGCCCTCGGGCGGGGCGTCGCTGTCGATCTGCGAGACCGTCTCCTGGAACGCCGCCGGACCTCCGTCGCGCATCCACAGCGCCTCCCCATCGAGCACCGCCTGGCGGACCGGCAGTCCAAGCGCCGTCGCGGCGATCCCGGGCAGCGTGTCGGTGATGTCGTTGAGGTTGCGCGTGTAGATGCGCACCTCGCGATCGCGGCGGTGGATCTGGATCCGGATCCCGTCGAGCTTCCACTCCACCGACGATCGCTCGAAGCTCGACATCGCCTCGGGCACGCTCGCACCGGTCGAAGCGAGCATCGGGAGGATCGGGCGGAAGAGCTCGAAACCGACCGCGCGCAGGCCCTCCTCGCCTTCGGTCATCGCAACCTGAGCCGTCCGGGAGAGGTCGCCCGAGAGCATCAACGCCCGCCGGACAATCTCGGCGGGCACTCCCGCGGCCTTCGCGATCGCGCCGGCCATGACCCCGGCGAGTGCGCCCTGGCGGAGCTCGCCCGTGAACAGCCGTCGCAGGAACGCGGCCTCCTCTCCGGTGGCGCGGCCGAAGAGCCCGGCGAGCAGCTCGCTGCGTCTCCGCGCCGAGCCCGAACCCGCGGCGCGCTCGAGCTCGTCGATCGCGCGGTCGACGTCGGTCACGGTCAGCGTGGCGACATCGGCGGGGTGCGGCTCGACCGCGTAAATCGTCCTGTAGCCGACTCCGACACGCCCCTGGCGCGCGACGCCGGACAGGAAGCCGACGCAGATCGGCACCTCAACGGGCTCGAGCCGCCTCAAGAGGTCGGCGAGGATCGCGACCTTCTTCGACCGTGAGCTCGTCTCGCCGACGAGAGTCGACGCGGTGACCACGTCCGCGAGCAGCGTCATGCCACAGGTCTACCAAGCGCCGGCGCGACGCCCCTGAGTCGTGAGGACCGTCACCGGTACGCTGCGCCAATGAGCCACACCGTCAGCCACGCCGAGCTTTACGACATCCCGCAGGACCTCCTGGACTTCCGCGACCTCGTCCGCCGTCTCGCCCAGGACCAGATCGCACCCCGTGCCGCCGACATCGACCGGACAGCCGAGTACCCCTGGGACGTCCGCCGGCTGCTAGCCGAACACGACGTGCTCGCGCTCCCGTTCGAGCCCGAGTACGGCGGCACCGGCACCGGGACATTGATGCTGCAGATGGCCGTGGAGGAGATCGCCAAGGTGTGCGCGAGCAGCGCGCTGATCCTGATGTTGCAGGAGCTCGGGTCCCTGCCGATCTCGCTGTTTGGCTCTCCCCAACTCAAGGCGCAGTGGCTGCCGCGGTTCGCCAGCGGCGAGCTTGCCCCGGCGTTCGCGCTGTCAGAGCCCGAGGCCGGCTCGGACCCCGCGGCGATGCGGACAACCGCGGTGCGCGACGGCGACGAGTGGGTCCTGAACGGCACCAAGAACTGGATCAGCAACGCCGGCATCGCCGACGTGTACGTCGTCTTCGCGAAGACCGATCGCGACGGCGGTCGCAGCTCGGCGTTCCTGGTCGAAGCCGACCGGCCCGGCTTCTCGATCGGCAACATCGAGCACAAGCTCGGCATCAAGGGATCGCCGACAGGATCCCCGGTGCTCGAGGACGTCCGCCTTCCGGGCGGCAACCTGATCGGAGCCGAGGGCAAGGGCCTGAGCATCGCGTTGGCGACGCTCGAGCGGACGCGCCTCGGCGCGGCCGCGCAGGCGGTCGGGATCGCCCAGGGCGCGACCGATTACGCCAACGCCTACGCCAAGGAGCGCATCGCGTTCGGCAAGCCGATCAACCAGCTGCAGGCGATCCAATTCAAGCTCGCGGACATGGAGACGGGCACGGCCGCCGCGCGCGAGCTCCTGTACAAAGCATGCACGATGGTCGATCGCGGCGTGCCCGGCGTCGGCAAATACACCTCGATGGCGAAGTTGTTCGCGTCCGACAACGCGATGCGCGTCACCGTCGAGGCGGTGCAGGTCCTCGGCGGCTACGGCTACGTCAACGAGTACCCGCTCGAGCGCATGATGCGCGACGCCAAGATCACCCAGATCTATGAGGGCACCAACGAGATCCAGCGCGTCGTGATCGCACGCGCGATGGCCCGCTGAAGGGCGCTGTCTCAGCGGCCGCGCCGGCAGCTTCGTTCGGCGTCACACTATTACCGTGATATCATGTGCCATGAGAGCGCATGACTGGTTTCGCGGACAAGCTGGCCGTCGTGACCGGCGGCGGCTCGGGCATGGGGCGCGAGCTCGTCCATCAGCTGGCGGCGGAGGGATGCTCGGTCGCGACATGCGACTGGAATTCCGAGGCCGTCGGGCAGACTGCGGCGACGGCGCGGACGGGCGCCCCCGAAAACGTTCTCGTCACCGGCCATACCTGTGACGTCTCCGACGAGCAGCAGGTGGAGCGGTTCCGCGACGAGTTGTTACAGCGCCACACCGCCGATCACGTCGACCTGGTGTTCTGCAACGCCGGCATCGGCGGCGCCCCGAGCTTTGTCACGAGCCCCCGAGCGGAGTGGGAGCGTACCTTCGGCGTCAACTGGTGGGGCGTGTATTACTGCGCCCGCGCGTTCCTTCCGCTCCTGATCGCCAGCGGCGACGGTGTGCTCGTCAACACCAGCAGCGTCAACGGCTTCTGGGCCACCGTGGGTCCAGGCGCGCCGAATACCGCCTATGCCACGTCCAAGTTCGCGATCAGAGGCTTCACCGAAGCGCTTATCGAGGACCTGCGCACCAACGCCCCGCAGGTCCGCGTCGCCGTCGTGATGCCTGGGCACGTGGGCACCGACATCATCGCCAACAGCTGGCGAGCCCACGGTCAGGGTTCGCCTGCGGAAATGACCGACGCACAACTCGAGGAACTGGTGCCCCCATCGGCGCGGACCCGTCTGATCGATGCCGGTGCGCTCCCCGCGAACGCAACCGCCGACGACGTGCGCCGGCTGTTGGCGCAAGTGTCCACCCACTTCCGCGACAAGGCGCAACTGACTGCAGCCGACGCCGCCACCATCATCCTCGACGGCGTCCGCTCGGGCGCCTGGCGAATCCTCGTCGGCAAGGACGCGGAGACACTCGACGCGGCGATTCGCGCTGATCCGGAGGACGCGTACGACTACGCCAAGCTGGCCAAGGTAGCCGCAGAACTACGGGCAGGCAGTCGAGGGGAGTGAGGCGCGCCCTCCGCTATCGCTCCTCAGCCGGCGCGGCGCGCCGCCGGCGCTCGAGCGTCGTGGCAACCCCCGCCAGCCAGACGACGATCGCCGTCCACGCGGCGGCAATCAGCCAACCCGCGAGCACGTCGGTGGTCCAGTGAACCCCGAGGTAGACGCGCGACCAGCCCACCCCTGCGGCGAGGACGAGAGCCAGCACACGGCCGGGCCACGCCACCCTCGACGTCCAGGCCGCCGCGACCAGCGCCAGCGCCGCGAATGTGGCCAGCGACTGTGTGGCGTGCCCGGAGGGGAACGACGTGGTCTTCCCCACATTCGTCAGCCATATGGCCGACGGTGGACGCGGCCGCTGTACGGAGTCCTTCGTCAGGTTGTAGAGGAGGAGCGCTCCGCCCCATGCGGCGATCAGCGCTCCAGCCTGTACGAACCGGCGCCGGACGAGGAGCAGGGCAGAAACGACCACGGTCAGAGGGGTCAGGACCGCCTGGCTCCCCACGGTCGACAGTCCACGCGCCAGCGCGGTCCAGCCGGACGACCGATGCCTGACCATCCACGAGGTGACCGAACTGTCAATCGCGGTTGACCCATTGGGCCGCTCGGCTCCTGCCAGCAGATGCCCGCACACGATCGCGCACACCAGAACCACGCCGAACCATCCGAGCATCACCAAGACCAGCCGCACCGGCGTCGTGGTCCTTCTTGCCAGCCACGCCACACGCGGAACCTACAGCGCCGATGAGTTTTCAACGCGAGCGTGGTCGTTACTTCCATGACGACGACAACCCACACACTCAGTACCCCCGAGGCTGACATCGCCTATGACCTGCATGGCCCGCAGCGCACCGCGGACGGACGCCCGCTGCTGTTTATGGTCGGCCAGCCTATGACGGCCGGCGGCTTCGACACGCTGGCGTCGTACTTCCCGGACCGCACCGTCGTCACGTACGATCCGCGCGGCCTCGGCCGCAGCACGCGCAAGGACGGCCGGGTCGACAATACGCCCACGCTCCAGGCGCGCGACCTGCACGCGTTGATCGGGGCGCTCGACGCCGGCCCGGTCGAGATGTTCGCGAGCAGCGGCGGCGCAGTAACCGCACTCGCGCTCGTGGCGGCTTACCCGGACGACGTGACCACCCTCGTGGCACACGAGCCGCCGCTCATGCAGGTGCTCACCGACTCCGCGGCGGCCGAGCGAGCCCTGGCGGGGGTGCGCGACGCCTACGAGGCCGGCGGGTCGAATGCCGGCATGGCCGCCTTCGTCGCGATGACCTCGTGGCAGGGCGAGTTCACCGACGAATACTTCGCGCGGCCCGCGCCGGATCCGGCCGCATTCGGGATGCCCACGGATGACGATGGCTCCCGCGACAGTCCGCTCCTGTCCGACCGATCGTGGGCGATCACGAGCTATCGCCCGGACGTTGACGCGCTGGTCGCCGCGCCGACTCGAGTCGTGATCGCCGTCGCCGAGGAGTCCCGGAACAGCCTCACCGGACGCTCGACGCGCGCAACCGCCGACCTGCTCGGTCAACGTGCAACCGTGTTTCCGAGCCACCACGGCGGCTTCCTCGGCGCGGAATCCGGGTACGCCGGGAAACCCGAGGCCTTCGCGAGCAAACTCCGCGAGGTTCTCGACGGCGACAACTGAACGCTCGCACGAAAATGGGGCGAACGCCTCATGATGGATCTGTCGTCCGCTCGTAGCCTCAGTGCGGTCAACCATGTTGAGGAGGCGATGACGGTGCCGAAGATTTCACGAGACAGCGCTGAACTCGAGGACGTGGGGGTCCTGTGTGACCAGTTCGGTGAGTTGGACGACTACAGCGTGGATTTCCTCACCTTCCGCGAGGACCTGGACGCGACGCCGCTGCTCAAGGGTCTCCCGGACGATCAGTGTCAGTGCCCTCACTGGGGCTAGTGCTGAGCGGCAGGCTGAGCTACCGAGTCGGTGATCACGACGAGGTGTTCGAGACAGGCGACGCGTTCTACTTGCCGCCCGGTCACATCCCAGTGCAGAACGAACCCGGGAGCGAGTTCGTGCAGTTCAGCCCGACCAAGGAGCTGCGCGAGACGCAGGCCGTGATGCGGGCGAACATGGAGGCGCTTCGGGTCGGTTGATCGACACGCCGAGCGTCAGGCGACCTTCACCGCCGTGAATTCCTCTTCGGGGAGAAGTCCGTGCCGCATCGCGAACAAGCCGGCGGCGGCGCGGGTAGACGCATCGATCTTGGTGTAGATGTGCTCGACGTGGTTGCCGACGGTCTTCGGCGAGATCACGAGCTGCCGGGCGATGTCCTTGTTCGACAGGCCACGCGCTAGCAGCCTCAGGACTTCGACCTCGCGTTGGGTCAGACCGGCGGCCCCTCACGCCGTCGCGTGACACGGTGGCCGGCGGCGCCCAGGACGGCCTCGACGGCCTCCGCGTCGAGCCTGCCCGCCCTTACGCCCACGCGGAGCTCCGCCGCTGCCTCGTCGGTCGCACGCCGGGGCCGGTGCGGCCTGGGCTCGAGCATCGCCTGGTAGGCGTCGGCGGCGCCAAGGATCCGGCCGGCCGGGGAGATCGCGGCGCCCGAGAGCCCGCGAGGGTAACCGGACCCGTCGAGGCGCTCGCGAAGCTGCACCGCGATCGAACCGAGGGGCGCGAGCGCGGGTGACTGGTGGAGCATCCGCTCGGTCAAGTGCGGATGCAGGCGCACGCGCTCCCACTCGCCGGCTCCGAGTGGCCCGGGCTTGTCCCAGATCGAGTTCGAAACGCCGAGCCTCCCGAGGCCGTGAACCAGTCCGGCACGGCGCAGCGCCCGCGTCTGTACGTCGTCGAATCCGCTCTGGTCAGCCGCGCCGGCCGCGAGGTCGGCCACCGCCCGAGCGTGCCCCAGGAGATACGGCGACTTCAGATCCACGAAGTTTGCGATGGCCTCGAGCGCCGCATCGAATCGCTCTGCGGAGAGAACTACCGCCAGAGCCGGTTCCGCGTCGATCACCGCGTCCCAGGTCGACACCGTGTCGACG
>Ga0335081_10013482_pt1 | contig 13222 bp, 20 predicted proteins | sample Lox_Sample_35_FD_206713 | JGI IMG/M metagenome (GOLD analysis project Ga0335081, IMG submission 206713) | Soil microbial communities from Loxahatchee National Wildlife Refuge, Florida, United States - Lox_Sample_3.5 | ecosystem: Environmental > Terrestrial > Soil > Wetlands | place: USA...
CCTGTGATTATTGACTCCCATGTAGAGGCGGACGGTGGCCCTTCTGATACATCAGGAGCGCTGAGGGGCGACGATTGCTACACGCCGTCTACAGCTCTTTGGCCGACGCGCGCTGTGACATCAAGCAGCTCCTGACCCCTGTCAGGCGCGGACCACCCCTGGCCCATGAGCCAGGGTGCTACACAGCGGTGTCGCGGTCACGCCCCGGACCCTGGCGGTCCGACAACTGGGAGCCGGTTCGCAGCGGACGAGGAGCCGGCGTCTCGTCGCTAGCCCCCGAACTGCCGTCGCTTCCGAGGATGCAAACGTCCGGGTCTAGCGCTTTCCCCGAGATGCAGTGTCGGACCGGACCTCGGGCCGCAAAGGAGGGAACGTCGCCAGTCCGATCGCGCGGCTCGCGGCGCCCCGAGCGTAGAAGCGGTCGTCCGAGAGAGGCACACCGTCCGCGCGTTGAAGGGCGGTCGGCATCACGACTTCCCGTCGTTCCCGCTCTGGGGTCTGCGACGCGTCGCGGCGTTCCCGGCCGATTGTCTTTGTCCGGTTGGGCTGGCGCAGCGAGCGAAGCGCCACGGGAGCGGTATGCCGGAAGACATCAGATACAGGCGCTCGCGGACTCTGATGGCGGGCCCGACCGCTCTGCGCGATTGCATTCGTGTTCTTGCCTCCGAAGATCGGGCCTTCGCTTCGGCGACACAGGAGCGGCCTGCGGTCGCTGGCACCGGACGATCGCCACGCCACGCACGCAGTCGGCCGCGGGGTGGCCTGAGCGGGTGCAGCGGTTCGCGTTCGTGCTGCGCGTGGCAGTCGGAGGGGCGATTGGGGTTGGCGCGGGCCAGTTGGATCGGTGCCGGATCGCTCGACTTTGTGTCTATCGATCACGACACGTCTGTGCACGCTTGAGATCTTGAGCTGATGCTTGGACAAAGTGGCCCCATCCCGGCTCGGTGGTCGTCGCTGATCGCGTCAGGTTGCTCGCGCGTGCCGGAGTATCGCGTGTGCCTTGAGGACCATGAGGCCGAAGGCTCGCGGGCTGTGGCGCATGACGCCCACCGCGATTATCAGTCGCTGCCCGAGGATTTGATGCGGGAGTGCGACTGGCTTGGCGCCGCCCAGCGTAGCTGCCGCGTGGTCGGGTTGCTCTGTCTGGCGCTGCGGGCTGGCGGCACGCCCTCACGGTGCTTGAGCGGCTGCGGTCCGTGATGAGACGGTCCGGTTGTCCGGGTCTGTTCAGGTGTCCCCCTGATGCGATCTCGGCTCGGCTTCCCTAGCGTCTAGGCCGAGCAGTACGCGAACACCGCGAACCGTTCGGCCTAGCGGGGCGTAAGGGGCGAAAGAGGATGTATTTCGGAGGCGCGGCGCGGCCCTTAGAAGTGGAGCGAGGTCTTCGCCGCGATGCAGATTTTGTTTCGGGTATCAGCGCCCGCGGTCTTGAGCCCGGACGCCGTGCCATCTCGTTTTCTCGAAGGAGGAGGTTGTTGTCATGTCGGTGATGTCGGAATCTGGTTCGGGTGGGGTGGCCGGTGAGCCGTTGGTAGCTGCGCCTTCGCCCCTTGCGAGTGTCGATAACCCGAATGCTGTCTATGCGTTGGGCAGGAGCCGTGGGGAGAGTGCCCGCTTGCAGCGTCAGGCCGAGGAGCTTCTACCTGATAGCGCGGTGTTGCTTGACCGTGTTGGTCTGCGGCCTGGTGACAGCGCGATCGATCTTGGCTGCGGACCGCGCGGGGTTATCGATCTGCTAGCCGCGCGGGTGGCGCCGGGCGGGCGTGTGGTTGGAATTGACGCCGACGCGGCGCACGTGGCGATGGCATCTGAATTTGCCGCGAGCCGGGGTTTGAGCGGGGTGGAGATTCTGTGCGGTGACGCGCGACACACCGGTCTTGAGGCCGGCTCGTTCGATCTGGTTCATGCCCGAACGCTGCTGATCACCGTGCCCCAGCCGACAGAGGTGCTCGGGGAGATGGTCCGGCTGGTGCGCCCGGGAGGGTGGCTCGCCGGCCTTGAGCCTGACACCGAGGCCGCGATTTGCTACCCGCCCCATCCGGCGTTCGATCGGCTGTGCGAGATCTTCACGATCGCGTTCGCGCGCAACGGCGCCGACCCGCATTTCGGCCGCCGGTTGGCTGAGCTCTATCGCCAAGCGGGGCTCCAGGACATAACCGTGGAAGTCCGAGCCGGGGTGTATCCGGCGGGGCATTCGCGCCGGACGATCCGTGCTGACCTCGTGCGCAGCATGCGCCCACAGATCATCGAGATGGGCCTCGCCGACCAGCCCGAGCTCGACGAGCTTGACGCCGCGGTGCGTAAGCACTTCGGAGACCCCGACGTACTCGTGATGCCCGCCCTGCATTTCCTCGCCTGGGGTCGTCAGCCGGCATTCGATTGACAGCGAAACCTGGCAGGTTTCGACAGCATGCGCATGGCGCAGCTGATGTTTGTGCCGACGTCGGCACAAGCACCATTAAGCCGACCCGCTCGTTGTGCCGACCTGTGCGAGAAGTTCCTGCTCAGAGCGATCAGGCGTGGGGGCGTTGTCGGCATATCCACAAGGCTTCTTCGACGGACATAAGCGCGCCAAGGACGGGATAGGCGCTGCGCTTCTCAGAGCGAGCACGCTGGCGCAGTCGATCGTCGGCTGCTTCTGGGTCATATCGGCGTGCAGCTCTACGTTGGTTGCCGCGACTTGCTCGTTGCTCAAGCTGAGGAAGTCCACCCCGACGTAGGTCGCCGGGTGCAGCAGGTCGTTCTCGAGGAACGGGTCGAGAATGACGGTCACAGGTACGTGCGTTATGCCGATCCAAATGCCGCGAGCGCGCTACATGCGCGCGCTTCCCCGCCGAGATCGGCGTAACGAACCGGTCGGCTTAATGATGGGGCGCAAAGCGCCGCCGAACGCCCGCCTCAACCGCCACCCGGTGTAGCTGGAGCCTCGCCCCGCTGGCTGACCAGGTGTGCCCGGCCGTGGGTCCGGCGATCACGCAGAACAACGGGCCGACCGGCAGGGTCGCGCGCTCGGCCAGCCATGGACGTAGCGCCGACCAGCCCCACGCGTCCATCCCGACCTGGCGACGGCGGTCGTTCTTGCCGTGCCTGACCAAAATCGAACCGCGCTGCTCCTCCAGATCGGTCTCGGTCAGCGACAGCGCTTCGTTGATCCGGAGCCCGGCCCGCCACGGCACAACGATCAACTCGTTCAGGCGATTGCCGTACCGTGCGTGGGCAGCGTGGCGCATGACCGCGATGATCTCATCGACCGTCGGCGGGTCAGCCCCGTGGCGCTGACCCTTGTTCCCGGGCGCCCTCCCGGCGTGAAACTCCGACAACGTCGCCGGCGAGCGGCGACGGCCGGCAACATCGAGCAACTGCACAGCAGAAGACATGACTCCCTCCCTTGGAGAGCTGAACGACCAGCTCTACCGCCCGGGAGCCGATCCATCGAGCCCGCGATCAACGTCGAGCACCGTCGCCAGAACCGCGATCCCGATCACGCACTACCGCATCCCCGAGTAAGCAGCAGCCGGCCGCGACTCGTCGGCTCGTGGCATAGCAGCAACGCCGTCGCGAGTCGCCGCGTGATCGCATCTCTGAGGCAGAAGTTGGCACGGTCGTGCTGCGGGACGCGTCCGCTTCCTCACCACCGGTTAGCACCGCGTCGTCGCGAGATTATGTTTGGTGGCCAACGCAGCATCTCGCCGCCGGATCCAGCAAAGCACTCGTCCCCCATCGCATGGGAAGGAATAGCCGGGTCCAAGGCCGGCGCAAGGGATCGGCTCCGGAAGCGTCCTTACGCTGCCTTGCTGGTTGCCGTTTCCCAGCATGGATTCTCAGCTAGTTGGGGATCTGGCACCGCCTCGCGGGCAGGCTCGGCCTGCTCGTCGCCGGAGTGGGCCCTCGGCGACTGGCTAGCGGATTGCCCGGCCCTCCACCCGCTGAGCTACGCCGCCCTGCGCATCGCCGCCGAACCGAGCCGCGGCGTGGGGATCTGGCTGGGCTGCGCGCGCGCCCGCGACTTCCGGGCGCTGCGGTCACGGCGGCCGCTGGATCCGCGCCGGCGCTGACGAGTATCCGTAATTGCGAGCGGCGTTATGCCTACATCTACGGACGCCTCCGGTGGTCCCGCGTGTCACAGTCATGGATGGTGATGCGCGATGTTTACTGGTTTGCCACACGCAGCGTGGCGTCATCGCCGTTCAGTCAAGAGACGCCGTGTGTTCTCCTCGCTGTTGCTCGCCGCGATCACCGCTGCGGTACTTCTAATCGGTTCACAGTCCGCGCTCGCTGACACCACTTCGTGGACGACTAGTCCGGTTCGGATGTGCGGAGCGACCCCTGAGATCAGTGCCGACCCAGGCGGGAACGTATACGCGTACGACGTTTACTCGGGAATGGTCCGGAAGTACACCGGCACCGGCACATTCCTGGGAACTGTTGGGTCGCAGTCGGACAATATCCGGGGGCTGACCACGTCTTCTGACGGCGACGTCTACATCGTGTACCTAGTGCAGGGCGTCTGGCAGATCTCGAAGTATGACGGAGCCGGAAGCCTGTTGCAGACCATCTCGATTGAGGAGGGGTCCGACCCCGGCCAGGCGAGCAGCATCGGGGCGATCGGCGCCGACGCGGCAGGCAACCTATACGTCCTCGATCTCGGGGCGAGCCGCGTCGAGAAATTCTCGAACGGTGTCTACTCGAGTGAATGGGGATCGGCCGGCGACGGCAACGGGCAGTTCGATTTCTTCCATTTCCAGGGAGCGCTCGCGGTCGCCGGCGATGGCACCATCTATGTGGCGGATAGCACCAATCGAATCCAGGAGTTCACGCCCGCGGGGCAGTTTGTCACCGCCTGGGGAGGCACGGGCTCGACACCCGGTCAGTTCCTCGGGGTGACATCGCTGTCCGTCGACTCCGCCGGCCACGTTTACGCCGCTGATGCTATGGCCCTTCCGAACGACCTCTCCATTCAGGAATTCGACTCGGCAGGACACTACCTCGCCGGCGTCGTGAGGTCGCAGGACGAGATCGGCGGCGTCACCACCTACGGCACCGATCTCGTGTACGGCTACATATGCAACACCGTCTACCGGTACGAGCTCACGATTCCCGATGTCTCGGTCTTGCTGTCTGCGCTTGCGCCCCCCGGCGCGACGCCGAGCGTGTACGTCGGCCAGCCGCTGACCGCGACCGTGAACGCGTCTGTCCCCTTTGGCTCGATCATTGGCTACGCCATCGACTTCGGGACAGGCGGCCCAGTCGTAACCGGGCCCTCCTCAACCGCCACCAACGTCTACACAGCGCCGGGCACGTACCGGGTGTCGGTCCAGGTGACGGGCTCACGCGGTGGGACCGCGACCGCGGCGACGAACGTTGTCGTGATGCCGAGTTACTCGGTCGGCAATCCGATTCCGCCGGTGAGCACCTCTCCACCATCGATCTCCGGTAGCGCGGTCGAGGGGCAGCGTCTGTCCGAGACGCACGGCGGCTGGAGCGACGGCCCGATTACCCAGTACGGCTATCAGTGGCAGCGGTGCGACCGCAGCGGCGGGAACTGCAGGATGATCGGCGGTGCCACATCGCAGACCTACGTGTTGAAGGCCACCGATGTGGGCCACACGATCCGAGTGACGGAAAACGCGACCGGTGGGGGCGGGGCCTGGTCCGCCGCGATGTCGCGGCAGACCGCGACCGTAAAGGCGCTTCCCAAGCTCAGCGGTCTATCCGTCGCGCCGACCGCGTTCCGAGCCGCTGATCACGGCAACAGCGTCACGACGTCGACGAAAGTCGGCCTCGCGGTCCACTACAAGCTGAACGTCGCGGCGAGCGTCCGGTTCACCGTTCAGCGCCTGGTCGATGGCCGCCAGATTGGCCTCGGCTGCGTGGCGCCCACCGGCAAGAAGAACAAAGCTCGACATTGCCTGCGATCCGTCACCGTGCCCGGCAGCTTCACCGTGACGGGGCGTCCGGGGACCAACGCCGTGCGGTTCAGTGGCCGGTTGAACCGCGGCTCGCTCCCACCCGGAAACTACCGCCTGAGGGTTGTCCCGTTCGCCAACGGCGTCACCGGGGTCGTTCAGACCGCGAGATTCACGATCGTGCGCTAGCCGGCGGAAGCCCGGTGCCGGAGCCTCCCGCACACGTTCCGGAGACGCGATGAGGGCCGGGTCATGGCGACCCGCCCTCACGATGCGATGCGCAGCGAACAGCGCCGCGGATCAATGCAGCACGAGCATCGTCGGCTGAATCGTCCCGATCAGGTCGTGGTGGCGATCGAAGCCTCGCAGGCGTCGAAGGTGGTGGTGATGATCGACAGCGCGGCGGGGAAGACGATCGCGGCGCCCAGGCCCTGGACCGCGCGGGCGTCGATCAGCCATGTCTCGGACTGGGCGAGGCCGCCGGCCAGCGAGGCGAGTGAGAACACGACCAGACCGAGCATGAACATACGGCGTCGCCCGAGCAGGTCGGCCATCCGCCCGCCCAGCAGCAAAAAGCCGCCGAACGTCAGCGTGTAAGCGTTCACGACCCAGGTCAGGTTGTCGCGGGAGAAGTGCAGGTGGGCCCGATCGACGGCAGCGCGACGTTGACGATCGAGGCGTCGATCACGATCACGAACTGCGTCATCGCTAGCAGTACGAGCGCGAGATTGTTGGTGCTGGGCGTGCGCGCGATCACAGGCTCATCCCCAGCATCCGGCCCAAGCCCGACAGCGACGCGAATGCAAATCGCTGGAGGCGCGAGGTTCGGATCGCGGTCGGGTGGGCCTTGAACAGCATCGCTGCGTAGATCGCCTGACGCGGACTGTGATGTGTTCCGGCCCCCATCTTCCCGGTCGATGTCAGCGACGCCATGTCACGAAAGAACCCATCGAAGTCGAGGGCGGGGCGGTGGCGATTGATGAACCTCACCGGCTCATCGTGCGTGTTTCGCAGGGTGTGCCGGTGACCGGGAGCCGCCGCGGCGCGCTCTCCCGGACCATAGGTACGCCAGGTGCCGTCGAGCTTCACGTCAAGGCGGCCCTCGACGATCTCAAAGCTGTCCTCGGCGTTGTCGTGCACGTGCACAGGGGGGCTGGGGCTGTGGGGACCGAGCCAGCTATTAACCTCGAGGACTTCGCCATCGGTGTCCTCGCCGTTGCGCACGATGTCCCAATACATGTCCTGGCCCGGGCGAAAGTCGATGCGCCGGGTCGCGGTAGGTCGGTTTGCAGGGTCAAGCGAAGCAGTATTCACAGGGGCTCCAGTCGGTCGTTGGTTTCTTATTGGTTGCAACTTCTTGCGGCGGGTCGTCGTCAGATTGACGTGATGCGCCGCTGGCGACGGCGAGGCGTCGGCGCTCATAACGACCCTTAGTAGTTCACCTTGGTTGACAACTTACGGGAACCTTCGCACACCGGGTGGTGTTTGTCAACCGAGGTGAACTACAATTGCGGGGATATGCCGAAGAGCCTCCAGATCCTCTTCCGCGACGCCCGCGCCGCGATCGAGGACGCCGTCCGCGCCGATCTCGCACAGAACGGCTTTGGCGATGTCACGCCCGCGCACTCCGCGCTCTTGCGCGACGTCGGCGACGACGGTGCTCGCCCCAGCGAGCTCGCCGCACACGCCGGCGTCACGCGCCAAGCCATCACCAAGCTCGTCGACGAGCTCGAGCGGCTCGATCTCGTGCGCCGCGACCCAGACCCCGACGACGGACGCGGCGTGATCGTCAGATACACCGACCGCGGACGCGCCGGCGTTGCTATCGCTCGCAAGCGGATGCTCACGCTCGAGCGCGCCTACGCCGCACAGATCGGCGCCGACCGCTGGGCCGAGGTCCGCTCAACCCTCGAGACCCTATTCGGCGACGACCCTCACGACGACCTGTCGGCCTGCCGCCCACACCTATCCAGTCAGGAACGCCTGGACCACAATCAAGCACGCGCGACCCGTGAGTGAGCGGACAGGCGGCCGATCTACGACAACATCCCCATCGCCGACAAGAAGCTCCAATGGATCGAGCGCACAACAGGCCGGTGGGACGGGCTACCCCGAATTCCAGCGCCGCGCAGCCCACGCTCGACTGGTTCGCGCAACACATGTCCTGACTGCCCGCAGCGCAGTAAGCGGTCTCGACTCGCACCCCGGCTCACGTCGCCGCGTGCGAGCGGCTTTCGCTAGGACCCCGGCTAGCACTGGTGCGCCGGTCGTCACCAGCGGGTGCGCGCTAGCCCAAAGCCCCGCCTGCAGTGAGCGTCGCAGGGCGCCGGCCGCCCACCTGGTGGTCGGAGGCCCGCCGCCGTCCCAGTCGAATGAGCGCATCCGCGTGAGGAAGCCTTGCCACACGCAACCCTCGAGACTATGGACGTAGATCTGATCGGTGAAGTGGCGGGCCAGACGCAGGTCGCGCGCGAACTCCTCCCAGCTCAGCGCCGGCATTTGCGGATGGCCCTCGATGTCAGGCCCGCCGCCGGTAGTCCCAACCGCGATCGCGTCGGCCTCCGGCCCATAGCTCCACAAGAGTCCGGGACCGAGCGTCCGGAGAAACGAGGTGTAGAGCATCCACACCTCCCGGTCGGTGCGAACGTCAACCGGCCCAACAACCGCTGCAGCAGCGTGGCGCCCGTCCTGCGCTCGTCGGCGATCAGTGGAAACTGGTAGTTCTCGACTTGCCAGCCATCCTCGTGGATGCGGTCGATCAGCGCCCCGTACCTCTCCCGCGCTCGCCGGGGAGTTTCACTGTCGCGCAGGCGAGGGAGCACCAGCCGCGGCAGCCGGCGGGGAGCGTCCATGATCTCCCTGTAGAAAGCAGCGTCAGGCTCGATGTCCAACCCAACCCAGTCCCAGCCGAGCCCGTGCGCGGAGGACCACGCTTTCCACCGCTCGTACCGATTCTGCGCGCGATCCGCATTGCCGACGGTGAAGTAGTAGCCCTCGTCCTCGGGAAACAGCGGAATCCCCACGAGCGGGACGCCGGCCCCATTCAGATCACGGATGACCACGGCCCGCTGGTCGCTGAGGTCCGAGACCATGACCAGGACCCGCGCACCTAGCGCCCGCAGCTCGTCAATCACCGTGCCATCCGCGAACAGCCCGGCCAGGCGCGCCGGATCGAGCTCGCAGGCGAAGCTCAGCTGAGGCGAGGACATCGGCATCGATGATGCTCAGCTTCCCGCCAGGACACGCGTCTGAACAGGCCACGCGGAACCGAGTGTCGGGCGCCGATGACGACCCGCGTCCACAACGCCAAGTCGCTCACCCGGCGCAGGCTGATCCACCCCCGCGCGCCAGCCGCGGAGCGGCTCGTTACGGCTCAGCGGTCGGCGTAACAGGAGCGGTGGTAGCGCTCAGACGCCTTCTCGACGGCATCCGGCTCGGCGGCGCGTGAGGTAACAAAGCTCACGCCGTCGAGCACGATGACCGCCGGCTCATACACACCGATCCAGTCACCGCAACCGGCGCACGTTGGCCCGGCACTGCCGCCACGCTCGAACCGCAAATGCGGCGTCGCGCCCCCAACCAGCGACACCAGTTCGCGCAGTTGCCCATCGCCGCGGACACGAAGCGGACGATCGACGCTGGCCGACTCGGCCAGGACGAGCAGCGCAGTGTGATCCACGAACTGCGCACCCGAGACGTCGATAACGAGCGGCCGATCGATCGGAATCGCGCCGAGGATACGCCGAAACTGCTCGGCAGACGAGGCGTCGAGCGCACCGGTCACGCACACGGCATCGCTGTTCGACACCAAGGAGAACGGCGGCTCGAAGCTACTCGCGGAGCGAACCGGGTGAAGCGTGGCAAGATCAGCCTGCCGCTCGCCGGTCAGCGCCGAGCGGTCAAAGAAACAGACCCCGGTCACCGCCGACGCTGCCTGGAAGCGGTCGGTCAGGTGCTCCCACGCCAGCCAACGGCGAAAGCTCTCCTCATCTCCCCGCACGAGCGGCGTGTTATCCGCAACAACGCGGATACCCCAGTACCCGTCGGCGAGCGCGTCGGCAAGGACCGCCTCGAACGTCGCCAACTGCGCGCCAGCGCTGAACGCGTTCCCGGTCCCGTACACGGCGTCGACGGCGAGCAACTCCAGCTGGCCGGTTCCGAGCAGCCGATCGAGCCCATCGACGCCGCTCAACAGCGCGGGGTCGGGATCCTCCGCGACGAGCATCAGCTTCTCCCCACGGCGCGCCCCATCTGTAATAGCCGCAGTCGCCACCGAATACAGCTCCTCGACACCATCACCGAACCACCCGACGTGATCGTGCGGCCGTAGCGCGTCTGCGCAATCGACGCTCGCGCATCGGCGCCTCAATGAAATCCCGGTCCCATCATGTTCGCGGAAACAGTCCCGGACACGATCCTAGGTGCGTCGGAAGCAAAGCCATCAGTAGTTCCCCGCGAACCCTGCAAATCGCGTTGGGAGCGAATCAGCGGTGACATCGCCCCCCACCACCGACTTGAACTTCGCAACCGATCGCGACGGTCCGGCGCGTCCACCGAACAGGCTTGAGGTCGTGCCGTCGACCGTCGTCCGCGACCTGGTCGCCGAGGGAGGCGCCGACCTCGGCGCGGCGGCGAGCCGTCCCAACCGCACTCCGTACCCGGGCATGCGCGAGCTTCCACTTGCCGTCGATGCGGCGATCTGCGCGGTGCCGTACAGCCACCGGTGGGCGAGCCGAGAGGAGATCTCGCTCGAGGACTTCCTCGGCGCGCGGATCGTGATGCGCGATCCCTCCTCGAACTCCAGGCGGACAGTGGAGGCCGTGCTGCGCGAGCGAGGCCTCAGCCTTCCGCCGGCGCTGGTCGAGGCGGGAACCCCGACCCTCACCAGCCAGGAGGCGAAGCTCGAAGCGCCCCGGTGCTCGTTTTCCGAAGCATGCTGGCCCAGCACGAGTTCCACGAGCTCCCATCGCCGGCCAGCCTGTCGTTCCCGCGGAAGTACCTGTTAGTCCTACCGGACGCCTATCGAGAGCCACCCCACGAGGTCAAGGAGCTGATCGAGCAGCTCCGCCAGGAAGCAGGTGAGGCTGCGCGACCACCGTCTCCAGCGCAAGCCATAAGCGCCAGTTATCTCCCACCCGTGACACCGGCATGAGCTGATCGACTCGCGGTCTCGGTACCGCTGCTCGTGGGACTGAAGCTGAAGAAAGCAACGATCGAAAGAAGACGAGCATGAACCCGGTTATTTCTCGGCCGGTCACCGGGCGCTCCCTCGCACTTCCGGGCGCGACGGGGTTCGCGGCAGTATGTGTCGTGCACCTGTTCGACCGGGCCCGGCTCGCTATCTGACCAGTTCTCCATCGGCGCGCTCGAGCTCGCGCTGGCGGCCGCGTGCGTGCAGCTGGCCATGCTCCTCACGATGCGGCCGACTCGTCCAATATGGGGCGCGGCGCCCGCGCTCAACATCGCCGCAATGGCCGCGTTCGTGGCCCGCCGCACCTTCGGGTTGCCGGGCTCCACCGACGACATCGGCAACTGAACCCAGCCGCTCGGCGTGCTTAACGTGCTCTCAGAAGCAGCGTTGATCGCAATCGCGATTGCTGCCGTGCGGCTGCATCGCCCCATGATCCATGAACCCGTCCGCCGATGGACGCTCCTGACCCACTAACCGTTCTCACCTGCATCGGCTGCGGTGCGATGAGCGAGCTCGGCGCGTGTCAGTCCGGCTGCGCCGAGGCGCGATTGGACCTCGTACCCGCCGAACTGTTCGACCGCCGGAGTGCCGGCCTTGGCCGCACGCGTGCAGCGTCTCAGGCGTTCGGAGCGGTCGCGCGGATGCTGGCGAGCGATCCGCCAGACGGCGAGGACCTTGCGCCGCGTATCGGGCAGTTCACGGCGGGGCGCGGGACGCGCTGCGCCATCACCCGGAGACCCCGCGGACAGAATCCCGCGTGGCTTGAGGTCGTAGACCGACGACGACCTGGTGGTCTCCCCAGTGCGGCGGCCTTAATGCCCCGCAGCCGTGCCTGGGAGTGTGCATCAAGCGTCCAGCCGACTGGGTGAACTACGAGACCTACGAGCGGGAACGGGAGCAGGCGTAGCACGAGCTCGACATCGAGCGCCGTCTACGCCGCCTACTAGTCCGAGTGCGCCACGCCGCACTCGGACCCCGCGCCCGGGCCAGTGGAATCGCGGTTGGCGCCCTACGGGCCGAGGCTCTCAGCTGCCCCTGACCGCGACACGCGCGGGGCGTCGCGTCGCGAGCAAAGCCGCGGACGCCTTCACCGGGAAGCCTGTCGCTCCGGAGATACGTCCCGTCCACGGAGTGCCGCAAGGGTCCATTCCCCCGAGTTCAGGCTGCTCAAATCTGGCGGAACGGTCGAAGTCGAGTGTCGAAGCCGGCCCGAAACTGGCCGTCCTCGAGTTACTTCTCTCTGTGTGAGCGCTCACAACGGTAAGTGGCCACGTTGATTCAATTGCTCGGGCGCAATGAGCGGGTTAGAATCCAACTCAGGCTCATCACATGTGTTTCGCACAATGGTGTCCGGGGCCACGGTTTGTTGTTGGCTAGAGGTTGGAGAGGGTGAGATGGTGGAGCGAGCTCATGTGCGCTGCCCAACCTGCAGAGCGGTGGTGCCTGCGATGTTGTTGTGGGCGGTCGGGGATGCGTGTCCCCGCTGTCAGCGGGCGCTGCGCGTCGTCGGGGGGCGAGCCGCCCAGGGCGCGGTGCGCGGCAACACACGCGTAGTACGAGCGAGTTGGGCATCCGCGACCGCGGGCCGCTCGTGGGAGCGACTCTGATGTCAACCCGCGACGACACGATCAGCAATCCCCGGCTCAGGCACGAACAGGCCGTGGCACACACGCTCGACTGGGCCGACCAGGCCGCGGCGGACGGAGACTATGCCAACGCACTCGCCTGGCTGCAGGCGCTTGAAGCAATCGGACACCCAGTGTCCGGCGATTATCCAGCAGAAACGCCAGGCATGGCGACCGGCGCTGCGCCTTGATCGCGCTAAGCAGCCACACCAGTCGTCGTGATCGCGAGCACGAAACACGACGTGCGCGGTTGGCCGTCAGAACCGCTTGTTCACGCCCAAGTCCAGGCGACGATCGGCCCGGCGGCAGCTAGGCGATCCTCACCGTCCTGCACAAGCTTCCACGGGTCGAGCCGTCACTCGAAAAGAAGCGAACATGGATAGCAAGGCAGCGCGGTCCTTGATCAGCCAGCGGACGTGCACAAAGGGACACACCTGCATAACGGCCGATCTCCCACAGCCGCGTCCAATACGTCGGTCGGGAAAGATTTCCGACAGGTC
>Ga0335081_10013483_pt1 | contig 13221 bp, 16 predicted proteins | sample Lox_Sample_35_FD_206713 | JGI IMG/M metagenome (GOLD analysis project Ga0335081, IMG submission 206713) | Soil microbial communities from Loxahatchee National Wildlife Refuge, Florida, United States - Lox_Sample_3.5 | ecosystem: Environmental > Terrestrial > Soil > Wetlands | place: USA...
GTGAGGTCATTTTCAGAAATTCCAAAGCGCTCGCCGTACTGCTCGGGTGTGAGCCACTGCTGGTAATAGGGGGAGCTGGGGTCGTGCTGGTCCGCGACCAGTTCATCCAGGGCCTGTTGCTGCGCCGCATCCGGCTGCAGCGTCAGGATCATATGCTGCATGCGGTAGCTCTCCATTACGGCGCCGCGGTCATACTTCGGCCGCGCCAGCGGATGCAGGTTGCCATACAGCACCGCCCTGCGCTCATCATCAATTGGGCGCGTGACGCGGTCGCGCGGGTGCGCCTGCATAGGGCTCAGCGCCTGCCCCAGGCAAGCGGCTGCGAGAATCAAGAGGCTTGAAAGAATGAATGCTGAATGGGAAAGACGGCGCGAAGCACAGGCGAGCCAGCCAGAACGGAACATTCGCCCTCCAGAGCCGAACCACGGCTCCAGTGGGCTATCGGCAGAGAGCGCCGGTTCTGTAGAAAAAAGTGGAAATTTCGCGCGGCACGCCGGTAATCTTCAGCCCAAAACCGGCGGCATCCGCCGCGTGGGCAGGAAGTTGCGCGAAAGGGAAAGGGAAAGGCGGCGATGCTCAGAATGGTTTAATTCAAGCGCTGCCCCAGATCCGCACCCACATCCACGAAGCGGCCCGAAAGCGGAGCCACTCGGCCGCAGGCAATCCCGGCAAAGGAGATTCACCTCAGCCCTGGGTGCGATCGAGAAACTCCGTCTGCCAGGCCATCTGGATCGCTTCCAGCTTGCCCTCGTTCGACTTTTTGGGATCGTCTTTGAACTCAGCCAGCTCCGTCACATAACGATGCAGATCGGTGTAGCGCACCGCCAGCGGATCCAGGTCAGGATGCTTCTCGGAGAGCAGGATTCCAATGTCCTCGGCATCGTCCCAGGTCAAATCTTTCAGCATGGATGTTCCTCGAAAGCAGTCAGCGCTGGGCACCTGGCACTTAGCGCTTAGCCAATTCTGGCATTAACCGCAGTGGCCAAATGCCAATGCTGAGTGCGCTTCAGTGTCCCTCTTGCACGTAATTCCGGTTCCAGGCCGGAATTTCCACCACGACTTTGCCGGGCTTGGTAATCACCGCCTGGCAGCCGAGACGCGAGTTTAACTGTAAATCGGCTGCCATGTCGAGCCGGTCGGCTTCGTCGTCATCCATTTCCGAGAGATTTTCGGCGCCCTCCTTAACCCACACGTGGCAGGTAGTGCAGGCGCAGTTGCCGCCGCAGGCATGGTCGAGCGAAACCCCGTTGTTCAGCGCCACGTCAAGAATGGACTGCTCTTTACCGTGATCTTTGTAGGGCAGCTTGCCATGCTCGAACTGCACCGTCTTGCCCTCGGGCAGGAAGGTCACCTGCACCGTATTTTCGCCGGGGGCCTCCACCGTGGCCGTTCCCCCGCCTTGTGTTTTCTCTTCCGCCATGATCACCTCTTGCCTGTCACCGATCGTGCTGAAATACCTCAACCCTCATCCTGAGCGAAGCAAGAATCCGCGAAGCGTATTCTTGCGCAGTCGAAGGGTCCCTATATTCTTCGCCTGAATAAGCCGAATCAGGGAATCCTCTCTGCTCAGGAGAACACCCACATTCGGGATGAGGGTGTCACGCATCATCACTCAAACTCCGCCTTCGCCACCGGATGCGGCGCCGCCGGCCCTTCCCCCAAATCGGCTTCATCCATCGTCTTACCCTTGAGCGCCGTGGCCACCGCGCTATCCATCATCAGTTCCGCCAGGCGGGTCGTGGCCTGGTTCAGCGCATCCACCGCCGCCCGGATCGCCTGGAAATCTTCTCCGCCTTTCACCTCGTTCAGCGATTTCTCCAGAGTCGCGATCTTCTTCTGCTCATCCCGGCCCAAGCCCTGCCATGCTCCGCTCTTCCTGCCCTTGACCAGCGCCGCCAGAATAGTTTCCGCCTCATTACGCGCCTCGATGATCTGCCGCTGGCGGAAATCCTCTTCCGCGTAGTCGAAGGAGTCGAGAATCATCCCTTCCACCTGGTCATCGGTCAGCCCGTAGCTCGGCTGCACTTCGATGTTCGCCTCTTTGCCGCTGCGCTGCTCGCGCGCCGAAACATGCAGAATGCCATTGGCATCAATCAGAAATTTCACTTCGATGCGCGGCATGCCCGCCGCCATGGGTGGAATGCCCTTCAGATCGAAGCGCGCCAGCGAGCGGCAGTCCTTGGCCAACTCGCGCTCCCCTTGCAGCACGTGGATGGCAACGTTGGCCTGCCCATCCACCTGCGTGGTGTAATACTGCGTGGCCGAGGCGGGAATGGTGGAGTTGCGCAGAATAATCTTGTCGGTCACGCCGCCCGCCACCTCAATGCCCAGCGAGAGCGGCGTGACATCGAGCAGCAGCATCTCTTTCGTGGCCTCCGAGCCGCCGCCCAGAATGTTCGCCTGCACCGCCGCGCCCAGCGCCACCACTTCATCCGGATTCAGACCGGTGTGCGGCTTGCGCCAGAACAGCTGCTCGGCTTCTGCCCGCACCCGCGGAATGCGCGTCGAGCCGCCCACCAGCACCACCTCGCCAATCTGGTCGGGCTTCAGGCCGGCATCTTTCAAAGCCTGCCTGCAGGGCCCCACCGTGCGCTCAATGATGGGCTGAATCAAAGGCTCGAACTGCTCGCGCGTGAGTTCACGCTCGTAGCGCCTGCCGCCGGCGAGCGGCAGGTCAATCATGGCGGAAGTGTGCTCTGAAAGATGGATCTTGGCCTCGATCACGGCCTTGCGGATGGCCTGCACCGCGTCTGCGCTGCGTCGTACGTCCAGCCCCAGATCGCCCTGAATGTCGTCGAGCGCAATCGTGATCAGCAGGTTGTCAATGTCATCGCCCCCAAGGTGCGTGTCGCCGTTGGTCGCGATCACCTCGAAAATCCCGTCGTGCAGCTTGAGAATGGAGATATCAAAAGTTCCGCCCCCCAGGTCGTACACGGCGACAACTCCGTTCTGCTTTTTGTCGAGGCCGTAAGCCAGTGAGGCGGCCGTCGGCTCGTTCACCAGCCGCAGCACGTCCAGGCCCGCGATGCGCCCCGCGTCTTTCGTGGCCTGGCGCTGGGCATCGTTGAAGTAGGCCGGTACGGTGATGACAGCCTTGCTGACCGGCGCGCCAAAAAAACGCTCGGCGTTGCGCTTGAGCTGGCGAAGAATGAAGGCGGAAATCTCCGGCGGAGTGAACGTCCTGTCGCCCAGCTTGATGCGCAGCACTTCTCCCGGCTGCAGGTCCTCGGCCAGGCGGAAGGGAAAGAGCTTCAGCTCTTCCTGAATGTCCTCGATGCCGCGCCCCATCAGCCGCTTGATCGAATACACCGCCCGCTCGGGCGTTTCGATCAGATAGCGGCGCGCCGCGTTGCCCACAATGATCTGATCGCGTTCATCCAGCGCCACCACCGACGGCACCAGGTTCGAGCCGTCTTCCCCCGGAATCACGACCGGGCTCTCCCCCTGCATGTAGGCCACGAGAGAGTTCGTGGTTCCCAGGTCAATGCCGACAATGTGATCTGTGGACATAAAGCAATCAGCAAGCAGGCGCTCAGTCAGCTTTTAGCACTTGGCCGTTCGGGTTCTCGCCAGATCCCAGCAAACACCGGACGGCCAAATGCCAAGTGCTAAAGGGCTAACTGCCGGTCTCCAATACCTCCTCCACCGTCCTTACCAGGTTGCGGATGTAGTTTCTCCGGTTCAGCAAATCCACCATCTTGTCGCGCACCACGGCGCATTTCATCTCGGGTATAGCGTGCTCCGCTGAGGCTCCCACCAGCTTGTCCCATTCGTGCCAGTAGCCCTTCAACTCGCTCATGAGCTCATCGAACTGGTGCTCCAGCTTGGCCTTCTGCTGCTCCAGCTCTTTGGTCAGCTCGGGGTCGCTCTCCCCCATCTTCTTGTTCATGCGCGCCTCTTCCAGCTGCATGTTGAGCTCGAAGATCTCCTCCAGCATGGCCGGAGGAATCACCTGCTGCTTCAGTTCGCCCTTGGCCCGTGCCTCCTCGCTAGCGATCTTGGATTGCTCCTCCAGTTCCACTCCTTCGAGCTTCAGCAAATACTCGGTGCGGCGGATCGGGTCCCGCAGCACGCGGTAGGCGTCGTTCAGATGCGAACTCTGCTCCAGGCTCCACTCCCGCTCGCGGCTGTCGGCCCGGGCATACAGATCAGGATGCAGCTTGCGGCTCAAGTCATAGAAATCGCGCTCCAGCCGGGCCATGTCGAGATCGAGTTTGCGCGGCAGGCCGAAAAAAGCGAAGTAGTCCACCGGCATCGGCGGCTGCACCTTGCCGCAGGCGCCGCAGAACTGGGCCGCCCGCTGGTCGCCGCACGACCAGCAGGCCGTGCCGCTCAGCGCCTCGCTGGAAACCGCTGTCTTGGGTGCTTCAGTCGCCATGCAATTCCACGCCGGCTCACTCATCGGGGGCGGACACTTTTCTCCGCCGGCAAACTGTTCGGGGCAGCGGGCTTTGTGGAAAGACCGCACGGGCTCGACGGACACAAATCCGGATGTGGCGGAAAGGAGTGTCCGCCCCACACGGCTTTCAACCTGAGAACGACGTTCCGCACCCGCACGACTTCGAGCTATTCGGATTCACGAACACGAAGCCCTGCTGCATCAGGGTTTCCTGGTAATCGAGCGTCATGCCGTGCAGGTAGATGAACGATTTGGGGTCCACGAAAACCCGCACGCCGCTGAACTCGAAGATGCGGTCGCGCTCCCGTGGCTGCGTGTCAAAGCGGATGTTGTAGCTCAGGCCCGAGCACCCGCCGCCTTGCACACCCAGCCGCAGCCCGCCCTGCTCCGGCGAAATGTTTTCTTTCGCCATCGCCGAGCGGATCCTGGCCACCGCCTTTTCCGTCACCTGAATGCCCTTGGCCGGGGCGATCTTCGGCGCATCTTCCGCAATCGTCGTCATCTTCGACCCGATTCTTACCTGGCCGCCACCGTCTCCGGTTTGGGGGCTTCCTGCTTCTTCTTCCAGTCGTGGATCGCCGCCCGGATGGCGTCTTCCGCCAGCACCGAGCAGTGAATCTTCACCGGAGGCAGCGAGAGCTCCTTCACAATGTCGGTGTTCTTGATTGCCAGCGCCTCATCCACCGTCTTGCCCTTCACCCACTCGGTGGCCAGCGAAGACGAGGCAATGGCCGAGCCGCAACCGAAGGTCTTGAATTTCGCCTCCTCGATCACGCTGGTCTGCGGGTTCACCCGAATCTGCAGCTTCATTACGTCGCCGCACTCAGGCGCGCCCACCAGGCCGGTGCCAACCTCGGGGCTGTTCTTGTCCATTGACCCGACATTGCGGGGATTGTTGTAATGGTCTATGACCTTATCGCTGTATGCCATGACTGGTTTTTCTCCTGAAAATCGGCGTTCTCGAACCCGTAATTAAGCTCCTGAATTCACACTGACAGCAGGAGGCGCCTACTCCGCCGCCCACTTCACCGTTTTCAAATCAATTCCTTCCTTCGCCATCTCGTAGAGCGGGGAGAGCTCGCGCAGCTTGCTGACTGTCTCCACCACGCGGTCGGCCACGTAATCCACCTCGGCCTCGGTATTGAAGCGCCCCAGCCCGAAGCGAATCGAGCTGTGCGCCAGATCGTCGCCCGCACCCAGCGCCTTCAACACATACGATGGCTCAAGCGTCGCCGAGGTGCACGCCGATCCGCTCGAAACCGCCACATCGTTAATGCCCATGAGAAGCGACTCGCCTTCCACGTAAGCGAAGCTGATGTTGATGTTGCCCGGCAGCCGGTGCTCCATGGAGCCGTTGATATAGGTCTCATCCAGGCGGCTCATGATGCTGTCGCGCAGCCGGTTGCGCAGCCCCGCCAGCCGGCAGGACTCAGTCGGCATTTCTTCCTGGCACAAAGCGCAGGCTTTACCCAGGCCCACAATGCCGGGCACATTCAGCGTGCCCGAACGCATACCGCGCTCGTGCCCGCCGCCGTCAATGAGAGCGGAAAGCTGCACCCGCGGGTTCTTGCGCCGCACATACAGCGCGCCCACGCCCTTGGGCCCGTACATCTTGTGGGCTGAGATCGAAGCCAGATCAAGGTTCTGCTTGCTTACGTCAATCGGGACCTTGCCCACTGCCTGGGTGGCATCGGTGTGGAAAATCACCCCGCGCTCGTGACAGAGCTTGCCGATCTCCGCGATCGGCTGCAGCACGCCGATCTCATTGTTCGCCGCCATGATGGTCACCAGAATGGTCTTGTCATCCATGGCCCGCTTCAGGTCGTCCAGATCAATCAGCCCGTCTTTCTGCACCGGCAGGTAAGTCACGCGGTAGCCGTATTTCTCCAGGCGCTTACAGGTATCGAGCACGGCCTTGTGCTCGGTCACCGCGGTGATGATGTGATTTCCCTTCTCCTTGTACATTTCGGCGGCGCCCTTGATGGCCAGGTTGTCGCTCTCGGTCGCGCCTGAGGTGAAGATGATCTCTTTGGCAGTCGCCCCGATCAGCTTGGCGATCTGCGCCCTTGCCTGCTCTACGCCTTCTTCCGCCGCCCAGCCAAAGGCGTGGTTGCGGCTGGCCGCGTTGCCGAACTTTTCCATGAAATAGGGCAGCATCTCTTCCAGCACCCGCGGATCCATGGGTGTGGTGGCGTGGTTGTCCATATAAATGGGCAGTTTTATCCCCAGCGGTGCAATGTGCTCCTGGGGAAGGGTCTTGACGTCCGTGCTCATGATTCCGTCTCCTGAATTAACTCCGCGTCTGAATCTCTGGGTTGCTCTGGCCTATTGAATCTTGATCAGCTCCGCTGCCACCTTGGATTCTGCTTCCACCGCATCCGATTCGTCCTTCATCGCCGAAATCGTGATGCTGCGCAGCACATCTTCAATGCTCTGGTTCACCCGCCGCAGCGGCTCGCGGATAGTGCAATGCTCGCTTTGCCCGCATTCGCCGCGCACCGTGATGCACGAGGTGATAAACAGCGGCCCGTCAATCGCGCGGATTACCTCATAGGCGGTAATCTTCGCGGCATCGCGGGCCAGGGTGTAGCCGCCGTTGGTTCCGTGCTGCGAATGCAGCAGCCCGGCCTTCACCAGGCGCTGCAGCACCTTCGCCAGCAGTTCCTGAGGGATGGCATAGGCGTCGGCAACATCTTTGGCGCTGCATGCGCCCTCCGGCGCGCGCTCGGCCAGGTGCTTCATCGCCATCAAACCGTAATCGGCCTTCTTACTCAGCCTGAGCATGCCACCCCGAATATCCGACTGCTTCAGTCGTATATCGTTGATTGTAGCCACCCTTTGCTGTGAGCGCAAGGGCTTGCATCCATTTGCGGGATCTGCAAGCGAACGGTAAATTATGGCAGCTGAATGGGTTATGCCTTTACGATCATTTCGGTCGGATATTTTTTAATCTCGCCGCCCTTTAGGGTTGCAAGACGCTGCGGCCCCATGCGATGCTCCCCCAGGTTCCAGGGCGGCTTACCCTTGGGACTTGACAACATTATGGGCCGTTCTAAAATACGGCCAATTTCCGGTGATTTTCCCTGGGACCCGCTCGGGCCCTTCGCCGACCGGATTTATGACTTCCATCCCGCCGACTCCATCCCACGACAAGAGCAAACGCACGGCGGCGTGCAAGCACCCGCGTGTGCAGATCGTCTCCCGCGACGAGGATGCCGAATTCGTGGAATGCCTGGAGTGTGGCGAGATTTTCGATTCCAGTGAGTTCAAGGACATGAGTATCGAAGAGACCAAGCTGAAAGAGGAAGGCTGAGCTGCCCGCTCTCGATTGCGCTCCAATGAGTGATTACTACCAGGCCATAGGATTCCCGCCACTAAGTAACCTTTCCGTGACCAACGTAATACGTCGTCAACTGTATGACCTTGTTGCTGCATTAACGTTTTGTTAACTTTGCGGCTAAGGGGGATTTTCTTTGCAGCGGAGAGCCAGATGTCACACGTAGCGCTGGTGGTGGATGACTCCATGCTCATCCGGCACACAGTATGCCGATTTCTGGAAGAGCGCGGCTTTCAGGTGGAGTCTGCCTCCAACGGGCAGCATGCCCTGGAAATCCTCGAACGGATCCAACCCCATATCATCATTACGGACATGCAGATGCCGAAGATGGACGGCAGCGAGTTGATCACGGCGCTCAAGAGCCAGCCGCGCACGTGCGAGATTCCGGTGGTGATTGTCGCCGGCCGGCAGAGCGGCTTCGAGAACAAGGAAAAGCGCGCGAACTTCGCCATCTTCAAAGACATTGACATCGAAGAGCAGCTGGCCAAGGCGCTGGAGGTCCTCATGGGAATTCCGGCGGCCAAGGCGGAAGCCTCAGGCAACTAGTTCCGGCGGTCTTCAAAGGCAGAATCCGGGCCGCTACGCCAGCGGGCTGGAGCTGCGCCGATCTCTCAATTTCACAATCTTCGTTTGCTCCCCGATACGTCTGGGGCGCTCTTATCGGCGTACCGTTCCTCTGGTAGGTGGCGTCGCTATCCGGGCCCCTCGATGTCAGAGCTGGAAGCCACCCAGATCGTCCCTGCCTGGATGATCCGTTTAGCCGTGCGCGGGTTTGCCGTCTGGAGGCTTTACGAGGCCCTGGCCGGGTGCTGGAAGAACCTCAGGTGAGAAGTCGTGGAGATCAGCTGCCGCCGGAGAAGCCGCTGCCGGCCTGTGCCCAGGTCAGGCGAAGATACTTGTGCGGATTGACGGGAATATCATTGATGCGCACTTCGTAATGCAGGTGCGGGCCGGTGGAGCGGCCACTCAGGCCGACGTAGCCGATGACCTCGCCGCGGTGCACGTGCTGTCCCGCAGATACCGCAAAGCTGGCCAGGTGGCCGTAGCGGGTGGTGATGCCGTGGCCGTGGTCAAGAATCAGGGCCCGACCATAGCCGCCCAGGAAATCGGCGAAGATGACGATTCCATCCGCGGGGGCCACGACCGGTTGACCGTAGGAAGAGCCAATATCCACTCCCTCATGGAAGGCGCCCTCTCCGTTGAAGGGATCAATGCGCTCGCCGAATGAGCCGGTGATCTGGCCCTCGACCGGCCAGAGGTCGGGCGCGGAGTTGGCCTTGACCCAATCCGCCATGGTGACGTTGCGGGTCAGCCCGAGAGAAATGCCGGTGGTGGCGGCGCCGCTGAGGGCGGTGGTCTTAAGCGCGTAAAACTGGTCGAGCGACATGCTGACCTGCTGCTCGCGCAGCCTGCCGGAAGGCTCGCCCGTCAGAATCGGATCTGACTTCAAGCCATACAGGGCGGAAACCTCGCTGGCCAGCGAACCCAGCGACGCCACCTGAATGTCGCGCACCTGCGCCACTTTTTCGAGCTGCGAGTACTGCTTTTTGAGCTGATCTTTTTCCGTGCGCAGCTGGTTGAAGCGCGAAACCTTGGCCAGCATGCGTACATAGGAGCTGGCTACCCCGGTGAGACTGAGAATTCCGACCGTCGCCCCCACCACCAGCACGTACACGTAGTACATGGGGATGGGAATCTTGCGCAGCTGGCCATCTTCCCCGCGCGCAACAAAAAGTATGTAGAAGCGACGACGCAAGTGCACTCTTCCTAAAAGATCGTCTGAACTAAGAGATCATCTTTCGAAGCTGCCATCGGTAATCGGCAGCGGCACCCTTTCGGGACAGCCTATGTATTCATCGGCACGCCGTACGTTTTGCAAAAGTCCGCAGGCGCCAGCCAGATAATCTGCAATCCTCCTGCTGGCGGAAACGCCGCTGTCGGCGTCACCCGTTCCTACCGGAACCGGATCGAAATCCACAGACTTGATGGCTGCAATTCTCGGACAATGCAGCACTTACGTTCGGGTCAACAAGGGTCTGAAAACAGCGAAGCTCACGGTAACAAAGCAGGTTCCCCCCTGTCAATGGCTCCAGACGTGGACTTTGCCATTACCTAAGGCGGAGAGTTCGACCCCGTACCCGTGAGCAGAGTAGCTCTTCCCATAACCGGAATCACACTGTCCTAGTGGTTTCCGATGCCTCCCATTCCGGTCGGGTTGGAGCCAAAGAAGGCCCATTCCCCGCCAAAGGGAACGACAGATGCTACAGATGCTAAAGAGAAATGCCGAGGCAGGCGGCCTTTAGAGGCGGCGGGCGGCAGCTACTCTTTGAATGCCCTGCAAATCGGGGATCAGGCGGGCATCTGCCCAGCCCACAAGCAGCCCGCGGACGCCTTCGGCGATGCCGCCGCTGATCTCCATCACCAGCCAGCCGCCGGGCTTAAGCGCGGCCTGGGCCTGCGGGACCAGGCGTTCAACCACTTCCACGCCGGTAGGTCCGGCAAAAACTGCACCGCGAGGCTCGAATTTGCGCACTTCGAGCTGAACCTGGCCGGCCTCCGAATCACCCACATAGGGCGGGTTCGAGACCACGAAGTCGAAGCTTTGCTCTGGCAGGCCAGCCAGTAAATCCGTTTGGTGAAATTGGATTCTCCCGGCGAGCTGCAGGCGGGCGGCGTTGGCGCGGGCGACTTCGAGGGCTTCGGGCGAAATGTCGGTAGCGTGGATTTCGGCGGAGGGCAGCTCCTTTGCCAGGGCCAGCGCGATGCAGCCGGAGCCGGCGCCGACATCGGCAATACGAAGCGGAGTGGCGGGCGAGAGCGCCCGCCCCAAACTGGCCAGCTCGAGCACGGTTTCGATTACGTGCTCGGTCTCGGGGCGGGGGATGAGGACGGCGGGCGAGACGATCAGGTCCATGCCCCAGAATTCCTGATGGCCGGTAATGTACTGCGCCGGGACGCCGCGGCAGCGCTCGGCGAGAGCGTGATCGTAGCGGGATTGCTCGTGGGCAGAGAGTTCGCGCTCAGGATGGGCGTAGAGATAAGCGCGGTCGCAGTTGAGGGTGAACATCAGCAGCAGCTCGGCGTTCATGCGCGGCGAGGGAACGCTCTCGGCGGTGAGGCGGGAGACAGCGGCGATGAGGGCATCACGGAGGAGCACGGGGATATTTCAACACAGCAGTCGCGGCGAAGATGGGGATATATAATCGTGTAGAGGGTTGATTGAGAACTAGCGCGGAAGCCTTTAGTGAGCGTCAAGACAACACGGTACTTTCGCGAGCAGGTTTTGCGCAAGCGCCCCTATATCCAAATGGAATGGTGTGAACGGATTCTTGCGCGACCGACCGCCCGAGTGACTCAGCCCGACGGGCGGATTCGATTTTGGGGAGTTGTGCCAGAGTTGGGAAATAAGGCACTTCGTGTTGTGACTCTAGCTGACGGGGAGACCGTGCATAACGCCTTCCCCGACCGTGATTTCAAGGCTCCTTCACCATGAGCTGTGGTGGCTATGAAACTGCATTACGATAAGGAAACCGATTCGCTCTACATTGACCTGAACTCCCGGCCCAGCGTGGACTCCCGCGAGATTCAGGAGGGCGTAGTGATCGACCTAGATGCCAAAGGGAAGATCGTAGGGATTGACATCCAGCACGCGTCAGAGGTTCTGGACTTGGCCAGTTTGGAAGCTGACTCTCTGCCAGCATTACGGTCGTCCGCAACCGAGCGAAGATTGCCCTGATTCCGTCGCCGTGTGGTCTGGAGGGACCATTGCTATTCCGGCAGTGAAGGACGCTTCGTCCCCGATCTGCCGGAGTTCACGGGCAGATTCGAACGCGATGGATATCTCGCTCTTTGAGTTTTTCGCTTGCGTCAAATGAAAGCACAACTTGAATCTCGAAGCCGCACGGAAAATCAAAGGCACCGGTATGGGTTTTGCCCACGAGGGTGGGTCCGGCCATCTCGCTAAATGCGACCCCGTGAGGTTTCAGGATCGACCGCGCTTCCTCAATACTGATTCCGTTGGGAAAAGACGCCTTCAGTCCGGTTTCGGTTTTGGCGACTAAGTCCATCCCGCTCGGCCACAGCGGATCGAGGGATGGAACACACGCTAACACAACGAGAATCGCTACGGGAGCGACCAAACCGATCGGAGAAATCAGCGAAGTAAATCCGGCACCGCACAGCAAGGCAAGAAATATCTTGTACTTCTTCATGGGTCTGCCCTTATCGAGCGCCCTTCGTTACATCACCCTCCCGCTCTCGCCCTTCAACTTCTCTGCCTGATAGTGCGTGACCAACCCCTCGACCAGCGGTTGCAGCTTGCCGTCCATGACTTCCTGCAACTGATGGATGGTCAGGCCGATGCGGTGGTCGGTGACGCGGTTCTGGGGAAAGTTGTAGGTGCGAATCTTTTCGCTGCGGTCCCCTGAGCCCACCATCGCCTTGCGCTCTTTCGCCAGGGCTTCTTGCTGCTTCTGCATTTCCATCTCGTACAGGCGGGAGCGCAGCACGCGCATGGCCTTGTCGCGGTTCTTGATCTGCGATTTCTCGTCCTGGCAGCTCACCACGGTGTTGGTGGGAATGTGGGTGATGCGCACCGCCGAATAGGTCGTATTCACCGATTGGCCGCCGGGGCCGGAAGAACAGAAAGTGTCAACGCGAAGGTCTTTGGGGTCAATCTTGATATCCACATCTTCGGCTTCGGGCAGCACCGCGACCGTCACGGCCGAGGTATGCACGCGGCCCTGCTGTTCGGTGGCAGGCACCCGCTGCACGCGGTGCACGCCGCTTTCATACTTCAGCCGGGAGTAAACCCGGTTGCCTTCAACAAGTGCGATCACTTCTTTCAGCCCGCCTACGCCAGACTCGGAAGTGGAAAGCACCTCGACCTTCCAGCCCTGCATCTCGGCAAAGCGGGTATACATGCGAAACATCTGGGCAGCAAATAAAGTCGCTTCATCGCCTCCCGTGCCGGCGCGGATTTCAAGCACCACATCTTTCTCGTCGTTCGGGTCCTTGGGCAGCAGCAGGACTTTGAGCTCTTCTTCGACCGCGGTCACCCGGGCCTCAAGCTTTTCCAGTTCTTCCTGGGCATAGGCGCGCATTTCGGCGTCCTTCTCTTCCGCCAGCACCACCTTGCTTTCGACGATTCCTTTGCTCAGGTCCTTGTACTCGCGGTACTTCTCGACGATGGGGGAGATCTCGCTGTGCGCCTTGGCAGTCTTCTGGTATTTCGAGGAATCGCCGATCACGTCGGGCGAGGCCAGGGCGTTGGTCAGCTCTTCGTAGCGGGCTTCGATCTGGTCCAGGCGTTCGAACATGGCGGTGTTTGCCGTCGTCTATTGTAATGGCTCGGCGCCCATTCGATGATTCGCGTTGCTGGTGAGGTTCTTCCGCCGCCGAAATCAGAACTTTCGGGTATGACTTCGTGTTCTAATGCAGTGAGAAGCGATTGCCGCCAGCCGCAAGCGGCAGCGAACCTGAGCCG
>Ga0335081_10013484_pt1 | contig 13220 bp, 12 predicted proteins | sample Lox_Sample_35_FD_206713 | JGI IMG/M metagenome (GOLD analysis project Ga0335081, IMG submission 206713) | Soil microbial communities from Loxahatchee National Wildlife Refuge, Florida, United States - Lox_Sample_3.5 | ecosystem: Environmental > Terrestrial > Soil > Wetlands | place: USA...
TGTGCGGCGACGCCCACGTGCTGAACTTCGGCCTGTGGGCCACACCGGAGCGGAACCTGGCATTCGACCTGCGCGACTTCGACGAGACCCTGCCCGGCCCGTTCGAGTGGGACGTCAAGCGCTTCGCGGCCAGCCTGGTGGTGGCGGCGCGGGAGAACCGGGTCTCACCGGCCAGGGCCGGTGACGCGGTCACCGCCGGCGTCGAGGCCTACCGCGGGCGCATCCGCCGGTACCGGGACATGCCCGAGCTCGACATCTGGTACGACGCCATCCACGCCGACCGCCTGGTGAAGTACTTCGAGCCGGCCGACCGTGGGCGGGTCTCGGTGCACATCGAGCGCAAGCGGGAGCGCCGCACCAGCCGGGGCGCCTTCGCCAAGCTCACGGCGATGGCGCACGGGCGCCCGCGGATCACTCCCGACCCCCCGCTGCGCGTCACGCTCGGCGATGACGAGCAGGCCGACCTCACCGGCCAGCTGCTGGCCTCCTACCGGCTGACGCTCACCGAGGACCGGCGGGCCCTGTTCGACCGGTTCACCGAGGTCGACGCGGTCCGCCAGGTCGTGGGTGTGGGCAGCGTGGGGATGGCCGTCTACCTGGTCCTCTTCGAGGGCCGGACCGGCGCCGACCCGTTGTTCCTGCAGGTCAAGCAGGCCGGGCCGTCGGTGTATGAGGCGCACACCCAACCCAGCCGCCACGGCAGCCACGGCGAGCGGGTGATCAGCGGCAAGCGGCTGGTCCAGGCCGCCACCGACATCTTCGTCGGCTGGGGCTCGCTGCACGGCAAGGACTACTACGTGCGGCAGTTCCGCGACATGAAGATCATCCCGAGCACGGACCTGATCGCGCCGCGGCTCGCCGAGTTCGCCACCGCCTGCGGCGAGGCGCTGGCCCGCGCCCACGCCCGCACCGGGGACCCGGTGGCGATCGACGGCTACATCGGGAAGGGCCCGAAGTTCACCGCCGGGATCGCCGGGTTCGCCCGCCGGTACGCCGACCAGAACGAACGGGACCACGATCAGCTCGTCCGCGCCATCGCCGCTGGCGCGGTCGAGAGCCGGCCGGGCTGACGCCGCCCGGTCAGTCCGCTGGTACACCGAGATGTGCTTGGCGCTGCCGGTCACCCAGGCAGACCGCGGGGCCGGGCCGCCACGGATTTCGGCTGCTGGCGGGTGGGGCTCAGGGGGCACCTGCACCACCCGTGCCGGGTGATGCCGATGATCCATTGCTGGGCAAATGCTTGGCCTGTCCACGGCAAAGGGCTAAGGTAACGGATCGCTGACGCCACCCTGGCGCGATCGCTTGCGGCAACTCTGCCGCGAAGGAGGAGGAATGCCAATAGCTGCTTCGTCCTACCCGCTCTTGAGCGTGTTCTGGACGATTTTCGAGTTCTTCCTGTGGGTGATCTGGATCTGGATCCTGATCATGATCTTCATCGACATCTTCCGCAGCCATGACCTGTCGGGCTGGGGCAAGGCGTTGTGGTTCCTGTTCGTGCTGTTCATCCCGCTGATCGGCGTGCTGGTCTACCTGATCGTGCGCGGCGGCTCGATGCACGAGCGGGCGGTGCGGCAGGCGCAGCAGCAGGATCAGCAGTTCCGCCAGTACGTCCAGCAGGCCGCGGCGGACTCACCGGCCAGCAGCGCCGACCAGCTGTCCAAGCTGGCCGACCTGCGCGACCGGGGGGTCATCTCCGCCGAGGAGTTCGAGCGGGAGAAGGCCAAGGTCCTGGGGTCATGACCTAGCCGGCAGGCGGGCGCTGGCCGCCCGCCTGCCGGTCAGCGGCACCGGACGGCGGGACCAGCCCGGTCATGCCATCGCCGACGATGAGGCCGCCGCCGCGCCGCCAGGTGAGGTAGCGCCAGGACAGGTTGACCATGGCGGTGAGCCGGTTGCGGCCGCCGAGCAGGGTGATCAGGTGCAGCGCGAGCCAGGCGAGCCAGGCGAGCGTGCCGTGGATGCGCAGGAAACGGGGGAGCTGGACCACCGCGGAGCGGTAGCCGATGGTGGCCATGATGCCCTTGTCGCGGTAGCGGAACGGGACTGCCGGCTGCCCGGCCTCCAGCCGGCGGATCTGGCCGGCGGCGTGCTTGCCCATCTGCAGGGCGGGCTGGGCGAGCTGCGGCAGCGGCTGGTCCTCGATGAGCGCGATGTCGCCGATGGCGAAGATCCGGTCCTGCCCTGGGACCCGCAGGTCGGGGCCGGTGAGGATGCGGCCGCCGCTGCCCTGCGGCAGCCCCCACGTGCCGGCCTCCTCGGGCGCCGCCACCCCGGCCGCCCACACCGTGATGTCGCTGGCGAGGACGCTCCCGTCGGCGAGCACCACCTGGCTGGGGGTGATCTCGGCGATGGCGGTGCCGAGCCGGACGTCGACGCCGCGCCTGACCAGCTGGCGGCGGGTGTACTCGCGCAGCGCGGGGTGGAAGGGCGCCAGCAGCGCCGGGTCCCGCTCGATGAGCGAGACGTGCACGCGGGCGCGGTCGATCTCCGGATAGGAGGCGGGGAGGGCGATGTTGCGCAGGTCGGCGAGGCTGCCGGCCAGCTCCACCCCGGTCGCGCCGCCGCCGATCACGGTCACGGTGACGTCGTCGCGCAGGCCGGCGAGGCTGATGTACTCCAGCCCGGTCATGATCCGGTCGCGCAGAACGATGGCATCGTGGCGGGTGTACAGGCCCAGGCTGTGCTCGGCCGCCCCGGGGATGCCGTGGTAGGCGGCGGCGACGCCGGTGGCCAGGATCAGGTAGTCGTAGCCGAGCGCCGCGCCGCCGGCCAGGGTGATCTGGCGCGCGGCGGCGTCGATGCCGGCCAGCTCGCCGTGCCGGAACGCCGCCCGGTACCTGTGGCTGACGCTGCGGGCGGGGAAGGCGACATCGCTGCTGGTCAGCCCGGCCGTCGCCACCTCGTACAGCAGCGGCTGGAAGGTGGCGTAGATGTTGCGGTCGATCAGCGTCGTCCGCATGCCCGCCCGGCCCAGCCTGCGCACCGCGGCGAGGCCGCCGAACCCCGCGCCAACCACCACCACGTGCGCCGGGCCGCCGGGGGGACGCTGCCCGGTCGCTGTCATGGCATCTCCGCTGCCGTCTGGTTGCGCTCCCCGGGGGTTCCCCCGGTGTCCTCAGTATCCCGGTGCCCGTGTGCTCAGCTTGGCCGGCCGCCCCGGGCCCGGGCGCCCGCCACGGCGGCGCGCCGGCGGCAGCCGTTATGAATCATTCCTGGCGGCCGGAGGCTGGGGTATCGTCGCTGCCTACGTAGGGGGGACATACCGATGGCTGGGGCTGCCGAGACGCGATTCACGCGCTCTGGCGATGTTGACATCGCCTACCAGGTGTTCGGGGAAGGCGAGCGCGACATCGTCATGACGATGGGATGGGTGACCCATCTCGAGCTCATGTGGGAGCTGCCGGAGCTGGCCTACTTCCTGGAGCGCCTGGCCGGCCTGGGCCGCGTGATCATTTTCGACAAGCGCGGGACCGGGCTGTCCGACCGGGTGCCGGGGATGGTCACGCTGGAGCAGCGGGCCGAAGATGTCCGCGCCGTCATGGACGCGGCGCGGTCCGAGCGCGCCGCGTTCGTGGGCTGGGGGGACGGCGGCGCGATCGGGGCCATGTTCGCGGCGACGAATCCGGAGCGTGTCTCGGCGCTGGTGATGTCGGCGATGACGTTCGTCACGACCTCCACCGGGCTGGGGGTCGACCCGGCGATGATGCAGCTCATGCAGGACACCGTCGAGCAGGGATGGGGCAGCGGCAACCAGCTGGACTTCGTGGCGCCGCTGCACGCCAGCGACCCGCGGCTGCGGGCGTGGTGGCGCCGCTGGGAGCGGCAGTCGGCGACCCCGAACGCCGCGGCCACCCTGCTGCGGTGGGGGGCGGAGATCGATCTGCGCCCGGTGTTCCAGGTCCTGCAGGTCCCCACGCTGTTTCTCGAGCGCGCTGGCGCGGGCCTGATCGACGCGAATGCCGTCCGTGCCGCTGCCGGGCTCACGCCGTGCGCGCGGTACGCCGAGATCCCCGGCGACGACGTGCTTCCCTTCCTCGGCGACCCCGAGCCCATGCTGGGCGAGATCGAGGAATTCCTCACCGGCGCGCGCAGCACTGCCGATCCGGACCGGACCCTGTCGACCGTGCTGTTCACCGACATCGTCGGCTCCACCGCGACCGCGGACCGGGTGGGGGACCGGGAGTGGCGCAACATCCTCGGCAGCCATCACGCGGCGGTGCGGGCGTCGCTCAGCCGCTTCGGCGGGACCGAGATCGACACCGCGGGCGACGGTTTTCTCGCCACCTTCGCCGGCCCGGCCCGCGCCGTCCGGTGTGCCTGCGACATCCGCGACGCCGTCGCCGAGCTGGGGCTGGAGATCCGGGCCGGGCTGCACACCGGCGAGGTGGAGCGCCGGGCCGATTCAGTCTCCGGCCTGGCGGTTCACGTCGGCGCCCGGGTCGCGGCGCTGGCGGCGGCGAGCGAGGTGCTCGTCACCGGCGTCGTCAGGGCCCTGGTGCTCGGCTCCGGGCTCTCGTTCGTGGACCGGGGCACCCACACCCTCAAGGGGGTGCCCGACAGCTGGCAGCTGTTCGCGGTCGCCTGACGGGAACGCGGCCGGGGTGGGCGGGCTCACGCCCCGCTGGTGACGGTGGTCACCCCCATCGTCACCAGCGACCGGTCGGCGCAGCCCTGCCGGCTCAGCCGCCCGGACAGCGCGCTGTACTGGTCGGGCGGGTAGACCTGCACCCAGGCCACCTGCACCTTGTGCACGCAGTTGTTGCCGATCAGCACGTCGCTGACCGCCAGCGTGGCGTGTGCCGTCGCGCCGGGCGCCAGGGTGACCAGCGCAGGCGCGGCCGGCGGCCGCCTGCTGGCCGGCGCGCCGATCTGGCTGCCGCCCGGCGCGGTGACGAACGCGACTCCGGGGTAGCCGTACATCGTGCACGCCGAGCTGGAGGTGTTGGTGAAGTCGAGCGGGTAGAAGATCGTGCCCGCCGCGCCGTTGGCGGCGCCCACGGTCAGCCGCAGGTCCGTGGTCAGGCAGGGCACCGGCCCGGTCGGCGCCGGGGTGGGCGGCCCAGCCGGCGTGGCCGTGACGGTGACCGTCCTGGCCGGCGCGGCGGTGGGCGCCGCGGAACCGCACGCGGCGGCGGCCAGTGCCAGTGAGGCCAGGCAGCACACGGCCATCACCCGCCGGCCCGGGATCGCGGATGCGCTCATGCCGGACATCCCTTCGTCTGGTGCGCGTCACTGTCTATGACGCTGCCGGGGGCGCCGCGGTTAGGCCCGGCGTGCCGCAAGTTCCCAGACGGTGGTGCGCTTGACGTCGCTGCCCTCGACCACGCGCAGGCCGGGAACGTCGTAGCTGGCCAGCGGGGTCAGGCGCGCACGCGGCAAGTACTTCCGGCCGAAGTCGCCGGCCAGCACCGCGGCCCCGCGGGCGTGGCCCCGTTCCAGGAAGCGGATCACCTTGCCGGCCAGGTCGCGTTCGTAGAAGGCGTCGGCGGCCAGCACGAGATCGGTGCCCGGGGCCGGCAGGCCGTCCTCGTCCAGCACGTCGGCGCAGACGGCCGGGACCGCGACCGCGTTGGCAGCCGCGTTGAGCGTGATGGCCGCGGCGGCGAGCGGGTCGATGTCATAGGCGGTCACGGCCGCTGCGCCCGCCCTGGCCGCCGCGATCGCCACCAGTCCTGAGCCGGAGGCGACGTCGATCGCGTGGCGGCCCTGGACGGCTTCCGGGTGGTCGAGCAGGTAGCGGGCCAGCGCCTGGCCACCAGCCCAGGCGAACGCCCAGAACGGCGGGTCCAGGCCGGCCCGCCCGGTCGCCAGCTCGGTGTGCTGCCACAAGCTGATCGGCTCGCTGGCCTGGTGCAGCCGGATCTCCGGAACCAGCGGCACGGGCCCGAGCCGGGTGCTGGTGCGGATGATCTCCAGCGCGGGCCGTTCCGGCTGCGCGCTGCAGATCATGCTGGTCCTCCGGATCGGCGCGGCGGCGAGCGGGCCGGTGCGACCTGCGGGTGCCTGCCATGGAGGATAGCCCGGCCGCCGCCCTTACCACCGGCAGCCGCGGGTGCGGCCCCGGCCGGTCCCCCCAACCGGCCAGGGCCCGCACGTCTATCCGGCCCGCGCCGCGCGGTCCAGTTCCCGCCGCCGCCGGGCGGCGCGGCCCGCGGCACCCGCGGCGGCGTGGCGCACCGCGGCGGCCATCCGCTGCCAGCTGGAGGCGCTGCTGTGGGCACGGGTGGCGCCGGGCACGTCGTGGTCACCCGCTGGCGTGGAGGGCGCGCGGCGCGCGGCGGGGGCGGCAGTACCGGCAGCCGTCCTTGCCAGGACCTTCGCCGTGAAGTAGACGGCCGAGCCGGGCATGGTGCACCTTCCCGCCGGCCACCGGGCCGCCGCCGCAGCCCGGGGTACCGGGACGTGCGCGGCTGTGCGTGAGAAGGCCGGCCATCAGCGATGACGCGGGAGGACGTTCCTCCCTGCCGGTGAAGAGCAGGCAGTCCTCATCCAGATACGCCGCCGGTGGTGTCAGGCGCGGGGCACGCCGGGCGTGGGTGCCAATTGGACGGTTCTACCCTCGCGATGCCGGTTTGTGGTGCAGCCTGGTGAGCCGACAGCACCCCACGTGCGTGACGGCCACCTCCACGGTGATCCCGTCGCCCTGACCCGCGCGGCGTCCGCACGCCGCTGGCCGCAGCACAGGCCAGCATCCGGGTGACAGCCGAGCGCACTGTCCGCGCCCGACCGAAGGCTCAACCTTGTCCCGCGCGCCCGCCCAGCACCGGAAGCCGTCGCGATCCTCGTCCACCCGCTCCAGCAGGAGAACCCGCCACCGGAAGCCGTCGCTGTTCGCGTCCGCGCTGCAGCACAAGCCCGCGCGGCTCGCCGCCGCCGTGGCGAGCTCGGCCTTACTCGTCTCGGCTGCCTGGCAGGCCGCGCCGCACTGGCCCGGGGACAAGCCCCGCCCGGCCCGCACCGGCAGCGCGGATACGCTCCAGGCCGCCGGCGCCGACGTCCGCGCCAGCCCCTTCACCGGCGCCGGGCCCAAGGCCAGGCCCGGCGCGGCCGGGTTCCTCCGGCTGCCCGTCCCGCACGCCAGCAGCTCCGCCGCCTTACCCGCGATCCAGCGGCGCAGGCAAACCCAGGCCCCCGCTCAGCCGGTCTACCGCAATCCCCTCCGCGGCGTCAGCGGCCTGGTCCCCGAGCGCATCGACATGGGTGTCGACTTCGGCGGGTCGGGCCCGGTCTATGCCATCGGCGATGCGGTCATCACCGATGCGACCGGGGATTCCGCCGGGTGGCCCGGTGGCGGATGGATCACCTACCGGCTGACCGACGGGCCGGCCGCGGGACTGATGGTCTATCTGGCCGAAGACGTGACGCCAGCCGTTCACGCCGGCCAGCACGTGTCGTCCGCCACCGTGATCGCCAGCATGTCGGACGCGGGCGACGGCATCGAGACCGGATGGGCGATGCCCGATGGCGCCTCCGCGGAATCACAGCTGCCGGTGGCCGGGGGGATCAGCGGGGGCGGCCCGTTCCCGACCAGGATCGGGCTCAGCTTCGAGGAACTGCTCCAGTCGCTGGGCGTGCCCGCTGCCAGCAACCGCACGCAGGCTCCTTTCGGGCTCCTTCCCGCGAACTACCCAGCGAGCTGAAATGAGGCCGCTGACGTAGTCGCACCGTCCCCCGGTAGGGGGCGGGGGTCAGTAGTCGACCGGCAGGCCGGCGTTGGGGGTGGCTTCGGCGGTGGGGGCGGGGCTGAGGTGGCCGCGGAACAGGAGTGAGGCGATCTCGCTCAAGGTGGTGCTGCCTTGGTGGAAGTCGCCGGCGCCACCCAGGTTGTCCATGATCGCCAGGGTGTATCTCTGGTGCGGGCCGGCGAAGCCGACGGTGTTGGTGATCCAGGCACTTCCCTGGTTCTCCCAGCCGTCCTTGTCGCCGGGATCGCTGGCGCGGCCCGCTCCCCAGACACCCCACTGCTCGATCGGGCTGACCCTTCTCATCCGGTACACGATGTAGTCCCGGTCGTGGGCCGGGAGGCGGCCGAGCACATAGTTCATGAGGTTGTCCAGGTCCAGCGGCGAGCAGTACATGAAGCCCCAGTACGGCGGGCTGCCAGAGAAGTATGCGGTGCGCAGGCCGAAGCGCCGGATGCGCTGGAGGAAGCTGCCATTCTCGTAGGTGAACCACAGCTGGTCGCCGGCCGCGTCGCTGCTGTTGTAGAGGATCTCGCTGATCAGTTCCCAGCCTGCCGGGCCGAGCGACAGGTGGCCGGTGTTCTGGCGCCGGATGAGATCGGTGACCATGGCGAGCTTGATCGTGGACGCGGCGGGGAAGTCGATGCCGGCGTCCTTGCTGCCCCAGCTAGCCCCGGTATCGCGGTCGTGCAGTTCGACGCCGATCTCCCCCGGCTGGTGGGCGAGGTAGCGTTTCACTTCGCTGATCCGGTGCTGCATGGCACAGGAGAACGAGCCGGGCAACGGTATGCACGTGCCCACCAGGCGCGGCGAAAGATGCGGGCGCGGCACCCGGACCGGCCCGGACACAGGCTGCGGCGAGGCCGACCCGGCAGCCTTGCTGGCGTAGACAGGCGCGCATGCCGCCACCGCCAGCAGCGTGCAGGCGGCCAGCCAGCCAAGACCTCTCCACGACCAGCCCGGCCTGGGCTTGACCTGCCTCATTCCCACCGCGCCCGCCCTTACGTGATCATGTGGCCTGGCCGCAAATCTAGACCAGGGTGAGCGGAATCAGGTGCTCTGGCACGGGTCTGGCGCCGGACTTGCCGCGGCCTTTTGCCTAATTTTGGAAAGTCGTTTCTGGCTTACCGGCTCGCCCGGCTGCCGGGCGCCCGGTTCTGCCGCGGCAAGGGCGCCCGCGGGCGCACGCGGTGGCATTGATGTCTGGTGGCGTGGCGGTTCCGCCACCGCGCCGGTGACCAGGCACGCGCCCGGGGCAGTCACCGGGCATGGGGGCCACGGAGCGCTGCCGGCACTTCTTGACAGGTCGCCAAACTTCATGTCAGTGTTACTGACATGAAGGCGAGGGGAACCTACCACTCCCCGCTGCGCGAGTCGCAGGCGGCGGCCACGCGGGAGCGGATCGTCGAGGCCTGCGTGGCGCTGATGCAGCGCGGTGCTGACCTGACTTACGCTGCCGTCGCCGCCGCCGCCGAGGTCCAGGAGCGGACGGTGTACCGGCACTTCCCCAGGAAGGAAGATCTCGAGGCCGCGCTGTGGGGCTGGATCGTCGCCCACCTCACCCATGCTGACTTCGCGGCCAGGACCGAGGAGCAGCTGGTCGCGGCGATGCGGGAGTCCTTCGCCGGGTTCGACGCCGACGCGCCCCTCATCCAGGCGATGCTCCACTCACCGCAGGGCCTGGATGTGCGCCGCCGCCAGCAGCCGATGCGGCGCGCGATGTTCGAGGCCTGCGTCGACGGCGCGGTCCCCGGCGCACCGCCGCAGGTGCGCGACCGCGCGGCCGCGGTGCTGCAGGTCCTGTACTCGTCAGCCTCATGGGACCTGTTGCGGGGCTTTCTGGACATGGACGCCGCCGAGGCGGCCGACGTCATCGAACTCGGCATCCGCAGCTTCCTGTCCGGGTTGCGGCTGCACATTGGCCATGAGACCGCCAGCCAGCGCACAACATCACACCACCAAGGGGAGGAACAGTGACACACAGCGCAACCACCGATCGCCGTGCGGCCAGGACCGCCGATGGCGAGGGAGAGGCCTACTGGTTCTACGGCGACAAGGCCATCGTGCGCTCACCCGAAGGCGCGCTGCCGATCATCATTGAGCACCACGTCGGCCCTGGTGCGGCGGCGCCGCTCCACGTCCATCACGACGTCGACGACAGCTTCTACCTTCTGTGCGGGCAACTCGCGATGCGCTGCGGTGACGATACCTTCGTCGCCAGCGCCGGCGACTATGTCTGCCTGCCCAAGGGTGTGCCGCACGCACTGAGCAATGTAGGCGAGGAGGAGGCGGTGCTGCTGCAGACACACGACGCCGATTCCTTCCTCACCTTCATCCGCCGCATCGGCATTCCCGGCGACCAGCCGCGTCCGGACCCCGCATCGCTTGACTACGCGGCCATGAACAACGTGGCCGGTGAGACCGGGCAGCCGGTGCTCGGCCCGCCGATGCCCGAAGCAGAAGCACGGGCCATCATCGCCCGCGGCCGGTAAGGAACGACCCACCGGAGCCAGCAGACCCATCAAATGGCAGTCCCCTGCCAGCACGCAGAGGACACGATCGATGCAGGGCCCTGCCTGACCCGGCCGCCCAGGCCTGGTACCGGGTAAGGGCCCTGTTCATGCCCAAGCTGTAAAAGATCATGCACGTGACCAGGACGCCGGGGGAGGGTGCCAGCCGTACCTCAGGTTCGGTTGCCTGGCAGAGCCGGCGGGGATCGTCAGCCGCTGTCCCCCCCCCGAAGATGAGGTAATCGCCTCATGAGCGAGCACCGGCTGTCTCGTTACGTTGCCAGCAGTGATCCCACTGCGATGAGATGAGGCAGCCATGACACTGCGGAGCAGGTTCTTCGCCATGACGTACGACCGCCAGATGACCAAGGTGGAAAAGGCAGGGCTGCGCGCCTACCGGGAAGGGCTGCTCGCCGGCGCGGCCGGCCAGGTGCTTGAGGTCGGTGCCGGGACGGGGTCGAACCTGCGCTTCTACGGCCCGGCCGTCGAGTCGCTGACCCTGACCGAGCCCGAGACCCCCATGCTGCGGCGCCTGGAGCGCAAGGCCGGTGAGCAGGCGCCGGGTGCAACGGTGCTGCGCGCACCAGCGGAGGACCTGCCTTTCGAGGACGCCACCTTCGACGTGGCGGTCTCGACACTGGTCCTGTGCGGGGTGGACGATCAGCCGCGGGCGCTGCGGGAGCTGCGCCGGGTGCTGCGGCCCGGCGGCCAGCTCCTGTTCATCGAGCACGTGCGCTCCGGCGACACCCACCTGGCGCGTTCGCAGGACCGCATGAACGGGATCAACCGGTTCGTGGTCGGCTGTGACTGCAACCGCCCGACGCTCGATTCCATCCGGGACGCTGGTTTTGCCGTCACGCGCGTCGAGCACACGACGCTGCAAAAGGTCCCGAAGTTCGGCAGCCCGGCCATTGTGGGCAGCGCTACGGTTCCTGCACCGGTGCCGTCCCTGGACGCGCAGCTCGGCGGATGAGCACGGTCATGACCGTCGCCGCCGCCAGGTACCGCTGCCTTCTGCGCCAGAGACAACCGGGTGCCAGACCGGCTGGACCGGATTCAGCGCCTGGGGCAGTGGTGACCCCGGCGGCTCGCTGCCAGGCCTTAAGGCTTGGCCGGCGCGAAGGCGCCCATCAGGCCGTGCTGGGTGGCGTAGAGCGTCGCGGCGGCGCGGCTTGATATGCCGAGCTTGGTGTAGATGTGCTCGATGTGGTTGGCGGCCGTCTTCGGCGTGACCACCAGCGCCTTGGCGATGTCCCGGGTCGGGTAGCCGCGGGCCAGCAGCCCGAGCACCTCCACCTCGCGGGCGGTGAGCCCGCCGGGCCAGGCCCGCCGGGCCGGCACGCGATGGCCGGCCGCCTTCAGCACGGCTTCTGCTGCTTCGCTGTCCAGCCTCCCGGCAGTCACCTCGGCCCGCAGCTCGCGTGAGGCCTGGCCGGGGCCGAGCGGGGCCCGGTGCGGCCGCGGCTCGGTCATCGCGTGGTAGACGTCCGCCGCGGCCAGCAGCCGGTCCGGCGGCGTCAGCGCGGCCGCGGTCAGCCCCCGCGGATAGCCGGAGCCATCGAGGCGCTCGTGGTGCCGGGCGGCGATCTCGCGGCTGCGGCCGAGCGCACCCACCCGGGCCAGCATCCGGTCGGTCAGGTACGGATGGAGCCGGACCCGCTCGGACTCGGCTTCGGTGATCGGGCCGGGCTTGTCCCAGATCGCGTTGGAGACCCCGAGCCGGCCCAGGTCATGGATCAGCCCCGCCCGCCGCACAGCCGCCACGTCATCGCCGGGGTAGCCGGCCGCGCTCGCCGCCGCGCTGACCAGGCTGGCCACCCCGCGCGAGTGGCCGGCCAGGTAGGGGCTCTTCATGTCGACCAGGTCGGCCATCGCCTCCAGGACCAGATCCAGGCCGGCACCACTGACCCGGCGCGAGAGCTCCGGTTCGGTGCCCAGGACCGCATCCCAGTCCGACGCCTGGTCCAGGCCGTCCAGCAGTTCGGGCGCGTGAGCGCAGAACAGGTCCACCACCGCCGGGTCGAACTGGGTCCCGCGGTGCCGGCGCGCAACCGCCACTGCCTCCTCGACCCCGCGGCGCCGGGCGACGACCTCGACCGGGCCGGCCAGCTGGACCAGCCGCGCGGGCAGGCAGATCTCCTCCGCGCGCAGGTGGTCCGGATAGCCCTTGCCGTCCCACTGCTCATACGCCTGGCTGATCGCGACGCAGACCGACTCGTCCAAGCCGATCTGCTCAGCGAACTGGGCGCCCAGCGCGCAGTGCGTCGTCGCGAAGGAGAGCATCTGCTTCATCCCGGCAACCGGGAACGTCGCCAGCCGCCGGGCGCGGGCCACGCCGCTGCCGTGCGAGCCGACCCGCCGCAACATGAACGCGACCATCCGCGCCGTGCTCATATCGAGCAGATCGAACGTGTCGCTCTTCATGCCGATGTCGTCGCCGAACCACTGCGCCTGTTCGGCCGCGTCGGCGTGGCAGTAGACATTTATCATCAGGCCGAGGTAATAGGTGGCCTCCAGATCCCGGCCGCTGGCCCCGGCGAGGCCGGCCAGCCGCAGCGCGATCACCGTCTGGCGCATGCAGTGGGCCATCGGCTGCCCCAGGCCTAGATCCGAGGCATAGGACAGGGTCGCCATCAGCTCCGCGATCCTGACACTGTCTGTCCCCGCCCGGGCCACCACAACCAGAGTCTATGGGGTTGGCCCCGCAACTAACGATCATGGTGCGGGTGCCGCTGGTGGTCAGGGGGTTGCGCCGGGGTGGGCCAGCATCTCATCACGGCAGCGGCGGCCCAGGCTGGGCGTGATTACCGCTGAGGGGCTGTGTCCCAGATTCGCCGCGCCAGGAGCATCATGACGATCACAAACGGCAGCGAAAGCGGAACCGAGACAATCCCGGGCGGTGCCAGGGCCCCGGCGAGCAGGGCCACCACGAACAGCACCGGCAGCCATCGCGGCATGGCCTGGCTGCGCCACAGAGCGATCCCGGTGAGGATGACAGCCACGGGAAGACCGGCGAAATACCCGATAA